>Ga0209512_1001605_pt1 | contig 27092 bp, 23 predicted proteins | sample frozenSSSSmetaG_FD_184142 | JGI IMG/M metagenome (GOLD analysis project Ga0209512, IMG submission 184142) | Glacier valley bacterial and archeal communities from Borup Fiord, Nunavut, Canada, to study Microbial Dark Matter (Phase II) -... | ecosystem: Environmental > Aquatic > Freshwater > Ice >...
CGGCTTCGGCAAAACTGATTTGGGTCGATGTCCGTAATTTCATTTTTTTTCGCTTAATAAAAAGATGCGGAAATATAGCGTATCTGCTTAATTAAATGAACTTACTAAGGAATAAATCTGCGTTTCCTAAACTTTTCGCTGTATCGGCCTTCATTTATATATCAACGATGGTGGGCAGCGTGCCCACCCTACGAATTACTTCACATCGGTATCGACAAACCTACAGCTCATCGAAGACGGCGTAATCACTTTATAGCTGAACAGGTCAATCGCCACAAAGCCTTCTTCGCAAATGCCAAAAACCAATTACCAAATAATCACGCGGTCTTTAGGTGCAAGATACATTTTGTCGCCTTTCTTCACATCAAAAGCCTCATAAAATTCAGGCTGGTTTTGCACAGTGCCATTAGCGCGGAATTCGGCTGGGGAATGTGGATCCGTTTTAAGCAGAACAAGCGTTGCTGCATCACGCGATTTGTTTTGCCAAATTTGAGCGAAGCCTATGTAAAAACGTTGCTCACCGGTGAACCCGTCAATTACTGGCGCTGGTTTTCCATGTAAAGAAATTTGGTAGGCTTTGTAGGCAATGGCTAATCCTGAATTGTCAGCAATGTTTTCACCTAACGTTAATTCACCGTTGACAAAATAACCCGGCAATGGGCTGAATGCGCTGTATTGCTTAACTAACGCAGCGGCTTTTTTAGCAAAATTGTTGTGATCTTGTTTCGTCCACCAATCACGCAAATTACCTTTTTCATCATATTGACTTCCCTCGTCATCAAAGCCATGGCTAATTTCATGGCCGATGACCGCGCCGATAGCCCCGTAATTTACAGCGTCATCTGCCTTCGCATTAAAAAAGGGCGATTGCAAAATGGCAGCAGGGAAGACGATTTCATTCATCTCCGGATTGTAATAAGCGTTCACTGTTTGCGGTGTCATGTGCCATTCAGTGCGATCAATCGGTTTGCCGAGTTTGTTAATGTCGTATTCCGTTTTAAACTCGTTGGCGCGCAAGCTATTGCCAATCAAATCATCCTTCTTTATTTTTAATGCCGAATAATCGCGCCATTTATCCGGATAACCAATTTTTGGCATAAAAGTAGCAAGTTTTTTCTGTGCTTCTTTTTTAGTTGCCGGGCTCATCCAGTCCAGTTGGTTAATGCTGTGCTTATAAGCAGTTAATAAATTACAGACTAATTTTTCCATTCTGGTTTTGTACTCAGGCGGCAAATAATTGGCAACATAGCGTTTTCCTAATGCTTCTCCCAAATCTTTATTCATCATTCTTATAGCTAGCTTCCAGCGCACTTCTTGTTGCGGTACACCGCGTAACGTGGTGCTGTTAAACGCAAAATACTCATCAGCAAAGTTAGCTGGTAATAAAGGTGCATTCGTCGATAAAGCATGCCACTTGAAATAACTTTTCCACGTTGCTAATGGCGTTTTTTGTATCACTTTGGCTAAGCCCTTGAAATAGCTGGGCTGGGACACGGTGACATACGTAATTTTTCCATCGACGCCAAGTTCTTTTAAATACGTTGTCATCGAATAATCTGGCGTGAGCGCATTTAATTTATCCAGTTCAATTTTTTTGTAAGTCTTCACCGGATCACGTAGTTCTACTTTGCTCCACTGAACTTTAGCTAACGCGGTTTCGAGTTGAATAATCGCTGCCGCACTCTCAGCTGCTTCCTTGTTACCCATCATAGTCAACATTTTTTCTATGTGCTTTTGATACGCCACACGCGCACCTCTAAGTTTGGCGTCATCGTCTTTTAAATAATAATCACGGTCCGGTAAGCCCAAACCACTTTGAATAAGATCGACGATATATTTTGTTGAATTTCTGGCGTCTTGATGAATACTGACCTCGTATGGAGAAGTAATACTGATGCGGTTGAAATGTGCAATTAATCCGGGAAGTTGATCTTTATCGGTTACGGCATCAATTTGCGCAAATAGGGCGTTCAGCGGTTTTAAACCAAGCGCATCAATTGCCTTCGTATTCATATAACTTTCATAGAAATCACGAATTTTTTGCGCGTCTGAGCCGGCTGCTATTTTTTCATCTTTAGAAAGTGCCGTAATAATGTCGTGCAACTGCGCAAGAACCTCGTCTGCCAACACATTAAATGCACCCCAACGTGATTTATCAGCTGGAATTTCTGTGTTTTTTAACCAGGTCCCATTTACGTGAAGATAAAAATCATCTTGAACGCGAGTCGCATCATCATTATTTTTTTTATCAATTCCTGACTGTAATTGGAGAACGTGCAAATTGTCTTCGGAAGCAGATTCAGAAGTGGCCGCATAGAGATTGGTACTGGATAGAGATAAGACAAGTATCTTGAGAACAAAACGTGTTAAAAGCGATTTCATTGAGTACTCCAATTTTATTAGCGGTGGTCGCACGAATTTCGGAAAGGGCCATTGTAAAAGTCATAGTCGCCTTTTTGAATCATTTTCTACGCAGCACTATTTCATCCTGTGGAAATCCACAGTTTTAATGTGGAAAACCACCATATTCCATGACAGTATGAAGATGTAATCTTGCAAGGGAAGTTATGTATTGAATGTTATAAATATTGAAGTTGGAGATTCTTATGAAATTTTATTTACACACATCATTAGCAGTTGGATTGGCTCTGGCATGCCTGCCAACTTTTGCAGGTAATTGGATTCATTCATGTGCGAAAAATGATTGCAGTCTTAATACACGTCTTAACCAGGTTGACGGATTTGAGCCTGTTGCGTTTGAAAAATTCGCTGAAAAGTATGGTTTGATCATAGATGGAGAGAGCGAAACCCATAGACCTGTTGGTCAAAAAACAGTGCCTCTTGGAACCAAAAACTATTTCCTGGCAGGCGGCCGATTGGCATATGGGGTTTTAATTCCTCATATGCAGCCAAAGTCAACGTCAAAAAATTTAGAGGTAGGAAAGCTTGATGATGCTAAGAATTTTTGTAATGAACTGATCAATATTGGTCGTTACACAGGTAAAGCTGATAACGCAAAACCAGAGGATTCGTACCTCTATGCTTCTGGTTGGGCTTACAGAGCAATAGCGGTTGGCTTTAGAACTGCAGGCAATAACTTAAAGTATTACTATTGCCCAAATCCATATGGATATGTGGGCGATGCTGAATAAGTAGATATTGGAGACAATGAATTTTGTCAGTAATGGCCTGAGCAAAGCGAGAATAACTTGAAGATTACGTAAAAAGTCTCAGTTCAGGCTGGTTAGAAAGGTCGATTTACCCTATAATTGCGAGGTTTATCTAACTTAATTCTCGCCGCATAGCGCATACCATTTCCACATCTGCCAGATAAGTTTCACATCACCCAACATGTTGGGTGTTTTTTTGTGCAACTTAGTTTCGTACAACTTGCGGGCAGGTCGCATCGGCGGTAACCAATCAGGAGTTCCGCTTTGTCCGTTCTCGTTCCGCAGTCTCTACCACAGTCTTTGCGTTCCAATCTCGAATCTCCGGCCATACTTGCACTTTCTGACGGCACGCTGTTTCATGGTTATTCCATCGGTACTTCAGGCCATACAATCGGCGAAGTCGTTTTTAATACGGCCATGACCGGTTACCAGGAAATTCTGACCGACCCTAGTTATTGCAAGCAAATCGTGACGTTGACTTATCCGCATATTGGTAATGTGGGGGTTAATACCGAAGACAATGAATCCGGCAAATGCCAGGTCGCTGGGTTGATCATTAGAGATTTGCCTTTGTTAGTGTCTAATTTCCGGTCTGAACAAAACTTATCTGATTACCTCAAATCACAGAATATCGTTGCCATTGCAGGAATTGATACGCGTAAATTGACGCGTATTTTGCGTGAAAAAGGAGCGCAATCTGGTTGCGTGTTGGTTGGCGACGATGCGCAAAAAGCAGTCCAGCTCGCGCAAACGTTTACTGGTTTAGCTGGGTTGGATTTAGCCAAAGTGGTTTCCACCGAAAAATCCTATGAATGGAATGAAACGGAATGGACGCTTGGCAAAGGCTATGGAACACAAAATTCGGCTAAATATCATGTGGTCGCGTTTGATTTTGGTATCAAGCGAAATATCTTGCGCATGCTGGCTCAGCGTGGTTGCCGCGTCACTGTTTTGCCGGCTCAATCCAGTGCAGCAGAGGCGTTGGCGTTAAATCCAGATGGCATATTTTTATCTAATGGCCCTGGCGATCCGGAGCCTTGTACTTATGCAATCGAAGCCACTAAAGAATTAATCGAGCGGGGCATTCCTACTTTTGGTATTTGTCTTGGACATCAAATTATGGCGCTGGCTTCCGGTGCTATAACCATGAAGATGAAATTTGGTCACCACGGCGCAAATCATCCGGTACAAGATGTAGTGACTAAAGAGGTATTCATCAGTTCACAAAATCATGGTTTTGCCGCTGATGAAAAAACGTTGCCAGCGAATTGCAAAGTCACGCATATTTCTTTATTCGATGGTTCCCTGCAAGGTTTTGAGCGTACGGATAAACCGGCATTTTGTTTTCAGGGGCACCCTGAAGCGTCGCCGGGACCACACGATATTGCACCCTTGTTTGATCGCTTTGTAGCGTTAATGAATGCGGAGAAGAAAAAAAATGCCTAAGCGTACCGACCTAAAAAGTATTCTGATTATTGGCGCAGGCCCGATCATTATCGGACAAGCTTGTGAGTTTGATTATTCCGGCGCCCAAGCATGTAAAGCGTTACGTGAAGAGGGTTACAAAGTCATTTTGGTCAACAGTAATCCGGCCACCATCATGACGGATCCGGATATGGCCGATGTTACTTACATCGAACCGATTACCTGGCAAGTGGTGGAACGCATTATCGCCAAAGAACGTCCGGACGCTATTTTGCCAACGATGGGTGGACAAACTGCACTGAATTGCGCGCTGGACCTACATCACAATGGCGTATTAGAAAAATATTCCTGCGAATTAATTGGCGCGTCGCCTGAAGCCATTGATAAAGCGGAAGATCGTTCCAAGTTTAAAAAAGCCATGACCAAAATTGGTTTGGGTTCGGCGCGTTCTGATGTGGCACATACGTTGGAAGAATCGAGGGCAGTCCAGAAAACATTAGGTTTTCCCGTCATCATTCGTCCTTCTTTTACGATGGGCGGAACCGGCGGCGGTATTGCCTATAACGAAGAAGAATTTGAAACCATATGCAAACGCGGTCTGGAAGCTTCTCCAACGTCAGAGTTGTTAATTGAAGAATCGCTGATTGGCTGGAAAGAATTTGAAATGGAAGTGGTGCGTGATTCAAGTGATAACTGCATCATCGTTTGTTCGATCGAGAATTTAGATCCGATGGGCGTTCACACTGGCGACTCGATCACCGTAGCACCAGCGCAAACACTGACGGATAAAGAATACCAAATCATGCGTAATGCCTCGATTGCGGTGTTGCGTGAAATTGGTGTTGATACTGGCGGATCAAATGTGCAATTTGCAGTAAATCCAGTTGATGGCCGGATGATCGTTATTGAAATGAATCCGCGTGTTTCGCGTTCTTCGGCTCTGGCGTCTAAAGCAACCGGTTTTCCGATTGCAAAAATCGCTGCCAAATTAGCGGTTGGATTTACTTTGAACGAATTGCGCAATGACATTACCGGCAGCGTAACCCCTGCATCGTTTGAGCCAACCATTGATTACGTGGTCACTAAAATTCCGCGATTTACGTTTGAAAAATTTCCACAAGCTGATCAACATTTAACAACCCAAATGAAATCGGTTGGCGAAATCATGGCCATTGGTCGTACCTTTCAGGAATCATTTCAAAAAGCATTACGCGGTCTCGAAGTGGGCGTGGACGGTTTGAATGAAAAAACGCGCGATCGTGAAACCATTGAAGTGGAATTGGGCGAGCCTGGTCCTGAACGTATCTGGTACGTCGGTGACGCTTTTGCACAAGGATTTAGCCTGGATGAAGTACATCATTTAACACATATTGATCCTTGGTTTTTAGCGCAAATTAAAGACATCGTTGATATTGAACTTTGGTTAGACACACAATCGTTAGCGCAGATTGATAAAAATCTTTTGTTCCGTTTAAAACAAAAAGGATTTTCTGATCGTAGATTAGGAAAACTGTTACACACGACCGATAAAGCAATTCGTGAGCTGCGTCATTCTTTTGATCTTCATCCCGTTTATAAACGGGTCGATACTTGTGCTGCCGAATTTGCGACTAAAACTGCTTACATGTATTCAACGTACGAAGAAGAATGTGAATCTCTTCCAACAACGAACAAAAAAATGATGGTGTTGGGCGGAGGGCCGAACCGGATTGGACAAGGTATTGAATTTGATTACTGCTGTGTTCATGCCGCTCTGGCAATGCGCGAAGATGGCTATGAAACGATTATGGTCAACTGCAATCCTGAAACCGTTTCAACCGATTACGATACGTCGGATCGGTTGTATTTTGAACCGGTCACGTTAGAAGATGTGCTGGAAATCGTTGCTAAGGAAAAACCAGTTGGTGTGATTGTGCAATATGGTGGTCAGACTCCGCTGAAATTGGCATTGGATCTGGAAGCTAATGGTGTACCAATTATTGGTACGTCGCCGAATATGATTGATGCGGCAGAAGATCGCGAACGTTTTCAACAGTTATTGCAAAAGTTAGATTTACGTCAGCCGCCGAATCGTACTGCGCGGACAGAAGAAGATGCGCTGCGTCTGGCAACTGAAATTGGTTATCCATTGGTTGTGCGTCCTTCTTATGTGCTTGGTGGACGTGCTATGGAAATCGTTCATGAACAGCGCGATTTAGAGCGTTATATGCGCGAGGCGGTTAAAGTTTCTCATGATTCTCCCGTGTTATTAGACCGCTTTTTGAATGACGCAATTGAGGTGGATGTCGATTGCTTATCGGATGGAAAACGCACCTTTATTGGCGGTGTGATGGAACATATCGAACAAGCGGGTGTGCATTCGGGTGACTCAGCTTGTTCCTTGCCACCGTATTCACTTTCTGCTGAGACTATCAACGAATTAAAGCGGCAAACGTCGTTAATGGCCAAAGGGTTAAACGTGGTCGGTTTGATGAACGTGCAATTTGCCATTCAACGGCAGGACGGCAAAGACGTGGTGTTTGTGTTGGAAGTAAATCCGCGCGCTTCCCGGACGGTGCCATTTGTTTCTAAAGTGACCGGTTTGCCATTGGCAAAAATCGCCGCGCGTTGTATGGCGGGGCAATCATTAGATTCGCAAGGTGTTTTTGACGAAGTCATTCCTTCTTATTTCAGCGTTAAAGAAGCGGTCTTCCCATTCGTGAAATTTCCGGGAGTCGATACGATTTTAGGCCCTGAAATGAAATCAACCGGCGAAGTAATGGGCGTTGGTAAAACGTTTGGCGAAGCGTTTGTCAAATCACAATTGGGTGCTGGCGTTAATTTGCCCAGATCGGGCAATGTATTCATCAGCGTTAAAAATAATGACAAACCACGTGCGGTAAAAGTGGCGGCAAATTTGCTCAAAATGGGCTTTACCATTTTAGCTACCAAAGGAACTGCTGCTGAAATTAGCGCGGCTGGCGTACTCGTTACTCCGGTAAATAAGAGGAGTGAAGGGCGCCCACACATTGTCGATATGATCAAAAACCATGAAATTGCTTTAGTGATTAATACCGTGGAAGAAAAACGTACGGCGATTCAAGACAGCGGTGCGATCAGGGTTTCTTCCCTGGCCGCGCGAGTGACGACCTTTACTACCATTGCCGGAGCTGAAGCAGCGGTAGAAGGAATGCGGCATTTGGATGAGCTGCATGTCTATGATTTACAGAGCATGCATAAATCTTTAGAATGATAATTCACCTCTGAATTTAACAATAACAGCAGAGCTTATTTATATTGCACTTTGAATTGTGTGCATCGTAAATAAGCTCTGTTGTTTTCACTTAAAAAAATAAAATGAACAAAGTACCACTAACTAAATTTGGCGCTGAATTGCTAAAGCAAGAGCTTCATCAATTAAAAACTCATGACAGACGTGAAGTTATTCGTGCCATTGCTGAAGCACGATCACATGGTGATTTATCAGAAAATGCGGAATACGATGCGGCTAAAGAGCGTCAGGGTTTTGTTGAAGGTCGTATTGCTGAAGTCGAGAGCAAATTAAGCTCGGCACAGATCATTGATCCTTCGACGCTACATCATGCAGAAGGTCGGGTTGTGTTTGCGGCCACGGTTGCTTTAACGGATTTAGAAACAGACGAAAAAGTAACTTATCAAATTGTTGGTGAAGACGAAGCAGATTTAAAGAAAAACAAAATTTCTATTACTTCGCCAATTGCGCGTGCCATGATCGGCAAGTATGCCGGCGATATCGTCGCTGTAAAAGCTCCGGCAGGAATACGGGAATATGAAGTTCTCGAAGTGAGCTATATATAATTTCAATGAACAATGCCTGTGAAAGAGCAAAGTTATTAATTACCACCGCCTGGGTTGGTAGCTTATGGACGATAGGTTATCTGGTTGCGCCCACCTTATTTGTTACCTTATCTGATACCGCTTGGGCTGGAACGATAGCAGGGCGGTTGTTTTATGTTGAAGCTTGTTTCTCAGTAGTTTGTGCGTTGTTATTGTCAGCCTTTTCGCTTTATCAATATAAACGTTTGCCCTGGTTGGTATTGGGTATGCTGTTTTGTACCATCATTGGCTATTTTGTCTTGCATTCGTTTATGGTCAATTTACGCGCGGCCGGGTTAACTAATCCTGAAGTTAAGTGGCAATTTGGTCTGCTGCATGGCATCTCTAGCGGCGTTTATTTAATGCAAAGTATTTTGGGGGCAATGCTGGTACTGGCCAACCTTAATAAACGAGAATAAAGTTTGGCAGATTGGGCTAACGCAACATCGCAGCCTGACCTGCCCAAATTTCCTATGAGTTTTTCAGTGCAGATTTTTTAGCACTGACTTGACGCGGTTTGGCGCGTTTTATATTTCCCCCCGCCGTTACCCGTTCATTTCCTTTTAACATTACTTTAGTGACAGAAGGTCGTCTTGTGCCGCTTGGGCTTGGTTTTACAATCGTCACTTCACGCAAGCCGCCACCGGTTTTACGAAGCACCTTTTGCATTTTTACATCCGATTTCGGACGATAAATAACCAAAATTTTGCCCACGTGCTGAATGGGGGCTGCATGTAAGGTGGCGCAAATGGTTTCATACATTAACGCACGTGCTTCACGGTCATCACCAAATACACGAACTTTAATTAATCCGTGGGAATTTAATCCTGAATCGATTTCTTTCATAACGGATTCAGACAAGCCGGCTTCACCGATTAATACGATAGGATTTAAGGCGTGTGCCTCAGAACGCAGTGTGCTTCGTTCGATTGCAGTAAGTTTTAACATGTTTTCACTTAATTTCTCTAAAGGCAGCATTTTACGCGAATGGCAAAGAATAAATTCAATCAAAATTGGTTACATGATCATATTAATGATCCTTATGTGAAATTAGCGCAAAAGGAAGGTTATCGTGCAAGGGCAGTTTATAAGCTCAAAGAAATAGATGAGGCCGAAAAATTAATCAAATCAGGACAAATTATTGTTGATTTAGGCGCAACTCCTGGTAGTTGGTCTCAATATGTACGTAATAAATTGTCTGGTAAATTGGGTGGCGGTATTTCGGGTGAAATTTTTGCCTTAGATATGTTGCCTATGGAACCCATTGCCGATGTGCACTTTATGTTGGGTGATTTCCGGGAGCAAGAAATCCTTGACTTGCTTGAATCTAAATTGTTGGGACGTAAGGCGGATTTGGTGTTATCCGACATGGCGCCAAATTTATCGGGAATTCCGACTGCGGATGCGGCGCGTATGGAGGACATTATTGAGCTGGCCATCGAATTTGCAAAGGTGCATTTAAAACCAACTGGTTGTTTATTGGTAAAATGCTTTCATGGATCGGCCTACAATACGGTTTGGGACAGATTTAAAAGTGAGTTTAAAGTGGTTTCCTCCAAAAAACCTAAAGCCAGTCGTGATAAATCATCTGAAATTTTTATTTTAGGTCGGGGGCTAAAGTGATTGGTTTTGTCAAAGGAGTTTGCTAACTCAGACTTGATAAATAACAAGCCGCCACTATATTAAAAGTGTTTGTAATTTGAATGTTTCGGGTATTTTTAATTTTATGTACATTGAATTTTATAGTTGTTTATGTTGTTGCAAAGGACGCAAAATGTGTCCAGGGAGTTCTTGTGAATAATATGTTTTCCAAAGCAGCCGTATGGGTTGTCATCGCCATGGTTTTATTCATGGTTTTCCGGCAGTTTGACAACAAAGTAATGAACTCGGGCGGAGCTACGATCGGATATTCTGAATTTTTGAATGAGATCAAGGCTAAACAACTTAAAGAAGTGACTATTGAGGATAGAAATATCACTGCGGTTACTCATGACGGTCGCAAAATTAAAACCACCGGAACCTATCTGGATCGTGGTTTGATAGGCGATTTAGTGAACAACGGCGTTAAGTTTGATGTCAAACAAGCTGAAGAGCCTTCCCTGTTAGTTCAATTGCTGATGTCATGGGGACCAATGCTATTGTTGATCGGCGTTTGGGTATTTTTTATGCGCCAAATGCAGGGCGGCGGTAAAGGTGGCGCTTTTTCCTTTGGTAAATCAAAAGCGCGCATGCTGGACGGAACGAACAATAACGTCAATTTTTCCGACGTGGCAGGTTGCGATGAAGCCAAAGAAGAGGTTCAGGAAATCGTTGAATTTTTACGCGATCCGACTAAGTTCCAAAAATTAGGTGGGCGTATTCCACGCGGTGTATTAATGGTTGGCCCTCCAGGTACAGGTAAAACATTGCTGGCGCGCGCCATTGCCGGTGAAGCAAAAGTACCGTTTTTTACTATTTCCGGCTCTGATTTTGTTGAAATGTTTGTCGGTGTTGGTGCATCACGCGTGCGTGACATGTTTGAAAACGCCAAAAAACATGCTCCTTGCATTATTTTTATTGATGAAATCGATGCTGTCGGCCGCCATCGTGGTGCAGGTATGGGTGGTGGTAACGACGAACGTGAACAAACTCTCAATCAGATGTTGGTTGAGATGGATGGATTTGAGCCCAATTCAGGCGTTATCGTTATCGCTGCAACTAACCGTGCTGATGTGCTGGATAAAGCGTTACTTCGTCCTGGCCGGTTTGATCGTCAGGTAACTGTTGCCTTACCTGATATTCGCGGCCGTGAACAAATTTTGAATGTGCATATGCGCAAAGTACCAATTGCTCCTGATGTAAGAGCAGATGTCATTGCGCGTGGAACGCCTGGTTTTTCTGGCGCTGATTTGGCAAACCTGGTCAATGAATCTGCCTTATTTGCGGCCCGTCGTAATAAACGTCTGGTGGAAATGCAGGATTTTGAAGATGCTAAAGATAAGATTTACATGGGACCAGAACGTAAATCAATGGTGATGCGGGAGGATGAGCGTCGCAATACTGCTTACCATGAGTCTGGCCATGCGGTCATTGCCAGTTTATTGCCTAAGGCGGATCCCGTTCATAAAGTCACTATTATGCCCCGGGGTAATGCACTTGGTCTTACCTGGCAGTTGCCTGAGCATGATCAGATCAGCGGTTACAAAGATAAAATGTTGGGTGAAATTACCATTTTGTTTGGCGGGCGCATAGCCGAAGAAATATTTGTCGGGCAAATGTCTACCGGAGCTTCTAATGATTTTTCACGCGCCACAAAATTAGCGCGTGCCATGGTGACACGTTTTGGTATGTCAGAAAAATTAGGTGTCATGGTCTACGAAGATAGTCAACAAGAGGGCTATTTTGGTGTTTCTTCGAAAACTATTTCTGAAGCTACCCAACAAACAGTTGATACAGAAATCCGTCTGATTCTGGATACCCAATATGCTCAGGCACGCGAACTATTAGAAGCGAATCGCGACAAAGTAGAAGCAATGGCTAAAGCTCTGCTTGATTGGGAAACGATAGATGCCGACCAAATTGGTGACATTATGCAAGGCAATGACCCTCGACCACCAAAGATAAGTGGCTCGATCAACAAACCAAGCTCAGGAGATGGTGGTATTGCTCCGGGTGTAACGGCTACTGCTTAGTGAACTGAGTACATTATCGAATAGAAAGGGTGAGGATTTTACCTCGCCCTTTTTTACATCTAAAAAAAACCGCATGGAAAAATTTTTACAATGTGGGCGTTTCCAATTTCCTTTGTCAGGACAGGATGCACGTCCTTTAGTAATGGGCATTTTAAATGTTACTCCTGATTCTTTTTCAGATGGATCAGAACATAACGTCTTAAATTTTCTGTTAGATCGTGCCGAAGCCATGATTAACGCTGGTGTCGATATTATCGACATTGGTGGCGAATCCACACGACCAGGAGTTAAAGCGCTGGAATTAGAATTGGAGCTGCAACGTGTGATGCCGGTTATTTTTGCGTTACGTGATTGCGGTGTAGCCATTTCAGTGGATACATATAAACCTGAAGTCATGTACGAAGCCCAATTGGCCGGCGTGGATATGATTAATGATATACATGGTTTCCGTGTGGAAGGCGCACTGAAAACAGTGGCACAAGGTGATTGTGCGTTATGCATTATGCATATGCAAAACACGCCGCAAACAATGCAAACTCAACCAGAATACGAAGACGTAATTACTGAAGTCAGTGATTTTTTCGCTGAACGCATACAAAAAATGCAGCAACATAACATCTCAAAAAATAGAATGTTGTTAGATGTGGGATTTGGATTCGGTAAAAATTTGTCACATAATCTTGCGCTTTTGCGCCATCAAAAATTAATCTCAGAACGGTTCAGTTTGCCCGTTTTGGCAGGCTTGTCGCGTAAATCCATGTTGGGAACATTAACTGGAAAGCCAGTGGAATTACGTTTGGCGGCAAGTATTGGCGCCGCAATCACAGCGGTTGCATGTGGAGCGAATATTGTGCGGGTGCATGATGTTGCCGAAACGATTGATGCGTTAAAAATTTGGAATGCAATTAGCGGATTAAAAGAATCTGAATATAGCAAGAACAGTGAATGTTAAATTGCAAAAAATAGGGACAAAAATGACAAGAAAATATTTTGGCACTGATGGCATACGCGGCAAAGTTGGCACAGCTCCGATAACGCCTGATTTTGTTATGCACTTGGGTTACGCTGCAGGAAAAGTACTATCCCAAATTAACGCTCACAAATCCAATCGGCCGACGGTATTAATTGGCAAAGACACCCGTATTTCGGGTTATATGTTAGAGGCTGCATTGCAGGCAGGATTTGCTGCCGCTGGCGTGGATGTGGTGCTGGCCGGGCCAATGCCAACGCCCGCCATTGCTTATTTGACGCGTGCTTTGAGATTGTGCGCCGGAGTAGTTATTTCTGCATCGCATAACCCATTTGATGATAATGGTATTAAATTTTTTTCTGCACAAGGCACCAAATTACCCGATGAAGTTGAACTCAGTATAGAAGCTGCTTTAGAACATCCTATGCAATGTGTTCCTTCAGCAAAGTTGGGTAAAGCACGTCGTTTAGATGATGCGCAGGGACGGTACATCGAGTTTTGTAAAAGCAGTTTTCCGAATGAATTGGATTTACGCGGCCTGAAAATAGTAGTGGATTGCGCACACGGAGCGGCTTACCATATTGCGCCGCATGTATTTCATGAACTCGGTGCAACAGTAATTGCGATTGGCAACCAGCCAAATGGTAAAAACATTAATGATAAAGTTGGTGCAACTGATACAGCAGCGTTATCTAAAGCCGTACAACAGCATCAGGCCGACTTGGGTATTGCTTTGGATGGTGATGCAGACCGGTTGATGATGGCAGATTCAGCTGGTCGCGTTTATAACGGCGATGAATTATTGTATTTAATTGCGCAAGATCGTTTAGAAAAAGGGAAGTTGTCTGGAGTGGCTGGCACATTAATGACCAATATGGCGTTAGAAATCGCTTTTGAAAAATTGGGTGTACCGTTTGCGCGTGCGAAAGTCGGTGACCGTTATGTTTTGGAACTATTGCGTGAACGTGGTTGGGTTTTAGGAGGCGAAGGTTCCGGTCATTTACTTTGTTTAGACAAGCACAGCACAGGCGACGGAATTATTTCGGCATTACAAGTACTTTCTGCTTTACGGCGTCATCATAAAACGTTACCTGAATTTTTTACTGATATCAGTATGTTTCCACAAGTGCTGATCAATGTTCGCGTGGCGAATGGTACGGATTGGCAAAAGAATGATGCGATGGTTTCTGATAAAGAAAAAGTCGAGGCGGAGTTAGGTAAAAATGGGCGCGTATTAATTCGTGCGTCGGGTACTGAACCATTAATTCGTGTGATGGTAGAAGCGCGCCAGGAAGAGATGGCCCAGCTTATGGCAAAGCGTTTAGCAGCACATTTAAATTGTAGTTGAATCTGTATGAGTGGTTTAGTAACACCATGTTTCATTTTTGTGTTTAATAGTAAGTCAGCGCTTTTTATTTTCGTTAGTTCCATTGATAATAAGCGTCTGCCAGTAGTGCAGTCATATCCGATAAACGAACCATTCTTTATTTGAAGGAAACATCCATGGAAAAATTAGTGCAAAACAAAGAAAATATGAATACAAATTCCAACAGACGTTCGTTATTAAAAACAGTTGGCGGTGTGACAGCCGCCGGAGTGATGGGCACACTGGGTTTTGGAATATCTGAGGTCGCCTTTGCCGCATCTTTGACCAAAGCAGAGCGCGACAAGATGACACCAGATGAAATTATCAAAGGGTTACAAAAAGGGAATAAACGTTTTCTTAGTGGAAAGCCCGAAAAACATGATTATCTGGCACAAAAGAGGGCTAGTGCTGCTGGACAATTTCCATCTGCAATAATTCTGAGCTGTATCGATTCTCGTGCCCCTGCAGAGATTATTTTAGACACCGGTATAGGTGAAGCCTTTATTACACGGGTAGCGGGCAACATTTCCAATGATGACATACTTGGCGGTATGGAATTTGCTTGTAAATTAATGGGAGCAAAATTGATCGTTGTTATGGGGCATAGCGGTTGTGGGGCAGTACGTGGGGCTATTGATAACGCGAAGTTAGGAAATCTGACGGGGTTATTAGATAAAATTAAACCGGCGATTGCAGCGACACCTGCCGGTACTTATGTAGGTGAACGAGTTGGTAGTAATTATGCTTTTGTTGATGCAGTTGCTAAAACCAATGTACAACAAACGATAGAAAATCTGCGTAAAGGTAGTCAAGTACTCCGTGATTTGGAAAAAGAAGGCAAGCTAAAAATGGTCGGTGCCATGTATGGTTTAAAAGGCGGGGTAGTAGAGTTTTTTTAGTCGCATATTTTTCTTAATAACCTGATTTATACGTGGATGAATCTGCACCATTCGATTCATCTATCGTATTGCCCTTAAAGATTGTTCATGGAAAATAAAGTTAAAGATAGTAACGGAACACCATTAAATAACGGTGATTCCGTTACTGTCATTAAAGACCTGAAAGTCAAGGGTACATCGGTAACATTAAAACGAGGTACGTTAATCAAAAATATTCGTTTGACTGAGGATGAAGAGGAAGTTGAATGTAACGCAGACAAAGTTAAAGGGTTGGTTTTGAAAACATGTTTTTTGAAGAGAGCATAGATTCTGTTTTCATCTTCCCCAGTTCGATGTAATGCGAAATTTTATATAAAAAACCAATTTTAACTCTTGGTTTTATTTTAACTCTTTGTAACTATGTCATAATTAAAATCTCCAATGAAGTTGTCATAGGTACCAGAATGAAGTTGAAAACGCTTTACGATAAATTGTGGGATTCTCATATGGTTCACACTGAATCAGATGGCACCACAATTCTCTATATCGATCGTCATTTGCTCCACGAAGTGACCAGTCCACAAGCATTTGACGGACTGCGCCTGGCAGGACGCGCTCCGTGGCGAGTTTCAGCAAATCTGGTTGTTGCAGACCACAACGTGCCAACAACCAATCGTATCAACGGCATTGATGACCCGATTTCACGCTTGCAAGTTGATACTCTCGATTCCAATACCAAACAATACGGATTAACCTACTTTGGCATGAGTGACAAACGCCAGGGTATCGTGCACGTAATTGGACCAGAACAAGGGGCAACTTTGCCCGGGATGACCGTTGTTTGCGGTGATTCTCATACATCAACACATGGCGCATTTGGTTGTCTGGCGCATGGAATTGGTACTTCTGAAGTCGAACATGTACTGGCAACCCAGACACTCATTACGCAAAAATCCAAAGCGATGCTGGTGCAAGTCGATGGTGCTATTCCGTCAGGAATTACAGCTAAAGACATCGTTCTGGCGATTATTGGCAAAATTGGCACTGCTGGTGGCACGGGTTATGCCATTGAATTTGCTGGTGCCGCCATCCGGAGTTTGTCGATGGAAGGTCGCATGACAGTGTGTAATATGGCGATCGAGGCCGGCGCCCGCGCAGGAATGATTGCAGTAGATGACACCACAATTAATTACGTTAAAGGCCGGCCATATTCACCGGTCGGCCCACATTGGGCTCAGGCTGTTCCCTATTGGCGCACATTGCATACGGATGTGGGCGCTCAATTTGATTTAGTTATTCACTTAAACGCCGCTGAAGTCAAACCGCAAGTAACGTGGGGAACTTCGCCTGAAATGGTCGTATCGGTTGACGGACGCGTACCTGATCCGGATCAGGAAAAAGATGCGACGAAACGTGATGCGATTGAAAAAGCCCTGGCATATATGGCGTTAAAACCGAATATGGCCATTACCGATATTCAGATAGACAAAGTGTTTATCGGATCTTGCACTAACTCCCGCATTGAAGATTTACGTGCTGCAGCGGCCATAGTTCGTGGCAAATTTCGCGCGTCAAACGTAAAATTAGCCATGGTGGTGCCCGGCTCTGGCTTAGTGAAAGAGCAAGCTGAGCAGGAAGGTTTAGATCGTATTTTTAAAGATGCCGGTTTTGAATGGCGTGAACCAGGTTGTTCAATGTGTTTGGCAATGAATGCGGACAGGCTTGAACCAGGCGAGCGTTGCGCCTCGACATCCAACCGTAATTTTGAAGGACGTCAGGGGCAGGGCGGCCGTACCCATTTAGTATCACCTGCGATGGCGGCGGCGGCTGGTATCGAAGGACATTTTGTAGATATACGCAATTTTGTTGTGTAACTTTTTTAACTTTTCAGGAGAATAAATATGAATAAATTCGTGAAAATAATAGCGTTATGCTTTTTATCCGTTTTCGTTTTATCTGCATGTAATACGGTGCATGGATTCGGTCAGGACGTATCAAAAGTTGGACAAAAAGTAGAAAACGCCTCAGATAAAAAATAAATTAGCATATTGAAAGAAGTAGCGTGAACAAATTTATTGTGCACAAAGGAATTGTGGCTCCGTTAGATCGTGCAAACGTGGATACGGACGCCATCATTCCTAAGCAATTTTTAAAGTCCATCAGCCGGACTGGTTTTGGCGCTAATTTATTCGATGAATGGCGTTACCTGGATCACGGTGAACACGGTGTGGACAATAGTAATCGTCCATTAAATCCTGATTTTGTACTAAACCAGCCACGTTACCAAGGCGCTTCTATTTTACTAACCCGAAAAAATTTTGGTTGCGGTTCGTCGCGTGAACATGCTCCCTGGGCACTGCAACAGTTTGGATTTCGGGCCATACTTGCGCCAAGTTTTGCGGATATTTTTTATAACAACTGTTTTAAAAATGGGTTGTTAGCGATTGTGTTGCCTGAAACTGCTATTGATGTACTAATGAATGAAAACAACGCATTTATTGGCTATCAATTGCAGATTAATTTAGAACAACAAACCATTTCTACTGAGAACGGATCTCATCATTTTCAATTTGAAATTGATGCATTCCGTAAGCATTGTTTATTGAATGGGTTAGACGATATTGAGCTGACATTGCGCTCCGCCGATAAAATCCGCGAATTTGAAGCACGTCATTTAGCGAGCCAACCCTGGTTAGTTAATACGATCTAACCCGACGATTTAACTGATTCATTTCTGAATTTACACATGAAAATTGCAATCTTACCGGGCGACGGTATTGGGCCAGAAATCGTCGCACAAGCAGTAAAAGTATTGAACGCCCTGGATGAATCATTTGAAATGGAAACCGCACCCGTTGGTGGCGCTGGTTATGCTATGCACGGACATCCTTTGCCGGACACAACGTTGACCTTAGCGAAACAAGCAGATGCGATATTGTTCGGTGCTGTCGGTGACTGGAAATACGACACGTTAGAGCGTTCCTTACGACCAGAGCAAGCCATTTTGGGGTTGCGTAAAAATCTGAATTTATTTGCCAATTTACGTCCGGCCATTCTCTATCCGGAGTTAGCGGGGGCATCGTCGTTAAAACCTGAAATTGTTTCAGGATTAGATATTTTAATTATTCGCGAATTAACCGGCGATATCTACTTTGGACAGCCGCGTGGTGTGCGCATAGCAACCGACGGTGCTTTTATTGGTGAGCGTGAAGGTTTTGACACCATGCGCTATGCTGAAACGGAAATTCGTCGCATTGCCCATGTTGCTTTTCAAGCCGCGCAAAAACGTAATAGTCGGTTAACCAGCGTAGATAAAGCCAATGTATTAGAAACTTCTCAGTTCTGGAAAGAGATCGTGACTCAAGTGCATCAGGAATATCCTGATGTGATTTTGGAACATATGTATGTTGATAATGCAGCGATGCAATTAATCCGGGCACCGAAAAAGTTTGATGTCATTGTGACGGGTAATATGTTTGGCGATATATTGTCAGATGCGGCGGCCATGCTGACCGGTTCTATTGGTATGCTGCCTTCAGCTTCATTGGATGCAAATAGTAAGGGACTTTACGAACCTTCGCATGGATCTGCTCCCGACATTGCGGGTAAAGGTATAGCTAATCCATTAGCAACTATTTTGTCTGCCGCGATGATGCTGCGTTTTACATTGGCGAAGCCCGCACAGGCTGATCGCATTGAAAATGCAGTTAAACAAGTATTAGCCCAAGGTTTACGTACTCCGGATATTTATGAGGCAGGAACAACAAAAGTGGGAACGGCAGAAATGGGGGACGCAGTTGTGGATGCGCTAGCTTAGTTAATCAAAACGAATTAGTATAATGCAATCAAAATGATGTTGATGAATGAGTTTAAATAAGAATTTAACTAAGTGAGTTTAAAAATGAAATTAGTGGGTCTGGTCGGTTGGCGTGGCATGGTGGGTTCAGTCTTGTTGCATCGCATGCAAGAAGAGGGGGATTTTTCGCATATTGAACCTGTTTTTTTTTCCACCTCCAACACAGGGAGCAAAGCACCTCCAATGGCAAAAAATGAAACATTATTGCAAGATGCCAATAATATTTCCGCATTAAAGAAATGCGACATTATCATCACGTGCCAGGGCGGTGACTACACGACTGAAATTTATCCAAAATTACGTGCAAGTGGTTGGGATGGCTATTGGATAGACGCTGCTTCAACGTTACGTATGGATGAAGACGCCATCATCATTTTGGATCCGGTTAATTCAGATGTTATTAAATCCGGCTTGTCTCGCGGGATTAAAAATTATATCGGCGGTAATTGCACAGTTTCCTGCATGTTAATGGGATTAGGCGGTTTATTTGAGCATGACCTGGTGGATTGGGCCACAAGCATGACTTACCAGGCAGCCTCCGGTGGTGGCGCCAAGCATATGCGCGAGCTGCTTACTCAATTTGGTCAGATAAATGCTTCTGTAAAATCATTGTTAGATGATCCGTCTTCAGCCATCTTAGAAATCGATCGTCAGGTTTTGGCTCAGCAACATGCATTTACAGCAGAAGAAACCAGGCAGTTTGGCGTTCCTTTAGCCGGCAATTTAATTCCGTGGTGTGATAAAGATTTAGGCAATGGCTCCTCTAAAGAAGAATGGAAAGCAGGCGTTGAAACCAATAAAATTTTAGGTCGTGGAGACGGTTTCAATAAATCGGCTATTCCATTTGATGGTTTATGCGTTCGTGTTGGTGCTATGCGTTGTCATTCTCAGGCGTTGACTATCAAACTAAAACAGAATATTCCCTTGGATGAAATTGAAGACATCCTTGCTCAACATAACCAATGGGTTAAAGTTGTTGAAAATACCCAGGAAGCTACGCTACGAGAGTTAACACCGTCAGCTGTCACTGGAGGAATGACAATTGCAGTCGGACGCTTGCGCAAGATGCAAATGGGCGACGACTATTTATCTGCCTTTACTGTTGGCGATCAGTTACTTTGGGGCGCGGCAGAACCTTTACGTCGTATGTTGAAAATACTGGTGAGTTGATGTAGTCCGGGTGGAATTCAAGATTTCGTTTTGATTGGTCCTTCTCACCAAAATTGCAGGAATGGCTGGAAAAGAGAATCCGGTAATTTCAATGGCGAAGGGTATATCTCTGGTATCTTGAATTCTGATGGTATATAACTTAAAACACAGAAAAGGGACTTATTAGTCCCTTTTGTTCTATTTATCAAAAATCATAAAATATGCAATCAAAAAAATACACAAAACGTGCCGCGATGAAAGTTAAAACACTTAGTTTAGTGCTAGCTTCTTCTTGTCTGATTTATTCAGGAGTACACGCAGCTGGTTTGGGTAAGCTGACCGTATTGTCTTCGCTTGGTCAACCGTTGCGTGCTGAAATTGAATTGACATCGGTCGCCAGGAGTGATGTGGGTAACTTATTTCCCAAATTAGCTGACCATGAGGCTTTTCGTCAGGCAAACGTCGATTTTAATCCCACTTTATCGTCGTTGCGTTTTGCAGTTGAGGATCGGGGAACCAGGCATTTTGTTTTAATTACGTCATCCCAGGCGTTTAATGAACCGTATGTGGAGCTTCTTGTCGAATTAACTTCGGGTACCGGCCGGTTAGTTCGTGAATACGCTATGTTGCTCGATCTGGCTGAAATGAAATCAAATTATGCAGCAGCTAATGGTGAAAATGCTGCGCCTGCCGTCGGCAAGTCCAATAGTATTTCTACACCAAATTCTTTCTCCAATAAGCCCATTGCGGCAATAATTTCCCCAGTTAAGCCGGAAACAAATCCAGCACCTGACAAAGGTATTAGTCCTGTTTCAAAACAAGATTCGTCGCAAAATTCGACCCGGACTTCAACCCGAACTTCAGCAGCCTATTACCAGATAAAAAGTGGCGATACCTTAGGAAAAATTGCTGAAAAGTTTAAGTATCCAGGAGTTTCGTTAGATCAAATGTTAGTCGCTTTACAGCGCAATAACGCATCTGCAATGATTAATGACAATATAAATTTAATTCATTCAGGAGTTATTCTGACGATCCCGGATAAAAACGAAGTTGAACATATTGATCGGTCCGAGGCGCAAAAAATTGTCATAGCACAATCTGTTGATTTCAATGCCTATCGCGAAAAACTGGCTAATCAGGTAGCGCAAGGCGACTCTGAAAAAATGGCGGAAACCAAAAAGATTAACAGCGGAAAAATCGCCGCTAAAGTGCTGGAAACACCATCGGTGGTTAACGAATCAAAAGATAAATTAAAATTATCTAAGCCGCAAGTGCAAGGACAAGCTGAAGTAAAAAAAGCAGAAGAAGATAAAATTGCAGAACAAAAAGTACGGGAAGTTTCAACTGCGCGAATTAAAGAGCTTGAGCAAAATACCGCCAAATTACAAAAAATACTTGAACTGCAAAAGGAAGCTTCTTCCCTGCCTGCACAATCACAAACCAAAAATACTGACGTAGCTAATTCTGCTTCGACCTCAACAGAGTTACCAACTATCGACGTCAATGTTCAAACAGAACATAAACCAGAACAACAGCAAATAGCCGTCGCTGCAAAGCCGGGACCTGATCTACAACAACGTTTTTTTGATAATTGGGAACGCTTCTTGCCGTATGGAGCCACATTACTGGCGTTACTTGCCGGGTTGGGAATTTACTTAAGTAAGCGCAAGAAAAAAATTGAACAAGTTGACGATGGAACTATGTTGACTGATTCCGGCAAGAACCCTGCTTCGTTGGCGAAGGATGCTGAAGCCGACAATAGCGCTTTGAATTCTGGCTCAGTTCACACTGCTACTCCGTTAGCAGAGGATGAAGTTGACCCGATAACCGAGGCAGATATCCACATTGCTTATGGTCGTGATGAACAAGCTGAAGAGATTTTAAAGTTAGCCTTGTGCGCTCAGCCAGATTCTCAATCAATAAGAATGAAGTTGTTAGAAATTTATGCGCGTCGTAAAGATATTCATCACTTCGGAGAAGCAGCGAGCGAGTTTTATAGAATGACAGGTGGTGTCGGGCCTGATTGGGTTCACGTAGCTGCAATGGGAATTATCCTGGATCCACAAAACCCTTTGTACACGAACGAGCAAGCAGATAACAATGATGCTCCGGCGCCAGAGTCTGCTCCTGATGCAAGCTCAGCAAATGAAGCCGTATCCGCGCATTCTGAGTCGGACGCATGTCCTGAATGTGAAAAAGTGGGATTGAATATTTCCCCATTAAATTTTAATGGGGAAGCCTCAACCGTCAAACAAGCGGAACTGATTCAAGTTGAAACAAGTATTCTTGCCCAGGAAGATAATTCTCATTTGGACTCAGCTATTACAACCCCTGGCGCTATTGAATTTGATTTGTCAGGAATTGATCTGGAGTTACCTAAATTATCTCCTGAAGAGGAACAGGCTAAATCAACTACAGTTCAGAAAAATAATGTCAGCGCAAATTCGACAGATAAAAATTTGGACGAAGTATTGATAACTTCATCCACAAACATTTCCGGAGAAATGGCGAACAAATTAGATTTAGCGATCACCTATCAAAAAATTGGTGATAAAGATGGGGCGCGTGAATTATTAGATGAAGTACTTAAAAATGGCAATCAGGAACAAATTGCACGTGCAAAAGCCATGTTGCAAGAATTAAGCTGAACCGCCCACTGTTAAGAAATCGGAACGCATTTGAAACGAATCGCATTGGGTGTTCAATATGATGGTCGCCCCTGGTCAGGGTGGCAGTCACAACCTGACGGATTAACTGTGCAAGATAACCTTGAAAAAGCGTTACAACATATTGCAGCGCATCCGGTTAAAGTTTCTTGTGCCGGAAGAACGGATGCTGGTGTTCATGCATTGGAACAAGTGGTACATTTTGACACCGATGCTGACCGACCGGTTACTTCATGGGTTCGCGGAGTCAACGCCCATTTGCCCGAATCGATTGCCGTGCGTTGGTCTGTAGAAGTACCAGCTATATTAAATGCGCACGAACTGGAATTTCATGCGCGTTACAGCGCCAGAGCGCGAACTTATCACTATGTTTTATACAATCACCCGGTGCGTTCTCCCTTATTTTCCGGACGTGCGGGATGGGTTTTTCGACCCCTGTGTGATCATAAAATGCAGAAAGCGGCAGAATATCTGGTGGGAGAACATGATTTTTCATCGTTTCGCGCCACGACTTGCCAGGCAAAATCACCTGTAAAACAAATGCATGAAATTTCTTTCCGTCGTAATGGCAATCTCATCATTGTCACGTTGCGTGCCAGCGCTTTTTTACATCATATGGTTAGAAATATCATCGGTAGCTTAATTGTGGTTGGTGTGGGTAATAAAGATCCTGAATGGATACAAGAAATATTGTCAAACCGTAACCGCAGTATTGCCGCTCCTACTTTTATGCCTGATGGACTGTATCTGGCTAAAGTTGATTATGATGCCAAATGGAATTTACCTCAGCAAATCAGTTCCTTAGATTGGTTTTGCGTAACTTCTCAATAACCAGGGGCGGCCCTCTGCACCGTCATTCCCGATAAAGCACTCGGGAATGACGGTGCTAAGGTAAGGGATTGCCACAGGTTATTGAGAAGCTACGGTTTTGCTGATACTGGAAAAATTATGGTTACACGCATCAAATTTTGTGGGCTCACAAGAAAAGAAGACGTAATTGCCGCACTGCAATTGAATGTGCATGCGTTAGGTTTTGTTTTCTATCCCAACAGTCCACGATTTGTGAGCGCAGATCAGGCTCGTGAATTAATAGCGTTAGTGCCACCATTTGTGACCACGGTTGGTTTATTTGTTAATGCAACCAAAGAGCAGGTCGCCAATATCGTAACGACGGCGCCTGTCAATTTTTTACAATTTCATGGTGACGAAACGGCGGAAGAATGTCATCGCATTGCAGAAGCAGTACAACGTCCTTTTATTCGCGCTGTACGGGTCAAGCCTGACATGCGTGCCGCGGATTTGTTAAAATGCGAGGCTGAATACCGGATGAGCAGTTCCTGGTTTCGTGCTTTGTTATTGGATACTTTTGTAGGTGGTGATATAAATTCGTTTGGTGGTACTGGAAAGGTTTTTGATTGGTCAATTATTCCAAAAGAACTCGCGCCTCGGCTCGTTTTAAGTGGTGGATTAACTGCGCACAGTATAAGTGGTGCGATAGATCAGGTACGCCCCTGGGCTGTTGATGTCAGTAGTGGCATTGAACAAGCAAAGGGGATAAAAGATCCCGTCAAAATGCAGACATTTGCACACGCAGTGCAAATGGCAAACGCTAACTTACCAGAGAGTTCCAATGAATCCCGATCAAAATTCGAGTAACGCTAACGAAGATAGTAACGAAGCAAATAGCGCTTCCGATCCTGCTTCAAGTCCCTATCAATTACCTGACAATCACGGGCACTTTGGAATTTATGGTGGCAGTTTTGTGTCAGAAACATTAAGTCACGCGTTAAATCAATTAACCGAAGCCTACGCACATTATTCACAAGATAAGGAATTCCTTGATGAATACAACTACGAATTAGCCCATTTTGTCGGTCGTCCATCTCCCATCTATCACGCAAAACGCTGGTCTTCCGAAATTGGCGGAGCACAAATTTATTTCAAACGCGAAGATTTGAACCACACCGGCGCGCACAAAATTAATAATGTGATCGGACAAGCCTTACTCGCAAAACGGATGGGCAAGCCGCGCGTAATTGCGGAAACCGGAGCTGGGCAGCACGGCGTTGCAACGGCAACCATATGCGCCCGGTTTGGTTTGGAATGCGTTGTTTACATGGGTTCTGAAGACGTTGCCCGACAAGCTCAAAACGTCTATCGCATGAAGTTACTTGGTGCAACAGTTGTGCCTGTTCAGTCCGGTTCTAAAACACTCAAAGATGCGCTCAACGAAGCGATGCGCGACTGGGTCGCTAATGTAGACAATACTTTTTACATTATTGGAACCGTCGCCGGGCCACATCCTTATCCAAAAATGGTCAGAGATTTTCAGGTAGTTATCGGAAAAGAATGCTTGCTGCAAATGCCCGAAATGACCGGCAGGCAACCAGATGCCGTTATTGCTTGTGTGGGTGGTGGCTCCAACGCAATGGGTATTTTTTATCCCTATATTGATTATCCTGAGGTGCAATTAATTGGCGTTGAAGCTGCTGGTGACGGTTTGGAAACAGGCCGTCATGCCGCTTCGCTTACGGCCGGCTCACCAGGCGTATTGCATGGTAACCGTACTTATTTGCTGCAAGATAAGAATGGTCAGGTCATTGAAACCCATTCGGTTTCAGCTGGTTTGGATTACCCTGGTGTGGGCCCTGAGCATGCATGGCTTAAAGATTCAGGCCGGGCCAGTTATGTCACGATTACCGATGAGGAAGCATTAAAAGCTTTTCATGATTGCTGTCGGATCGAGGGAATTATCCCGGCATTAGAATCCAGTCACGCCATTGCCTATGCAACAAAATTGGCCGCCATTTTATCTAAAGATAATTTGTTACTTGTTAATTTATCCGGACGTGGCGATAAAGATATGCATACGGTTGCAGAGCGAGCAGGAGTTCAACTTTGATGCCAAGAATTAAAAATACTTTTGCTGAACTGGCCAAACAAAACCGTAAAGGTTTGATTCCGTTTATTACTGCCGGCGATCCTGACCTGGCAGCGACCGTACAATTAATGCACGCTTTGGTTCTTGGCGGCGCAGACATTATTGAACTCGGTGTACCATTTTCAGACCCCATGGCAGATGGCCCGGTTATTCAGCGTGCATCAGAACGTGCGTTAAAAAACGGAGTTAGTTTGTCGGATGTACTAGAATGCGTCCGTGAATTTCGGGCCAGCGATAAAAAAACGCCGGTGGTATTGATGGGATATGCCAATCCTATTGAACACATGGGAATAAAACGGTTTGCCGCGGAGTCAGCCAAGGCCGGAGTTGATGGCGTGCTGGTTGTTGATTATCCGCCGGAAGAGTGCCTGGATTATGTCGCTGTGATGAAAGAACATGAATTGGATGTCATTTTTTTATTGGCGCCGACATCAACAGATCAACGTATTGAGCAAGTAGCGCAAATCGCCAGCGGTTATGTTTATTATGTTTCGCTCAAAGGTGTGACAGGAAACAATGCCATTGATTTATCGGAAGTTAATCGGATGCTGCCCAAAATTAAGCAGCATGTGCGCGTACCTGTGGCAGTTGGTTTTGGCATTCGTGATGGTGCGACGGCCAAATTAATTTCTGGTGTTGCGGATGCGGTTGTGATTGGTAGTCGGCTGATACAGGAAATTGAAACACAAGAAAATAAAGAAAAGATGATTTCATCTGTACAAGCATTATTAAGTGATATTCGACAAGCAATTGATAAGTAAAAATGAACAACCTATGAGCATTCGCGATTTGGCCCCCTCTCCCGTTCCGCGGGGAGTAGCAGGGGTTTCGCAGTGCATGCACTGCGCCTGCGGAACGAACTGCCCTTGCAAGGGCAGTTTCCTGAGCCCAAAGGGTTTTATAGCGGGACTGGGGAGAGGGCTTGTGACACTGGGTAACGTTAATAAGTACAAATTTCTTCGTCATAAAAAATTAAATCGATCTTAATAAATAACGTTTCAAGTATGGCCACCACCCTCTCCCCAACCCTCTCCCGCGCAACGGGAGAGCAACTGTGTTTCAAGTCAAGCAAAATTGGAAGAAAAATTGTTATCCCAGGGTTTACCTGATTTCATAATCGCATTAAGAATCGTCAACAATTTATGCATACAAGCCACCAACGCTAC
>Ga0209512_1001606_pt1 | contig 27084 bp, 21 predicted proteins | sample frozenSSSSmetaG_FD_184142 | JGI IMG/M metagenome (GOLD analysis project Ga0209512, IMG submission 184142) | Glacier valley bacterial and archeal communities from Borup Fiord, Nunavut, Canada, to study Microbial Dark Matter (Phase II) -... | ecosystem: Environmental > Aquatic > Freshwater > Ice >...
CGGCGACAACGCCGAGCTGAACGTCGAGCTGATCACCCCGATCGCCATGGACCAGGGCCTGCGCTTCGCCATCCGTGAAGGCGGCCGTACCGTCGGCGCCGGCGTCGTCGCCAAGATCATCGAGTAGAGCCTCCTGATCGGGCGCTAACGCGCGCGACGCGGTCGCTCGCTTCATGAGCGCACGATGACAAAAAGACAGAGCCCCCGCCGGTGCAAACCGGCGGGGGTTTTTTCATGGACAGACGGCGCAGTTCGCCTTTCAGGGGACAGAGTCTGGTTAAGCCACGTCCCGACGCGGGCAGGGGCTTGCAAGGAACCGTGGATTGCCGCCTACGTTCGACTTCCGGACGTTAGGATTTTGGTAATCATGTTGCGCGCGCTTCGCATTGGCCTGTTCATCGGCACCTTCATCGGCATGTCGGCCTGCGCCGCGACGGCACCGGTGAATCCCGACATCAGCGGACCCTATGGCGCAGTGGATGCCGGTCCCCGACGTTAAGCCGCAAGGAAAACGTGGCGAAACCAGCGGACTTCGGCTAGGAACGAACAGCGGACGCCGACTGCTGCGCCGCGCAGGTCTGCCTCCTCCTAGATGTTAGCCATCGCCATCGCTGTCGTTCTGCTCCTCGTGGTGCTCAACGGCCTGTTCGCCATGACCGAGCTCGCGGTCGTCTCCTCCCGTAAATCCAAGCTGCAGAGCCGGGCCGAGCGCGGGGACAAGGGCGCGCGCGCGGCCCTGAAGCTGGCCGAGGACCCGACCCATTTCCTGTCGGCCGTCCAGGTCGGCATCACCCTGATCGGGATTCTGGCCGGTGCCTACGGCCAGGCGGCGATCGCCGGCGAGCTGGACAAGATCCTGGAGGCCCAGTTCCCGGCCCTGATCGCCTATACCCAGATTTTCTCGACCGCCCTGGTGGTGGTCTGCATCACCTATGTGTCGCTGATCGTCGGCGAGCTGGTGCCGAAACGTCTGGCCCTGATTTTTCCTGAGACGATCGCCGCAAAGATGGCCGCGCCGATCTCCAGCCTGGCCGTTGTGCTGCATCCGTTCGTGGTGCTGCTGACGGCCTCGACCTCGGCGATTCTCAAGCTGATGGGCGTCAAGGACCGCGACGGAACCGACGTCACCCAGGAAGAGGTGGAGACCATCCTGGCCGAAGGCACCTCGGCGGGTCTGATCGAGCCTGAGGAACAGGTAATGATCGAGGAGATCCTGCGCCTCGGGGACCGGCCGGTGCGGGTGGCGATGACGCCGCGAACCGACGTCTTCTGGGTCGCGCTGGACGATACGGTCGCCGCATTGCGCGAGGAGATTCGCGTCTGCCCCTATTCGCGCATCGTGGTGGCAAAGGACGGCGACCTCGATCACCCGCTGGGCGTGGTTCATAAAAAGGATCTGCTTGATTCCTATCTGACCTCGGGCGAGCTGGAGGTCGAGAAACACGTCAAGACGCCCGCCTTCATCCCGCAGTCGACCTCGGTGCTTAAGGCGCTGGAGATCCTGAAGGGCACCCATGTCCACATGGCCTTCATCGTCGATGAGTACGGAGCGTTCGAGGGGGTGGTGACGGCCACTGACATCCTCGAGATGATCGCCGGCGACTTCAACGAAAGCCATGACGAGCTGACCGGCTTCGTCACCCAGCGCGAGGACGGGGCATGGCTGGTCGATGGCCGGACCGATCTGGACGACCTGTGCGACATCCTGGGGGAGGATTTCGGCGAGAACGACAGCTTCCACACCGTGGCCGGCCTGGTGCTGCATCAATTGTCGCGCGTGCCTGACAAGGGCGAGGAGCTGCAGCTGGGCCGGTTCGAGGTCGAGATTCTGGACATGGACGACCGGCGGATCGACAAGCTGCTGTTCCGTCAGGTGGTCGGTCCCGAGGATGAGGCTTACGCGATCGCGGCTCACAGGGACGACTGATCCGGCCTTTACGCGCAATCGCGGCACCGGGGGCGGATTGCCCTTGAAAACCCGCCCTCGCTCGGGCATACGCCGCGGTCTGGCGAGAACCACGCGCCGATGGGGTGACCCACGGCGCGTTGTGCTTTGTCCGGGCACTACAGGAGTGTAGCTCAGCTGGTAGAGCATCGGTCTCCAAAACCGAGGGTCGTGGGTTCGAGTCCCTCCACTCCTGCCATTTTCCCCCTGTCGCCGCCGCATGGGACTTCCCATCTGGAGCGCAGGAACAAGAGTTTGAAGAGACGCTGAATGGCCAAGGCCAAGACCCCCGGCGGTCGTCGCACGACGGGAACGAAAGTCGCTCCGGCAGGGCAGACGGTCGCGGTTGACGCGCCGGCTCCCAAGAAGCGCGTGTCGATCCCGCAGTTCTTCAGCCAGGTCCGGGCCGAGGGTCGCAAGATCGTGTGGCCCAGCCGCAAGGAAACCTGGATCACCTCGGTGATGGTTTTCATCATGGTGGTCATCGCTTCGATCTTCTTCTGGATCGTCGACTGGGGCCTGACCATCGTTTCCCAAATCATTCTCGCTTTCGGCCAATAAGGAGACGCGCATGACTGATGCAGCGCCCGAAACCAAACCGGCCGCCAACCCGCGGCACAAATGGTACATCATCCACGCCTACTCGAATTTCGAGAAGAAGGTGTCCCAGCACATCCAGGACCAGGCGCGTCAGCAGGGTCTGACCGAATGTTTTTCGGAAATCCTGGTGCCGACCGAGGAGGTCGTCGAGGTCCGCCGTGGTCGCAAGATCAATTCGGAACGTAAATTCTTCCCCGGCTATGTGCTGGCGAAGATGGAGATGACCGACGAGGCCTATCACCTGGTCAAGAACACCCCGAAGGTCACCGGCTTCCTCGGCGCGGCGGGCGGCACCAAGCCCCTGCCGGTGTCCGAGCGTGAGGTCCAGAACATCATCGGCCAGGTGGAGGAGGGCGTCGAACGTCCGAAGCCCACCATCCGTTTCGACATCGGCGAGACCGTCAAGGTCATCGACGGACCCTTTGCCAGCTTCGAGGGTCAGGTCGAAAGCGTCGACGAGGACAACGCCCGCCTGCGCGTGGCCGTGTCCATCTTCGGTCGTCCGACCCCGGTGGATCTGGAATACAATCAGGTCGAGAAGAACGCGGGCTGACAGGCCTGTTTCCTCCCCACGCAGTGGGGAGGGGGACCGCGAAGCGATGGAGGGGCTGTGAAGTCGCTCGATCGTGTCTGCAGCTGACATCCCCTCCGTCTCCGCGCCAGAGCGCGGAGCCACGTCCCCATCGCTGCGCGACAGGGAGGAGACGCCCGCCGTTTGCTTTTCCGGCGGGCCCTTGCTAAACGCGCGCCTCGCTCCGCAGGGAGCGGTGCGGGTTCGCTCGCATAAATCCGTGGGAGGCAGCCATGCCGGACCACGGCTCACCGGCCCGGACTGAACCCCGGGTCATCATAGGAGAGACCAATGGCCAAGAAAATTCTGGGCTATATCAAACTGCAGGTGCCGGCGGCTTCCGCCACGCCCTCGCCCCCGATCGGCCCCGCACTGGGCCAGCGCGGCGTCAACATCATGGGCTTCTGCAAGGAGTTCAACGCGCGGACCGAGAACGTCGGCAAGGGCACGCCCCTGCCGACCGTGATCACCGTCTACCAGGACAAGAGCTTCACCTTCGTCACCAAGACGCCGCCGGCGACCTGGTTCCTGAAGGAAGCGACCAAGCTGAAGTCGGGCTCCAAGCTGACCGGCCGTGAAGTCGTCGGCAAGATCACTCGCAGCCAGCTGCGCGAGATCGCCGAGAAGAAGATGAAGGACCTGAACGCCAACGATCTCGATGCCGCGACCAAGATCATCGAGGGCTCGGCCAAGGCCATGGGCCTGAACGTCGTGGAGGGCTGAGCACATGACCAAGCAAACCAAGCGTATCAAGGCCCGCACGGGCGACCGTGAAGCCAACCTGTCGTTCGCCGAGGCCATCAAGGCCGTCAAGGAAAACGCCACCGCCAAATTCGACGAGTCGATCGAGATCGCCGTCAACCTGGGCGTTGACCCGCGTCACGCTGACCAGCAGGTCCGCGGCGTCGTGAATCTGCCGTCCGGCACGGGCCGTGACGTTCGCGTCGCCGTCTTCGCCAAGGACGCCAAGGCGGCTGAAGCCCTGGCCGCGGGAGCCGACATCGTCGGTGCCGAGGATCTGTACGAGAAGATCAACGGCGGCTTCATGGACTTCGATCGCGTCATCGCGTCGCCGGACATGATGGCCCTGGTCGGTCGTCTGGGTAAGGTGCTGGGCCCGCGCGGCCTGATGCCCAACCCGAAGGTCGGCACCGTGACCCCGAACGTCGCGCAAGCGGTCAAGGACGCCAAGGGCGGTGCGGTCGAGTTCCGCGTTGAGAAGGCCGGCATCGTGCACGGCGGGATCGGCAAGGCCTCGTTCACCCAGGAAGCCCTGGAAGCCAACGTCAAGGCTTACGTCGACGCCCTGTCGAAGGCCCGCCCGACCGGTGCCAAGGGTACCTATGTGAAGAAGATCAGCCTGTCCTCGACGATGGGCCCCGGCTTCAAGATCGACCCGGCTTCGCTGAACGCCTGATCGACCCCGACGGTTGAATGATTGCGGCGGCGGGGAGCGATCCCCGCCGCCGTTTTCGTTTGTGACGAATCGTCCGACGCCGGATGATTGAGGCAGGTCGCGAGCGCCGTCAGTCTGGCCGCGACCGATGCCGACAGGACAGGACCGCCTTGACCAAGAACAAGACCAGCAAGATCTATCGCCGTGACAAACGCCACCAGTTCGCGGCCCTGCCGTGGCGGACGGACGCGCGCGGCGGTGTCGAGATTTTGCTGATCACCTCGCGCGAGACGAAGCGCTGGGTCATCCCCAAGGGCTGGCCGATGAAAGATCGGGCGGCGCACGAGGCTGCGGCCCAGGAGGCCTTTGAGGAGGCGGGGGTTCGCGGCGACATCACCAGCGCGCCGCTGGGCATGTTCCGCTATGTGAAACGGCTGAAGGGCGACAAGACCCAGCTGTGTGCCGTCGACGTGTTCCCGCTGCAGGTCACCGAGAGTCTTGACGCCTGGCCCGAGCGCGAGGAGCGTGAGCGGGAATGGGTGACACCGGAGGAGGCGTCACGCCGCGTCGATGAGCCGGAACTGACCGCCCTGATCGAGGCCTTTGCCTTTCTGAATGGACGCGAGAAGGGCTGAGCGAACTGCCGCCCCGTCATTTTTCGCTGCACGGGATTGCCAGAACTTTCGCAACCGTAGAGCGTGGGGCGGAACACTACGCGTGGGGGATGATATGCGTTTGACGATGGTGGCGGCCCTGGTGGTCGCCCTCGGGACGGCGACACCGGTCCTGGCCCAGGACGCGGGGGCGACGCACCGGCTTGAGCTGGCCCAGCGGCTGGTTGACCTGTCCAGCGGCGACAGTTTCGAGAAGCTGCTCGAACAGGAGGTCGCAACCCAGCTGGCCGCGCTCGGCGATGAACGGACGCCGGAGGCCGTATGGATGCGGGCCAACCTGCCGCGCATGGCCATGCAAATGGTCACCCGGTTGATGCCGGAGTTGGCCACGCTCTATGCGGACGTATTCTCCGAGGGCGAACTGGAGGCCCAAATCGCCCTCTACGAGACGCCGGTTGGCCGGTCGATCGCCAACAAGTCGGTGCAGTTGGGGGTTCGTCAGGCGACCATCCTCCAACTGGCTATGACGGGCTATTTGGAAGAAGTAGCCACCAAATACTGCGCCGAGTTCGACTGTTCCGCTGATGCGGCGGCCAAGGCGCAGTCCCGATAGGGGCAATGGCGTATCTGCCGTTGATTTCCCCGCGGTTCCCCTGTATGAGCGCCGCTTCCCGTCACCGGTTCTGCCGATGACGGTCCTGTCCGAGAACTTCGGGGCGTGGGGGTCACCCATGCCATAACAGCCAGAGAGCCCTCTGGTGCCGTGGGGAGATGGGGACGCAGACAACGCCAGACGCTCCGGTATCCGGACGTCGGGGTTCGAGCATCCTTCGGACAATTTGACCGGCCCGAAAGCCTCGCAGCGATGCGCGGCGCTTTGGCCAATCCGTTGTCGGGAATAAGCCCGGCGGCGAATACCAGACTGGAGACCGCAATGGACCGCGCACAAAAAGCCGAGTCGATCGAGACGCTCAAGGGCGTCTTCGCCGATGCGGGCGCCGTGGTCGTGACCCACAACCTGGGTCTGACTGTTGCGAACATGGAAGATCTGCGCGGACGTCTTCGTAAAGAAGGCGGCGCGTTCAAGGTGATCAAGAATCGCCTGGCGCTGAAGGCGCTCGAAGCCGCTGAAGGCAGCGACTACCACGGCCTGTTCAAGGGTCCCGTGGGCATCGCCTATGCTGCCGACGCGGTAACGGCCGCCAAGGTCACCGCTGAATACGCCAAGGCCAACGACAAGTTCGTCGTCCTGGGTGGCTTCATGGGTGACAAGATCCTGGACGCCAAGGGTGTGGAGACGCTCTCCAAACTGCCCTCGCTGGATCAGATCCGCGCTTCGCTGCTCGGCCTGCTCAACGCACCTGCGACCAAGATCGCCGGCGTCGTGCAAGCACCCGCCAGCCAACTGGCCCGGGTGTTCAGCGCCTATGCCGCCAAGGACGCCGCGTAAGCGGACCGTCCCCTTCCATCTCTGCACACCTTACTTTGAACCTCTATCCTCCGAAGGAACCTACCCATGGCTGACCTGTCCAAGATCGTCGAAGACCTGTCCAAACTGACCGTCCTCGAAGCTGCCGAACTCTCCAAGCTGCTGGAAGAAAAGTGGGGCGTCAGCGCCGCTGCTCCCGTCGCCATGGCCATGCCGGCCGGCGGTGGTGCTGCTCCGGCTGAAGCCGCCGAAGAGCAGACCGAGTTCACCGTTGTGCTCGTCTCGGGCGGCGAAAAGAAGATCAACGTGATTAAAGAAGTCCGCGGCGTTCGCTCGGACCTGGGCCTCAAGGAAGCCAAGGACCTGGTCGAAGGCGCTCCGCAGAACGTCCTCGAGAACGTCTCCAAGCAGATCGCTGAAGAGACCAAGAAGAAGCTGGAAGAAGCCGGCGCGACCATCCAGATCAAGTAATCTGGCCCGGTCCTTCGGGACCGGATCGCAAAACTTCAGCGGGCCCGGTGGGAAACCACCGGGCCCGTATGCGTTTGGACTGGTGACAGCCGCGATGGACCCCATCTGCGCATCTCCCCCCGAACGAAGGACGCCCCCATGAAAATCCTGATGGTTCTGACCTCACACGATCAACTCGGTGACACCGGCCAGAAGACCGGCTTCTGGCTCGAGGAGTTCGCCGCCCCCTGGTATGCGCTGAAGGACGCCGGGGCGGACATCGTTGTCGCCTCACCCAAGGGCGGGCAGCCACCGCTGGACCCAAAGAGCGACCAGCCGGACGCCCAGAGCGACGACACCCGCCGCTTCAAGGACGACAGGGACGCCCAGGCGGTACTGGCCAATACGGTGCGGCTGGACAGTGTGTCGGCGGACGATTTCGATGCCGTCTTCTATCCCGGCGGCCACGGCCCGCTGTGGGACCTGGCCGATGACGGCCATTCGATCAGCCTGATCGAGGCCTTTGTTCGTGCCGACAAGCCGGTCGCTGCCGTCTGCCATGCTCCGGGCGTGTTCAAGTCGGTCAAGGGCAAGGAGGGCAAGCCCCTGGTCCAGGGGCGCAAGGTCACCGGCTTTACCAACACCGAGGAAGCGGCGGTTGAGCTGACCGATGTCGTGCCCTTCCTGGTCGAGGACATGCTGAAGGCCAATGGCGGTGACTATTCCAAGGGGCCCGACTGGGGCTCCTATGTGTTGACCGACGGCAAGCTGGTCACGGGCCAGAACCCGGCCTCCTCGCGCGAGGCGGCCGAGGCCCTGCTGGGTCTGCTGAAGGCCTAGGTGGTGCGGGCGGCGGGCTTCGCGCCCGCCGCCGGTTCCCGTCAGCGCCTGCGCGGCGCGTAGATGTCGGCCAGCCGGTCGCGGGTCCCTTCAATGCGGACCAGACGCGGGTAGCGCAGGCCGTCGTGATAGTCGAAGGCGACGGTGCGATAACGGTCGCCGGACTTCAGCAGCAGTTCGATGGGGGCGGCACCGCCTTTAGCCGCGGTGACAACGTTGCGCAGGACTGTGGCATCGGCGGCGGTGCCATTGACCGCGACCAGCTCCCAGCCTTCACCGATACCGAGGCGGAAGGCCGGGCTGTCCCAGCGGATATTGGCCAGCCGGTTGCTCGTCCCCGACAGGGTGAAGCCGAGAGAATACTGGAAGTCACGGGTCCAGCTGCCCTGGACCGATTTCTCGACCGGGGTCAGGCTGTCGACCCAGGTCAGCTGCCAGCCCGCGCGGGTCAGGCCGTCCAGAGGGGCGCGGGCATCCGGGCCGACGGCGTCGAGCCGGTCGCGCAGGAAGCCGGCCCAGTCGTGCGGATAGACGGCGTTCAGCGCTTCGACCAATTCCTCGAACGTGTATCCGCGCGGCGTCCAGACGCCGTCGTCAACGCCGAAGAAAGCCCGGGCGAAATCGTCCAGACTCTTGCGGTCGCGCGTGCCCTCGCGGATCAGGGTGTCGGCATCCAGCCAGATCAGGGCGCTCTCACGGTAGTAGTCGCCGGTCCCGCGCATCCACGACGGATACTGGCCGGGCACGCGGTAGCCGAGCAGGTTGTGGTTCCCGGTATCCTGCAGAGCGCGCCACTGACGACCGGGCTGGGCGTCATAGAAGCCGGCGATGGTCGCGAGGTTGGCGATGGCCACCTCGGGGGCGGCCAGGCCCGAGCGGGCCGACAGCACATCACCCCAGTATTCGGTCTGGCCCTCATAGACCCACAGCAGGGTGTTCTGGCTGGGCACATTGTAGTTGGCGGTCAGCTCGTCGGCCGGGCGGCGGAATTTGCCGTTCCAGGAGTGGGTGTATTCGTGCGGCAGCAGGCCCCGGTCGCCGGCGCTGGCGCTCCAGTCAGTGAAGAAGTCCGGACTGACCGTATTCTCGGAAGAGCGATGATGCTCCAGCCCGATGCCGCCCAGCTGGCGGGTCATGGCGACGAGGAATTCGTAGTGGTCGAAATGCCGTGATCCGAACAGCCGGTCGGCCTGGGTGACGAGGTTCTCGTACAGGGCCAGCTGGTCGGCGGTGGGGGCGATATTGTCGGCCGAGTCGGCGACGATGTTCAGGTGAACGCTGTCACCGGTCGGGTCGATGTCGATACGGCGGAAATGGGCCCCTGCGAACATCGGGCTGTCGACCAGGGTGTAGAGGTCGGTCGGGGCGAAGGTGGCCACCCCGTCCTCGAAGGTTTCGGTCGTCAGGGCCGTGCCGTAGTTCCAGCCATCCGGCAGGCGGATCGAGGCGGCCACCGGGATCCGGTTGGCGAAATAACCGGCCGGATAGAGGATGGCCTTTTCCCACTCCATGTTGACGATGGCCGGCGTCATGACGACGCGCCACTCGCTGCTGTCGGGCTGGGTCAGCCACTGGAAGTCGACGGCGATCTCGCTGACCCCGGCGGGGATGTCGAGATGGAAGGCATAGGGGTCGAGGGTGTCGCGCAGCCACTCGATCCGTTGCCCGCCGCCGGTGACGGTTAAGCCTGCCACCAGCTGGATCGGTCCGGTTCCCGCGTGGTTGCCGGGCAGGAAGCGCGGATAGAGCAGGGTCATCGGGCCGGTGCTGACCGGCACGGTCTGGTGGACCGAGATGATGCGGTGCTCCAGGTCGGTGGCGTCGGCCCGGTACTGGATCACGCCCGGATAGGGCTTGTCCTCCGGGGGCGGAATGACCGGCTGGGCCCGGGGCAGGGCCAGGGCGGCCTCGCGGGCGTCCGTGACCCAGGGCGTGCCGGGGCTCGGTGAGGCGGGACTCTGGGCCAGGGCGGGCAGGGCGGTGCCGGCCAGCAGCAGGGCGAGGACGACGGCAGGCAGGCGGGTGTCGGACATGGGGTCTCGCGCGAGGAGGGGCAGGGACGCGCCCGGACCGGCGCGGTGAAGCCCTACGGTGGCGGGTTCGCGCGCGACCGTAAAGCCTCTCTCCGCCCGATGTGATCCCGTCTAGCGGTCGCGGGGACGGTACAGGTCGCCCAGCCGGTCCGGCGTGCCGGGGATCCGTTCCAGGTGGGGGTATTGCAGCCCGCCATGATAAGCGATGGCCACTGTCCGGTAGCGGTCGCCGTCCTGGATGATCAGCGTGACGGGGGTGTCCGTATCCTTTGCCGCAGTGACGGCCCGGGCCAGGCGATCGGACGAGGCCGCCTCACCATTGACGGCGATGACCTGCATGCCGACGGCCAGACCGGCGTCGAAGGCGGGGCTGCCCCACTGGACGCTGCTGATTCCGTTGCTGCCCGAGGTGACGATGCCCAGTGACCAGGCGAAGTCGTTGCGGCCGCGCTCGGCGTAGAGGGTCTTCTGATAGTCGCTGGGGGTGTCAGTATAGACGAGGCGGTAGCCACCGCGCGCCAGGCCATCGAGCGGGGCCCCGGGGCCGTGGCCGTCAAGGCGGGTGCGCAGGAAGGTGGCCCAGTCGTATGCGACGACGCCGTTCAGCGTCCGTACCACGTCGTCGAAGCCGTAGGGGTTCTCGTCAAAGGCTCCGTCGTGAACGCCGAAGAAGGCGCGAGCGAAGTCGTCGAGACCCTTGCGACCGCCCGTCTGCTCGCGGATCAGGGTGTCCGCGTCGAGCCAGATCAGCTGGCCCTCGACATAGTAGTCCTCGCTACGCTGCCAGCTGCGCCAGCCAATGGGGGCCCGCTGGGTGATGATCGGGTCGTTGGTCGTGTCCTGCAGGGCGCGCCATTCGCGTCCGACCATATGGTCGTAGGTGGCCGCGTCGAGCGCCAGGGCGTCCAGCGCCTGCTGCTTCGAGTGCAGGCCCGAGCGGGCGGCCAGGACCTTGCCCCAGAACTGGGTCTGGCCCTCATAGACCCACAGCAGGGAGTCCTGCAGCGGCACATTGTAGTTGGCGACGTTCTGGTCGGCCGGGCGCCGGTATTTGCCGTTCCACGAGTGGGTGTATTCGTGCGCCAGCAGGTCGCGGTCGCCAAGTTTTGTCGCCCAGTCGGTGAAGAAGCCGGGGTCGACGCTGTTCTCGGACGAGCGATGATGCTCGAGCCCGATGCCGCCGAGACGATCGGTCATGGCCATCAGGAAATCGTAGTGGTCGAAATGGCGGGCCCCGAACAGGCGGTCGGCCTGCTGGACCAGGGACCGCAGGATGCCGATCTGGGTGTCGGTCGGGGCGATGTTGCCGGCGCTGTCGGCGACGATGTCCAGATGCACCGGCGACCGGCCATCGGGATCAAGGTCGATCCGGCGGAAATTGGCTCCGGCGAAGACGGGACTGTCGACGAGGACGTCGAGCGGGACGGGCTTGAAGGTTGTAGTGTCGCCCTCGGTCGCTTCGGTTTCGAGCGCCGTGCCCAGCTGCCAGCCGGCGGGCAGGGTGGTCCGGGCCTGCATCGTGATGTTGCGGCTGTAGCGACCGGCCGGATAGAGCAGCATCTTCTCCCACTGGATGTTCAGCATGTCCGCCGTCATCGTGATCCGGCCCTGGTCGCCGGTGGTCGGAGACAGGTGCTGGAACGCGGCGGTGATTTCGCTGACCCCGTCAGGCACGACGATGTGGAAGGCGAGCGGGTGCAGGGTGTCGCGCACCCATTCAATGCGCTGGCCGTTGCCCGTGATGATCAGGCCGGCCAGCTGGCTGACCGGGCCGACCGGGCCGTGGTCGCCGGGCAGCCATTCGGGGAAGTAGAGCACCATCTCACCGGACTGTTCGACCGGAATGGTCTCGCGCACCCGGAAGATGCGACGGTTCAGGTCGGTGGCGTCGACGTCCAGACGAATGACGCCGGGCCAGGCCAGGTCGCGCGCGGCCGGAATGGGTGGCAGGCTGCGGGGCAGGGCCGGGGCCGCGACCGGTGGTGCGGTCTCGACCTGCGCCCGCGTGAGGGTCGGAGTGGCGCACAGCAAGGCCAGGACGCAGACGGAGACGGCGGAGCGGGTAAGCGACATGGACCGGAAACCTGACAGGCGCGGGCGCGCAACTGCGCGGAGATCACGCCTGTACCCCCTCAACGTCAAGAGGGTGGGGCAATCAGTCGGCGGGCAGAACCGCCAGCAGTTCGACCTTGAACAGCAGGGTCGAGTTGGGCGGCAGTTCGTCGCCGCCGACCCAGCGGTCGCCATAGGCGAGGCTGGCCGGGATCACGAACTGGAAGGTTTCGCCCTCGTGCATCAGGGCCACGCCTTCGGTCCAGCCCTTGATCACCCGGTTCAGCGGGAATTCGGCCGGCTCATTGCGGACATAGGAGCTGTCGAACTCGCGACCGTCGATGAAGGTGCCGGCATAGTGGACGCGCACGGTGTCGCCGGCGGTCGGTTGGCGGCCCTGCGGATGGGCCCGACCCTCGCGGCGATATTGCAGGCCGCTGGCGGTGGTGGTCCATCCGCGACGCTGGCCGTTCCAGGCCAGATAGGCGGCCTGGCCGGCGTCCCAGCGGGCCTGGGAGGCCGGCCCCGCAGGGGCGACCGGTGCCGGCGGCGTCGCCGTGGCGCAGGCGGACAGGGTGAGGGCTGCGGCGAGGGTCAGGAGGGTGCGAGTCATCCGGCAACGCTAGCACCGGCCGGTCGTTTCAGGAATATGGCCCGGCCAGGCGCGCGAAATCATGGTTGATCGCCATAAGGCAAGAACTTTCTTCATCCGGCCTTTATTTCGTCGGAAAAGCGAGTATACGTCCCGGTTCCGCACAACTCAGTAAGAGTCCGCGCGTAGCGCCGAGGCCTGGTCCGTTACCCTCCGACCAGTGCGAAGGCGCGCTCCTCCCCAAGGGAGCTTCACATTGCTGGTGCCCTGGTCCCTAGGGATCGAGGGTGGGCACCGAGAAACCGAAGCCGCGACAGCGCACCCGTGCGCCGGCGCGGCTGCTGCTGCATTTGACGCAGGGGTTGCCGTCTATCGACGGGGCCTCGCGCGGATTGGGAAACAAGAATGGCCAACACCACAGACGGTCTCGCCCTGAGCGGTCAGATCGCCCTCGCCACGTCCTTCACCGGCAAGAAGCGCATCCGTAAATCCTTCGGACGTATCCCCGAAGCGGTGAAGATGCCGAACCTGATCGAGGTTCAGCGTGCCTCCTACGAACAGTTCCTGCAGCGCGACGTCCTGACGGGACCGCGCAAGGACCAGGGCATCGAGGCCGTGTTCAAGTCGGTGTTCCCGATCAAGGATTTCAACGAACGCGCGGTCCTCGAATACGTCTCGTACGAGTTCGAGCAGCCGAAATACGACGTCGAGGAATGCATCCAGCGCGACATGACCTATGCCGCGCCGCTGAAGGTCAAGCTGCGCCTGATCGTGTTCGAGGCCGACGAGGAAACCGGCGCCCGTTCGGTCAAGGACATCAAGGAGCAGGACGTCTACATGGGGGACATCCCCCTGATGACGGACAAGGGCACCTTCGTTGTCAACGGCACCGAGCGCGTGATTGTCTCGCAGATGCACCGTTCGCCGGGCGTCTTCTTCGACCACGACAAGGGCAAGACGCACAGTTCGGGCAAACTGCTGTTCGCCGCCCGGGTCATTCCGTACCGTGGCTCGTGGCTCGACTTCGAGTTCGACGCCAAGGACGTGGTCTATGTCCGCATCGACCGTCGCCGCAAACTGCCGGCCACCACCTTCCTCTATGCCCTGGGCATGGACGGCGAGGAGATCCTGCGTACCTTCTACGAAACCGTGCCCTACGAGAAGCGCGGCGAAGGCTGGGTCACCCCCTACAAGGCCGAGCGCTGGAAGGGCGTGAAGCCCGAGTTCGACCTCGTCGACGCCGACACCGGTGAAGTCGTGGCCCAGGCCGGCATGAAGATCAGTGCCCGCGCCGCCAAGAAGCTGGCCGACGGTGGCCTGAAGTCGCTGTCGCTGGCCGCTGACGCCCTGCTGACCAAATATCTGGCCTCGGACGCCGTCAACTATGAGACCGGCGAGATCTACGTCGAGGCCGGCGATGAGTTGGACGCCGAGTCGATCGCCCTGCTGGAAGAGCGCGGCTTCACCACCATCGACGTGCTGGACATCGACCACGTCACGGTCGGTGCCTACATGCGCAACACCCTGCGGGTGGACAAGAACAGCGCCCGCGAGGATGCCCTGTTCGACGTCTATCGCGTGATGCGTCCGGGCGAGCCGCCCACCCCCGAAGCCGCCGAAGCCATGTTCAACTCGCTGTTCTTCGACAGCGAACGTTACGACCTGTCGGCCGTCGGCCGGGTCAAGATGAACATGCGCCTTGGCCTGGACGTCTCGGACGAGATCCGCGTCCTGCGCAAGGACGACGTGCTGGAAGTGCTGAAGATCCTGGTCGGCCTGAAGGACGGCCGCGGCGAGATCGACGACATCGACAACCTCGGCAACCGCCGGGTGCGTTCGGTCGGCGAACTGCTGGAGAACCAGTACCGCGTCGGCCTGCTGCGCATGGAACGCGCCATCAAGGAGCGGATGTCGTCGGTCGACATCGACACCGTGATGCCGCACGACCTGATCAACGCCAAGCCCGCCGCCGCCTCGGTTCGCGAATTCTTCGGCTCGTCGCAGCTGTCGCAGTTCATGGACCAGACCAATCCGCTGTCCGAGATCACCCACAAGCGCCGCCTTTCGGCGCTTGGCCCTGGCGGTCTGACGCGTGAGCGCGCCGGCTTCGAGGTCCGGGACGTGCACCCGACCCACTACGGCCGCATCTGCCCGATCGAGACCCCGGAAGGCCCGAACATCGGCCTGATCAACTCGCTGGCCACCCACGCGCGGGTCAACAAATACGGCTTCATCGAAAGCCCCTACCGGCGCGTCAAGGACGGCAAGGCCACGGACGAGGTGGTCTACATCTCGGCCATGGAGGAGTCGAAATACACGATCGCCCAGGCCAACATTGCCCTGAACAAGGGCGAGATCGTCGAGGACCTGGTCCCCGGACGGATCAACGGCGAATCCCAGCTGCTGATCAAGGCTGACGTCGACATGATGGACGTGTCGCCGAAACAGGTCGTTTCGGTCGCTGCGGCCCTGATCCCCTTCCTGGAAAACGATGACGCCAACCGGGCCCTGATGGGCGCGAACATGATGCGTCAGGCCGTGCCCCTGGTTCAGTCGGACGCGCCGCTGGTCGGCACCGGCATGGAATCGGTGGTCGCCGTCGACTCCGGGGCCGTGGTCGTGGCCCGTCGTGAAGGCGTCGTCGAGCAGATCGACGGGACGCGGATTGTGGTCCGCGCCACCAATGAGCTGGACGCCGGCCGTTCGGGTGTCGACATCTACCGCCTGTCGAAATTCCAGCGCTCCAACCAGTCGACCTGCATCAACCAGCGCCCGATCGTGCGCGTGGGGGATGAGGTCAAGGTCGGGGACATCATCGCTGACGGCCCGTCGACGGACCTCGGTGAACTGGCCCTGGGGCGTAACACCCTGGTCGCCTTCATGCCGTGGAACGGCTACAATTTCGAGGACTCGATCCTGATCTCGGAGCGCATCGTGCGTGACGACGTCTTCACCTCGATCCACATCGACGAGTTCGAGGTGATGGCCCGCGACACCAAGCTGGGACCGGAAGAGATCACCCGCGACATCCCCAACGTCGGCGAGGAAGCCCTGCGCAACCTCGACGAGGCGGGCATTGTGGCCATCGGTGCCGAGGTCCAGCCGGGCGACATCCTGTGCGGCAAGGTCACGCCCAAGGGCGAGAGCCCGATGACGCCGGAAGAGAAACTGCTGCGCGCGATCTTCGGCGAAAAAGCCTCGGATGTGCGTGACACCTCCCTGCGCCTGCCGCCCGGCGTGGCCGGCACCATCGTCGACGTGCGCGTGTTCAACCGTCACGGCGTCGACAAGGACGAGCGCGCCATCGCCATCGAACGTTCGGAAATCGAACGCCTCGGCAAGGACCGCGACGACGAACTGGCGATCCTGGAACGCAACGTCTACGGCCGCCTGCAGCCGCTGCTTCTGGGCAAGAACGCCGTCTCGGGTCCGAAGGGTCTGGGTCGTGGCGTCGTCACGGCCGAGAAGATGGCCGAGCTGTCGCGTGGTCTCTGGTGGCAGATCGCCCTCGACGACGAGAAGGCGATGGGCGAGCTGGAAGCCATGAAGAAGCAGTTCGAGGATGCCCGCAAAGCCCTCGACCGCCGCTTCGAGGACAAGGTCGAGAAGCTCCAGCGTGGCGACGAGCTGCCGCCGGGCGTGATGAAGATGGTCAAGGTCTTCGTGGCCGTGAAGCGCAAGCTTCAGCCCGGGGACAAGATGGCCGGTCGTCACGGCAACAAGGGCGTCATCTCCAAGATCCTGCCGATCGAGGACATGCCGCACCTGGCTGACGGGACCTCGGTCGACATCGTTCTGAACCCGCTGGGCGTGCCGTCGCGCATGAACATCGGCCAGATCTTCGAAACCCACCTTGGCTGGGCCGCCGCCGGTCTCGGCAAGCAGATCCAGGGTCTTATGGAGGCCTGGCAACAGGGCGGCCAGAAGCAGGCCCTGATCGACCACCTGTCGAGCGTCTACGGCAAGGACACGCCGCTGCCGCAGGACGAGGATGATCTGGTCGAACTGGCCCGTAACCTGTCCAAGGGCGTGCCGTTCGCCACCCCGGTGTTCGACGGTGCCCATATCGTCGACATCGAGGATCTGCTGGAGAAGGCGGGCCTTGATCGTTCCGGTCAGTCGATCGTCTATGACGGTCAGACCGGTGAGCAGTTCAAGCGTCCGGTCACGGTCGGCTACATCTACATGCTGAAGCTGCACCACCTGGTCGACGACAAGATCCACGCCCGTTCGATCGGACCGTACTCGCTGGTCACCCAGCAGCCGCTGGGCGGCAAGGCCCAGTTCGGCGGTCAGCGCTTCGGGGAGATGGAGGTGTGGGCTCTCGAGGCCTACGGCGCCGCCTACACCCTGCAGGAGATGCTGACGGTCAAATCCGATGACGTCGCCGGCCGGACCAAGGTCTACGAGGCGATTGTCCGCGGTGATGACAGCTTCGAGGCGGGCATTCCCGAGAGCTTCAACGTGCTCATCAAGGAAATGCGCTCGCTGGGTCTGAACGTGGAGCTGGAGAACTCATAGCGGGATCAATCCTCCCCGCAGGGGGAGGGGAGCCGCGTAGCGGTGGAGGGGGGCAGCCCCGGACACCGGCTTTCGCGGAAGGCCCCCTCCACCACCCTGCGGGCGGTCCCCCTCCCCCAGTGGGGGAGGCGTTGCAGAGTTCTCCAAATCTGAATTTTTGGCGGGTAACCCCGCAGAAGGAATCAAGATGAACCAGGAAGTCCTGAACATCTTCAACCCGCTCCCGGTCACTCCGACCTTCGACCAGATCAAGATCGCTCTGGCGTCGCCGGAGAAGATTCGGTCGTGGTCGTTCGGTGAGATCAAGAAGCCGGAAACAATCAACTATCGTACGTTCAAGCCTGAGCGTGACGGCCTGTTCTGCGCCCGTATCTTTGGCCCGACCAAGGACTACGAATGCCTGTGCGGCAAGTACAAGCGCATGAAATACAAGGGCATTATCTGCGAGAAATGCGGCGTTGAGGTCACGCTGGCCCGCGTTCGGCGCGAGCGGATGGGTCACATCGAACTGGCCAGCCCGACCGCCCACATCTGGTTCCTGAAGTCGCTGCCGTCGCGCATCTCGCTGATGCTGGACATGGCCCTGAAGGACGTCGAGCGGGTTCTGTATTTCGAGAACTACATCGTCACCGAGCCGGGCCTGACCCCGCTGAAGCAGGGCCAGCTCCTGACGGAAGACGAATTCTATCGCTACCAGGACGAGTTCGGCGATGACGGCTTCACCGCCGAGATCGGTGCCGAGGCCGTGCGCAACCTGCTGATGGGTATCGACCTCCACGCAGAGGCCGAACGGCACCGCGGTGAACTGGCCGACAGCCCGTCGGAAATGAAGGCCAAGAAGGCGTCCAAGCGCCTGAAGCTGATCGAGGCCTTCCTCGACTCGGGCAACAAGCCCGAGTGGATGGTGCTGACCGTCGTGCCGGTCATCCCGCCGGAACTGCGCCCGCTGGTGCCGCTGGACGGTGGCCGTTTCGCCACCTCCGACCTGAACGACCTGTATCGCCGGGTCATCAACCGGAACAACCGCCTCAAGCGCCTGATGGAGCTGCGGGCCCCTGACATCATCATCCGCAACGAAAAGCGGATGCTGCAGGAATCCGTCGACGCCCTGTTCGACAACGGCCGTCGCGGCCGGGTCATCACCGGTGCCAACAAACGCCCCCTGAAGTCGCTGGCCGACATGCTCAAGGGCAAGCAGGGCCGCTTCCGTCAGAACCTTCTGGGCAAGCGCGTCGACTATTCCGGCCGTTCGGTCATCGTCGTGGGTCCCGACCTCAAGCTGCACGAGTGCGGCCTGCCGAAGAAGATGGCGCTCGAGCTGTTCAAGCCGTTCATCTATGCGCGCCTTGACGCCAAGGGCCTGTCGGGCACCGTCAAACAGTCCAAGCGCATGGTCGAGCGCGAACAGCCCCAGGTGTGGGACATCCTCGAGGAGGTGATCCGCGAACACCCGGTCATGCTGAACCGCGCGCCGACGCTTCACCGTCTGGGTATCCAGGCGTTCGAGCCGAAGCTGATCGAGGGCAAGGCCATCCAGCTGCACCCGCTGGTCTGCGCCGCCTTCAACGCCGACTTCGACGGCGACCAGATGGCCGTTCACGTCCCGCTGAGCCTCGAGGCCCAGCTGGAAGCGCGCGTCCTGATGATGTCGACCAACAACATCCTGTCGCCCGCCAACGGCAAGCCGATCATCGTGCCCTCGCAGGATATCGTGCTGGGTCTCTACTACCTGTCGCTGGTCAAGGACGGTGAGCCGGGTGAAGGCAAGTTGTTCGCCAACATGGGCGAGATCGATGCGGCCCTCGATGCCGGCGTCGTGTCCCTGCACACCAAGATCAAGGCGCGCTGGACCGAACAGGACGCCGAAGGCAAGGTCGTGACCAAGGTCATCGACAGCACGCCCGGCCGGATGAAGCTGGGTGCCCTGCTGCCGCAGAACCCGAACGTCGGCTATCGCCTGCTTGAGAAGAACCTGACCAAGAAGGAAATCGGCAATCTGATCGACGTGGTCTATCGCCACTGCGGTCAGAAGGCGACGGTGATCTTCGCCGACCAGATGATGGGCCTGGGCTTCCGTGAAGCCGCCAAGGCCGGCATCTCCTTCGGCAAGGATGACATCGTCATTCCCGCCAAGAAGGTCACGATCGTCGCCGAGACCCGCACCCTGGTCGAGGAATACGAGCAGCAGTACGCTGACGGCCTGATCACCAAGGGCGAGAAATACAACAAGGTCGTTGACGCCTGGGCCAAGGCCACGGACCGGGTCGCTGACGAGATGATGGCCGAGATCGCGCAGCCGCGCGTGCTGATCAAGGGGCAGGCCCCGGACATCAACTCGGTGTTCATGATGGCCAACTCCGGTGCCCGTGGTTCACAGGCCCAGATGAAGCAGCTGGGCGGCATGCGCGGCCTGATGGCCAAGCCCTCGGGCGAGATCATCGAGACCCCGATCGTGTCGAACTTCAAGGAAGGCCTGACCGTCCTTGAATACTTCAACTCCACCCACGGTGCCCGTAAGGGTCTGGCCGATACCGCGCTGAAGACCGCCAACTCGGGTTATCTGACCCGTCGTCTGGTGGACGTGGCGCAGGATTCGATCGTCACCGAAGAGGACTGCGGTTCGACCCGGGGCATCACCCTGCGCGCCGTGGTCGAGGGCGGTGACGTTCTCGTCTCCCTGGGCCAGCGGGTTCTGGGTCGCTATGCGGCCGAGGACATCAAGGAGCCGGGTGGCGAGAAGGTCCTGTTCAAGGCCGACACCTATCTGGAAGAGGAAGAGGTCGACCTGCTCGACGCCGCCGGTGTCCAGTCGGTCAAGGTCCGCTCGGGCCTGACCTGCGAGGCGGAAGCCGGGATCTGCGGCATGTGCTACGGCCGTGACCTGGCCCGCGGCACCAACGTCAACATCGGCGAAGCGGTCGGCGTCATTGCTGCCCAGTCGATCGGCGAGCCCGGCACCCAGCTGACGATGCGGACCTTCCACATCGGCGGTACGGCCCAGGTGGCGGAAACCTCGTTCTACGAGGCGACCAACCCCGGGACCGTCCGGATCACGGGCCCGACCGTCAAGGCGGCGCACGGCGATCTGGTGGCGATGAGCCGCAACGTCGTGATCACCATCGTCGTCGACGGCAAGGATCGCGAAAGCCACAAGGTCCCCTACGGTGCCCGTCTGCGGGTTCTGGAAGGTTCCGAGGCCAAGAAGAACCAGCGTCTGGCCGAGTGGGATCCCTACACCAGCCCGATCCTGACCGAAGTCGGCGGGGCGATCCGCTTCGAGGACCTCGTCGAGGGTCTGTCCGTCAAGGAAGAGACCGACGAAGCCACGGGTATCGCCCAGCGCGTCGTCTCCGACTGGCGCGCCAGCCCGCGCGGCGCGGATCTGCGTCCCGCGCTCAGCGTCACGCTTGGCGAAGACTATGCCAAGCTGGCGTCGGGTTCCGAGGCTCGCTACCTGCTGCCGGTGGGCGCGGTTCTGTCCGTGTCGAACGGTGACCAGGTCAAGCCGGGCGAGGTTATCGCCCGCGTCCCGACCGAGGGTGCCAAGACCCGCGACATCACCGGCGGTCTGCCGCGGGTGGCCGAGCTGTTCGAGGCCCGTCGTCCCAAGGACTGTGCGGTCATCGCCGAGATGGACGGTCGCGTTGAGTTCGGACGCGACTACAAGAACAAGCGCCGCATCAAGATCACGCCGGAGCCGGATGCCGATGGCAACCAGGCCGAGCCCGTCGAGTTCCTGATCCCGAAGGGCAAACACATCTCCGTCCACGACGGCGATCTGATCCAGAAGGGCGACTACATCATCGACGGCAACCCGGACCCGCACGATCTGCTGCGTATCCAGGGTGTGGAGGCGCTGGCGGAATACCTCGTCAACGAAGTGCAGGAAGTCTATCGCCTCCAGGGCGTGCCGATTAACGACAAGCACATCGAGGTCATCGTCCGTCAGATGCTGCAGAAGGTCGAGATTCTCGACTCCGGCGAGACCACCCTGATCCGTGGCGACACGGTCGAGGTGGCGGAAGCCGTGGCCGAGAACCTCAAGGTCGAGAAGCGCAAGGGCCGTCCGGCCATCACCCAGCCGGTCCTGCTGGGCATCACCAAGGCGTCGCTGCAGACCCGCAGCTTCATCTCGGCGGCGTCCTTCCAGGAGACCACCCGCGTCCTCACCGACGCCTCGGTCAACGGCAAGGTCGATACGCTGGAAGGCCTGAAGGAGAACGTCATCGTCGGCCGCCTGATCCCGGCGGGCACCGGGGCCTATCTGCGCAGCCTGCAGAAGATCGCCAACGAGCGTGACGCCAAGCTGACCAAGGTTCGCGAAGCCGCGGTCGAGCCGCTTCCGGCCGATCTGGCTCTCGAGCTGGAGAGCAGCGCGAGCTGATCTTCCGGTTACAGACTGAAATGAAGGAGGGCGGTGCCGGCGACGGGGCCGCCCTTTTCTTTTGGGGCGTCACGCTCCAGTTTGCGGAACCTCGCGTCCCGAAACGGTGTCCAGAAGGTCGCCTCTGTAAAGGCGGCGCTTGGCTTTGTTTACGGCCTCACGGCGGGACAGGCCAGGTCAGGCCCCGCTTTGCCCCGCATCAAAAACGAAGGTTCGCCTTGACGGACCGACTGCTTGTGCGCAACCTATGCTGGCGGTCCGGACTGCATACATCAACTTTTAGATGAGGGAGAGGTGCCATGATGGCTCCTGCTTGGAACATACGCGAACTGGATATGTTTGAGATTGATGCGGTAAGCGGTGCGGGAGATATAGATTTGCGCGCTGCCGGTGTGGCCACCATTGCCGGTGCCGCAGGCGGTGGTGTCGCTGGTCTGTTTACGGGCGCGATAGTCGGATCCGCCGCAGGCGGCGTGGGGGCTGTTCCCGGAGCGCTGTTCGGGGGGGCTGTCGGCTTAATCGGTGGCGGACTCGCCGGCGGCGTCGCGTCTATCGTCGCCCAGGCTCTTTCGGACTAAATCGGATTCAAGAAGATCAGCGGTCGCCTTTGCGACCGCTGATCTTCTTGAGATGGAGATCCTCAAATGAAGCTGATCATGATTGCTGTTCTGGTTGGCGCTGTGGCGGGTTTGGTTGGCGGAATTTGTCTCGCGCTATTCTTCCCGGAAGCGCCTGTTGAAACGGCCGGCATCATCGGAGCGGTCGTCGGCGCTTGCATTGGCGCGCTCGGTGGAAGGCGCTCTGCGTCCAGGCGTCCGTAAGGTCCAGCGGTCGCGTTCGGAATGCCTTTTGAGAGTCAGACCTATGGCTCGATTTTCGACCAATCTTGTCAAGCTTTTCGCCATCGGTTTTAGCGCGTGCATCAAAATCCGATCCCTGCCCGCTGCCAGCCAGGTGACGGAAAGAACACCTCCACCGCTTCGCGGTCCCCTCCCTATTCGCGAAGAGCGAGGGGACGCTACCTTGGCCCGTCGCGGCGGTTGGTGCGAATGTTCTCGGTCGAGTCCGGGCGCAGCGAGGGGTCCATGTGCGCACCGGCTACCCCCATGCCGAAATTCGACCCGACCCCGTCCGTGGGGCCGATGACGCCGACTCCGCCGGACAGCGGACGGCGCACCATCTCATAGGCCGCCAGCGCTCGTGCGCCTTCGGCGGCAAAACGCGCGTCCCGCGCGGGATTACCGGTGCCGCGGATCGGGGCGGCCCGGAGGGCCGCCGCGCCGAAGCGCGCATCGCAGGTGGCCCGTTCGGCGGGGGTCAGTCGTCCGGGCGGCAGGCGGCAGTTGCCGGGACGCGCGACGAGGCCGGTGCCGGGAGGCTGGGGCCGGACGCGCCAGCCGTCATCGATCGCCGGGACCCCGGGCAAGGGTACGCTCAGGCGGGGTGCGGGCGGGGCAGGGCGGGTCTCGTCATCCTCGGGCTTGCGCGAGGCGGGGGTGACCGCCGTTGCGGCGTTAGCCCGTTCAGGCGGCGCGGTGCGCGGGGGCGTCGGCACCCGGACCCGCTCATTCGGCAGCAGGGGGCGGGGCTCCAGTTGCAGCGGGATGAAGACGCGGGGCAGGGCGACGGGATCGAGATCGCCGACGCCCACGGTGGTCAGGGCCAGATAGCCGAGCACCAGACCGTGCAGGGCCACGGACGCGGCAACAAGCGCGGGCTTTCGCCAAGCGCGCGACAGATCCGGCCATGGTATGCTGCGGCTTGTCACCCTGCCTCCCGCCCTGTTCGCCACAGACCTGACCGGGAAACCGTGGCCTTCTGGTGACCTGGGCGTGTAATGTCGCAGATGGCGCGCGTGGGGCAGTCTCCCCGACCGCCCCACGCTTGACCTGACGGCGGTCAAAGCGTAAACGGCGCGGACTTTCGAGGACTGTCGGTTCGCCGCCGGTTCGGGATCGTGACAATTTAGCGGACGGGCTGTGCCCGCCGGAACGCCCGAAGCGCGCGTTCCGGTTTTTTCGTTTGGTCGCGACCCTTCTCGAGAACCAACCCCCCGGGGGCTGCCGTCAGGCGGTCTCCAAAAGAAGGCATCCGAGGCGCCCCGGCCGACAGGCACACGCCTCCATCGATTGAAAGAGACGAGTTCTTAATGCCCACGATCAACCAGCTGATCCGCAAGCCGCGCCAACCCAAGCCGGTCCGTAACAAGGTTCCGGCCCTGAAGGGTTGCCCGCAACGCCGCGGCGTCTGCACCCGCGTCTATACGACGACCCCGAAGAAGCCCAACTCGGCTCTGCGTAAGGTTGCCAAGGTTCGTCTGACCACCGGCATCGAAGCCGTGTGCTACATCCCCGGCGAGGGCCACAACCTGCAGGAGCACTCGGTTGTGCTGATCCGCGGCGGCCGCGTCAAAGACCTTCCCGGCGTGCGTTACCACATCCTGCGCGGCGTGCTCGATACGCAAGGCGTCAAGGACCGCAAGCAGCGTCGCTCGCACTACGGCACCAAGCGCCCGAAATAAGCGACCGCTTCACCCCATTCGCCGGTTTCCGCCGGCCGTCCGACACCGATTTAGAAGGCCAACTCCATGTCCCGTCGTCACCGCGCCCAGAAGCGCGAAGTTCTGCCGGATCCCAAGTTCAAGGATCTGATCGTCACCAAATTCATGAATTACGTCATGTACGAGGGCAAGAAGGCCGTCGCCGAGAACATCGTCTACGGTGCGTTCGAGATCCTGGCCGACAAGAAAAAAGAGCAGGAGCCGGTCGTCACCTTCCACACCGCGCTCGACAACGTGGCTCCGGCCGTCGAAGTCCGCTCGCGTCGCGTCGGTGGTGCCACCTATCAGGTGCCGGTCGAGGTTCGCCCCGAGCGTCGCCGCGCCCTGGCCATCCGCTGGCTGGTCAACGCCGCGCGCAAGCGTGGTGAGAACACCATGACGGAGAAGCTGGCCGCCGAGCTGCTGGATGCGTCGAACAACCGCGGTACCGCGGTCAAGAAGCGCGAAGACACCCACAAGATGGCCGAAGCCAACCGTGCCTTCAGCCACTATCGCTGGTAGGCGCCTTCAAAGCGCCCACTAGAATTCCTATCTGAGGCTATCAGGCGCGGGCGGTTTGCGATAAATCGCCCGCGCTTGATTACCCGCACAGACCGATATTTCCCGAGGGCGCGAAACGCGTCCTGATCTCACTTCAAGGCACGCTTTCATGTCCCGCATCAACAAAATCGAGGACTACCGCAACTTCGGCATCATGGCCCACATCGACGCGGGCAAGACGACGACGACCGAGCGGATTCTCTACTATACCGGCAAGTCCCACAAGATCGGCGAAGTCCACGACGGTGCCGCGACCATGGACTGGATGGACCAGGAGCAGGAGCGCGGCATCACCATTACGTCCGCCGCGACGACCGCTTTCTGGAAAGAGAAGCGCCTCAACATCATCGACACCCCCGGCCACGTGGACTTCACCATTGAAGTCGAGCGTTCGCTGCGCGTCCTCGACGGTGCCGTGACCGTGCTGGACGGCAACGCCGGCGTTGAGCCCCAGACCGAGACCGTCTGGCGCCAGGCCGACAAATACCGCGTGCCGCGCATCGTCTTCGTCAACAAGATGGACAAGATCGGCGCCGATTTCGACGCCTCGGTCCAGTCGATCCGTGACCGCCTCGGTGCCAAGGCCGTGCCGATCCAGTTCCCGATCGGTTCGGAGAGCTCGCTGTCGGGTCTGGTCGACATCGTCGCCATGAACTCGGTGATCTGGGACAACGACGCCCTGGGGGCCAATTTCACCGTCGGCCCGATCCCGGAAGAGCTGATGGAGAAGGCGGTCGCCGCCCGTCAGTACCTGATCGACAACGCCGTCGAGCTCGACGACGAAGCCATGGAAGCCTACCTCGACGGCACCGAGCCCTCGCTGGAAGTGCTGAAGAAATGCATCCGCAAGGCCGTGCTGACCGGTGCCTTCTATCCGATCCTGTGTGGCTCGGCCTTCAAGAACAAGGGCGTCCAGACCCTGCTTGACGCCGTGGTGGACTACCTGCCGTCGCCGGTCGACATTCCGCCGACGCCGGGCATCGACTTCCGTACCGAAGAGCCGGTCGTGCGCCGCGCCTCGGACGACGAGCCCCTGTCGGTCCTCGCGTTCAAGATCATGGACGACCCCTTCGTTGGTTCGCTGACCTTCTGCCGCATCTATTCCGGCAAGATGGAAACCGGCATGGGCCTGCTGAACTCCAGCCGTGACCGCAAGGAACGCGTTGGCCGGATGCTGCTGATGCACTCCAACGACCGTCAGGACATCAAGGAAGCCTACGCCGGCGACATCGTCGCCCTGGCCGGCCTGAAGGACACCCGCACCGGGGACACCCTGTGCGACCCGACCAAGTCGCCCGTCATCCTCGAGAAGATGGAATTCCCGGCCCCGGTTATCGAGATCTCGGTCGAGCCCAAGACCAAGGCCGACCAGGAGAAGCTGGGCGTCGCCCTGGCCAAGCTGGCCTCGGAAGATCCCTCCTTCACCGTCTCGACCGATCACGAGTCCGGCCAGACCATCCTCAAGGGGATGGGCGAGCTGCACCTCGACATCAAGATCGACATCCTGCGCCGCACCTACAAGGTTGACGCGACCATCGGCCAGCCGCAGGTCGCCTATCGCGAAAGCCTCGGCCGCAAGGTCGACATCGACTACACCCACAAGAAGCAGACCGGTGGTACGGGCCAGTTCGCCCGCGTCATGATCACCTTCGAGCCGGGTGAACCGGGTTCGGGCTTCGTGTTCGAGAACTCGATCGTCGGCGGTGCCGTGCCCAAGGAATACATCCCCGGCGTCCAGAAGGGCCTCGAGTCCATCAAGGACGGCGGCCTGCTGGCCGGCTTCCCGCTGATCGACTTCAAGGCGACCCTGACCGACGGCAAATACCACGACGTCGACTCCAGCGTGCTGGCGTTCGAAATCGCGGCCCGCGCCGCCTTCCGCGAACTCAAGGAAAAGGGTGCGCCCAAGCTGCTCGAGCCGATCATGGCGGTTGAGGTCGTGACCCCCGAGGATTATCTCGGTTCGGTCATCGGCGATCTGAACGGCCGTCGCGGCATGATCCAGGGTCAGGACATGCGCGGTAACGCCACTGTCGTGAACGCCTTCGTGCCGCTGGCCAACATGTTCGGCTATGTGAACACGCTGCGCGGCATGTCGCAGGGTCGCGCCCAGTTCACCATGCAGTACGACCACTACGAGCCGGTGCCGCAGCACGTCGCCGACGAAGTGATCAAGAAATACGCCTAAACCCCTTAGTTCCGGACAGGCCTCGCCTGTCCGGACCCCTGAAAACCCAAGGTAAGCCCCCTGTTCAGGGGACGGAGAGAAGAGAATGGCCAAGGAAAAGTTCGAACGTAACAAGCCGCATTGCAACATCGGCACGATTGGTCACGTTGACCACGGCAAGACGACGCTGACGGCGGCGATCACGATGGTTCTGGCCCAGGCCAGCGGTGGCAAGGCGATGAACTACGCCGACATCGACGCGGCGCCGGAAGAAAAGGCCCGCGGCATCACGATCAACACCGCGCACGTGGAATATGAGACGGCCAACCGTCACTACGCCCACGTCGACTGCCCCGGCCACGCCGACTATGTGAAGAACATGATCACCGG
>Ga0209512_1001608_pt1 | contig 27057 bp, 25 predicted proteins | sample frozenSSSSmetaG_FD_184142 | JGI IMG/M metagenome (GOLD analysis project Ga0209512, IMG submission 184142) | Glacier valley bacterial and archeal communities from Borup Fiord, Nunavut, Canada, to study Microbial Dark Matter (Phase II) -... | ecosystem: Environmental > Aquatic > Freshwater > Ice >...
GCTGCCCCCTCGCCTTGCATGTATTAAGCCTGCCGCTAGCGTTCATCCTGAGCCAGGATCAAACTCTCCATTGTAAATTTTGTTGTAGTCTCTACCCCGTAAAGTAGGACCGAATCTTCTTAAACGAATTATCTTTTTGCTCTCTTCATCATGTCAAAGAACTCTGCTCTGGGTCTTCTCAGAACTAGTGGTTTCGCCGTCTGCGCTACCGTTGTACCCGATTGGGAGTGCAAAAGTGCAGGCTTTATTTTTAATTACCAAACCAAGCAAACAAAAAAATTAAAACTTTTTTTGAAACAAACACTAACTGTCTGAAAAAGAATTGATAACATGTGAAAGTTTTTTTGAAAAAATATCAAAAGACGTAAATGTTGTCTCCACGGTCAGATTTGAAGACCAATAAAAGCCGAATCCAAAGCATAATAGTAAACGATTTTCTTACCTCCACAGGTCTCTCTCAAATTGCCTCCGCAAACTTCACTTATCAAACACGTTCTATCAATGAAAGAAATTCACATCGCTAGAAAGACACAATAAGTCTGACAAACCCTTTCAGTATAATGATATTAAAATTCAATTAAAAATATTTCAAATCAATCGATCTAAAGAAAGTGTCCCTCCGTACACCTTTAGTATACTTCTCACTTTTCTCCTTAATTAGCTATCGCACTATGAAAATTCTCAGCCCAAAAAAGCACGGTTTCAAAATTCTTCTCGGAAGCCTCTTGCTATTATTGACCTTGGAGGCCTGCGAGGACCATCGCACACCACCTGTCACTCAGGAATTGCCTGATCAACTGTTTTACGCGCTAACAGACAACAACATTATTTATGAACTCAATGCCCGCAATACCAACACGCCATTAAGGACGCTGACAATAAGTGAGGGACTGGAGGCAAACGACATTCTGATCGGAATCGATTTCAGGCCTGCAACAAATCAGCTTTTTGCAGTAAGTAAGAATAGCCGTCTCTACAACATTAACTTAAATGCAACTGTTAAACCCGGACTAGCTACGCCAATCGGGAGTATGCCTTTCGGTCCTGCCATTACCGCGTCCGCCATCGGATTTGATTTTAATCCAACGGTTGATCGGATCCGTTTCACCACAAATACAGGACAAAATCTAAGATTACACCCCGAAACAGGCGCACTTGTCATGGCAGACGGAAATCTGAATGGCGTGCCCAGCATCAGTGTTGGAGCTGTGGCATACACAAATAGCTTCTCAGGGGCAACTACAACGGCGCTTTATGATATTGATGCATCTGCCGACAGACTATATCTTCAAAGCAATCCTAATGGGGGAGGCCTTCAGGATGTTGGTTCATTAGGATTAGATATCAGTGACGTAGGAGGTTTCGACATTTCACCGATAAAAACCTCGGGCGGAAAAGAATATGCCATTGCATCGGTGCTCGTTGCAGGCGTATGGGAACTCGATTTTATTGACCTCAACTCAGGAAAGCTTCAAAAACTTGGACAATTACCTCCGGGTAAAATTATTGGCATAGCAATACCAACACCAGTAGCTTATGCCACGACAAGCTCCAATAAATTGCTTATTTTCAACCCTAATAGTCCCAACATTAGTGTGATTGAAAAAAATATTAGTGGGTTACCAATGTCTGTAACCATTGAAGGTATTGATTTCAGGCCCGCTGATGCAACACTTTATGCGCTGGGGAGCGATAGTAAACTCTACACATTAAATACATTATCAGGTCTTGCCACTTTTAAATCCGAGTTGAACACTATGCTAAGCGCAGGAGTCGACCCAAGCTATGGAGTCGATTTCAACCCATTCGCCGATCGTCTCAGAGTGGTTAGCAATTCAGGGCAGAATTTAAGAATTGACGTTAGCACGGGTGCTGTTACCGTTGATACGCCTCTAAGCTTAGCCATGACTTCTAAAGGAGTAAATGGCGCTGCCTACACCAATAGCCAAATAGGCTTGACTGCTGTCACCCAGACTGTACTTTATGACATTGACAGCCAATCCAACAAGCTTTTCAAACAAGATCCTCCAAACGGCGGAGTACTTGTTGAGCTAGGAGGTTTGGGAATCAGCATTGATAAATCAAACGGTTTCGATATTGGTGGCGCTACAATGACTGGCTACGGATTATTCACAGTGGGTGGTGCAACAGGACTGTACAAATTAAACCTTTCTACAGGTGCTGCAAGCAAAAGCTCTAACTTCCCGTCAGACATCAAAGGCCTTGCGCTTGGATTCAATTTGTAATATCACTTTTTCCAAAGAAAAGAAGACGCAAATGTTCTGAACTGTTCATTTGAAATTTTGATATAACCTTCTTGAATCGGGGGCCTGGATCTTATTCAGGCCCCCGATTTCGATATATTCGTTGTCAGAATACTTTATCGAATTGTGAAGTCAACAGGTTATCAAAAAGAATGGTCCGATCCCATTCTTCCTATATATAAGAGTCAGTCACAACCATTTTTATTGATCCGCAAAAACCGGTTATTTCTGATTGAAGCTTAAATTTCTTACTTTTCGATATAAATAAAGATGTAGGGCCAATTAGTTATATATAACCAGTGTCAGACAATCAAAATCCGTACATTGAATGAACTTTACCGGTAAAGTGTCAGGCATGAATCAACTGTTAGACCTTCCCCTGGGAATTACAGAAAAACAGGAATTACTCTTAAAGGCCGCGTTGTTACCCGCAGAAGAGGCCATAGAATACTGGCAAAAATGGAAAAAGATGCATGACCCCACCGCTTTCAGCCAGGTTCAGCATGATATACTACCGCAAATATTTGACCCTCTCGACTATGACTCACAGCGACTGCTTCCACTTTTATATCGCAATCTTGAAAAATCCGGAGATCCAATCATAGATACATTGCGTGGGTTTTATCGTTACACCTGGATGAAAGGGAACAGTTTTCTGAACAAAGCCACAGGAATTGTAGATGCACTGCAAAAAGCAGGATTTGACGTGATGCTTTTGAAAGGGTTGCCAACAGCCATATTATACTACAAAAATATGGGCACCCGTCCGATGGATGATATCGATATTTTCGTACCTCTTCATCAAGTCGAAAAAGTAAAAGATTATCTTGAACAAAATTACAATTTAAAAGCAAATGCAGGAGAAAATAAGCTCAGGAAACTGGGGATGTTCCATGCTATGCATTTTACAGACAATAAAGGCCTTGATTTCGATTTGCACTGGCATTTTCACATTTACAATCTGAACGCCGCTGCTGACCAGACAATGTGGGATAACAAAATCCCCTTATCACTAACACCCGAGGTTACTACTTACACGCTTTCTCCCACACATCAGCTTTACCGGAACTTCACACACGGATACACCTGGCTTCTTCCATCGCCTCCTATTCGATGGATTCCTGATAGTTTGGTAATACTCCGTGAGGCTGCGAACCAGATTGACTGGGATGGGCTATTTGAACTGGCCCAAAAGCAGAGACTCATTTTACCTATGTGTTCGATGCTCAGATATCTTAAGCTACACTTTAATGTAGATTTTCCGGATACCGTACTCCGGCAGATAAACACCCTCCATGGCTCCAATGCCGAGAAATACTATTTCAAGCTACTGGTAAAAGCCAATGCGCATAAGGGCATGGAGTGGAAGTACTTTTTCAACAAAACTTCTCGCATTTTACTTCGCTATCACTTGTACCAGGAAAGGGATATCAGCAACAGTTTCCCAATCTGGCTTTTCAAAAGAATCAAGTACACACTTATTTTTAAAGGATTGCAGGCTTAAATTCCGAACAATTCATATTGTGTTGTCTTATCGTCTTTTAATGTTCACCAGGGCCTGGATCTATATTTATTACGAATACTGATAGAAATGTATCTCCTATGATGTCTGAGTGGCATTCCGGACGTTGTCTTTAAATTATAGCTACATTAAACTAAATAAATGCCAGGAAACGAAGATCAGATTAAAAATCGCCAGCAGCCTTGCAACAACTTTGATGCCCTTCAAATCCTTGTTCATAAGAATCAGAAAACATGCACTTGCGATCATCCCTGCTATGATGCTTAAAGTCAAGAGCAACGGGCGTCGCCATTTCAAGGGATAGTGACTCATGTAGCTCGTTTTTATCTCTTCAAACGATTTTCCCGAATCTGAACAGGCTACCCACCATAATGCGACTTCATAACTGACGAGAACCGTTATTGTCAAACCAAGAAAAAGGAGCAGCAAGTTGACAGGTTTTTTCATGTGCGAAAATATTTAAACAATTCTAAAAATCTTGACCAGCCATTGGATCGTGTATAGTGATACCATCTTCAAAATTATCAGATATTTGCTGTTAGGTGTGGTTGGGTACGACGCCAAAGTTCGTCTAAATTTTAGCCCAAAACATCCGTTGATTTTTCAATAATACCCGACCGAGGCTTTACCTATATATAAGGACTAAAATTACATCGATATTTTACAGGTTTTCAATATGTCAAATTTCAATATAGACTCTATCAATGCGCGTACTTTCGACGCTATCGTGGTTGGAACCGGTATAAGTGGGGGTTGGGCAGCTAAGGAGCTAACTGAAAAAGGATTAAAAACGCTGGTGCTCGAACGAGGGCGTGACGTAAAACACATTGTTGACTACCCCACAGCCATGATGCAGCCCTGGGAGTTTGAGCACAGAGGCGAACCAAGCCTTGCCATTCGGGAACAAAATCCGATTGCCAGCAAACATTACATATTCAAGGAGGATGCCATGCATTTTGTGGTTAAAGATGCCGAACATCCCTACATTCAGGATAAACCTTTCACATGGATGCGCGGCTACCAAGTAGGAGGAAGATCATTGTTGTGGGCACGACAAACGCAACGCTGGTCAGACTTCGACTTTGATGGTCCTGCCAGAGACGGATTTGCAGTCGACTGGCCAATACGGTACGCAGATATTGCACCCTGGTACAGTTACGTTGAAAAATTTGCAGGTATTTCCGGCAATAAAGATGGCTTGCCACAATTACCGGATGGGGAATTTCTGAAACCACACGACATGACCTGTGTGGAAAAGCATTTCAGTGAACAGACCGCTAAACATTATAATAATACCAGACCTATTATTATTGGAAGAGCAGCACACATTACCGATCCGCAGCCCATTCACACCGAACAGGGTCGCGCCAAATGCCAGCACAGAACGATGTGTCAGCGTGGTTGTCCGTTTGGCGGATATTTCAGCAGTAACGCATCTACAATTCCCTGGGCAGAGAAAACCGGTAAAATGACTTTACAAGCCCATTCCGTCGTGCATTCGGTAATTTATGATGACAAAAAGAAAAGAGCCACAGGCGTACGTGTTATAGACGCGTTAACCAAAGAAATGACTGAGTATTATGCCAAAATCATTTTTATCAATGCATCTGCTATCAATTCCAATCTCATTTTATTGAACTCGACCTCTGACCGTTTCCCTATTGGTCTGGGCAATGACAATGGCTTTATGGGTAAGTTTATTGGTTTTCACAATTACCGCGGCAGAATTACCGGTGAGTTTGATGGCTTTCACGATTCTACGACAGACGGTCGCCGACCAAACGGTGCTTATATCCCACGCTTTCGTAACGTTTTCAAGCAGGAAACAGATTTCTTACGCGGATATGCTGCCTCCTTTTCTGCCTCAAAAGTGGCGAATCCTACACCTGGACTGGGTGAGGAGTTGAAGGAGAATTTGTTTAAACCCGAAATGGGAGGATGGCATCTTGGCGCACAAATGATGGGCGAGACTTTGACAAAAGAGACCAATATGGTAAGTCTCGATCCGTCACGAAAAGATGCCTGGGGAATTCCTATGCTCCGTATGTCAGTTGATTTTGACGACAATGACATGAAAATGGTTCGGGACTTTTATACAGAGATGTCAGAAATGCTTGATAAGGCTGGTTTTACCAATATCAAAACATCAGACACGCATCGCCATCCGGGAAGCGAAAATCATGAAATGGGTGGCGTAAGGATGGGAAAAGATCCGAAAACTTCTTTGCTGAATAAATGGAACCAGATGCACCGTTGCCCCAATGTGATTGTGACAGATGGTGCGTGCATGACTTCGACCGCAACGCAGAATCCATCTTTAACCTACATGGCGCTAACTGCCCGAGCAGTGGATCACGCTGTCAAGGAAATGCGGAAGGGAAATTTGTAAATTTACTTACGACAAAAGCTTTTAAGCATTGCCAGTTTGCCGAAAATTAAATCTGACTACATTTGTGGTCGAAATAAAATTCCAGTTATGCCAGTCCAAAAATTCAATGATCGTGTCAAAGTGAAGGTTAAAAATGATCCGGATATCTGGATGATCCTGGAACATGAAACGATCAAAAAAGGAGCTACCACAAAAATAACGGGCAAGGTGAAATGCCGTAATACCGTTACAGGGCTTGTGAAATTTTTCAGTGAGAAAAGTTGCGAGCTAGCTTAATGGATGAAGCCTTTCGGCACAGTCTGCCGTTGATCGTATCATTTTGATCTATTGTACGGACAAAATGGTAAAGATGTCCCCATTTGTGTTATTTCATTCTTCAACCACAAACTGATATTTTCCAGATCCTGCCCCAACAACCTTAAATCCTCCTTCGTTCGCAAGCGTTTCAATATCCTTCACCGAAACCAGCGGAATGCCATTCTCGCTTATTTTTTGATTGTCGTTTTTAACAGGGATATAAATTGTGGCATGGGTATTCGCCGGGATTTCCACATTAAGGCTGAAACCATTTGCGTCTTTTTTCCAGCCTGAAACCACTTTTCCGTAATAGGTCTCTAAGCTCCCCGAAGCGAAAGTCAGCCCTCCACCAGGAATGGGCTTGATGATAATTTCCCTGTATCCTGCGCCATCCTCTCTGGTATCAATCCCAGCAATAGCTCGATACATCCAGTCTCCCACTGCACCGTAAGCGTAATGATTAAAGGAGGTCATGCTCGGATCCTGAAATGTGCTGTCCGGCTTTTGAGAATCCCACCGCTCCCAAATCGTGGTTGCCCCCATCCTTACCGGATATAACCACGACGGATAGGTATCCTGTAGTAAGAGCTTATAGGCCGTCTCAGCCTGCCCAAACCGGGTCAATGCGCTCGTCAGAAAAGGAGTACCAAGGAAACCTGTTGTCAGATGGTAGTTGTAGCTCTTGATATTGTCTACAAGCCGCTTCACCGCTGTGGGTCTTTGTTCCTCCGGCAGCATATCAAACTGTAAAGCAAGCACATACGCTGTTTGGGTTTCGGAAATTAGTCGTCCACCAGGTGTAACGTATTCCTGCCGATATGCCTTTTTAACTCGTTCCAATAGGGATTCGAATTCCTTCACCTCATCTGATTTCCCCAATAACCGAGCTGACTTTATCATCAGTTCAACCGTATAGGCATAAAAACATTGGGCAACCATATAGTTATCGGTCACTGCTGATTTTTGCCCGATCATTCCTTTGGAATCATCCACCCGGTAAGAAAGCCAATCGCCAAACTGGAAGCCCATATTCCAAAGGTCGTTTTTGGCAGCTTTTCTAACATAATCAAGGTAAGCCCTCATACTTGGATATTGGTCTTCAACAATCCGCTTGTCGCCATATACTACGTACATGTTCCAGGGAATGATCACACCGGCGTCAGACCAGCCCGCTGCACTTTCGGGTCTGCCGAAAAACGAGCCTTTTAAAATATCGGGAATTACAAAAGGTATAGCTCCATTGGGATATTGCTCCACAGCTACATCCTTAAGCCATTTGGCAAAAAAACTGTTGACGTTGAAATTATAAGCTGCGGTTCTGGAAAAGACTTCCGCATCCCCTGTCCAGCCAAGACGCTCGTCTCTTTGCGGACAGTCCGTAGGCACATCGACAAAATTACCTCGTTGCCCCCACTGGATATTCTTTTGCAGCTGATTTACCAACGCGTTCGAACATTCGAATGTACCTGTCGGCTTCATGTCCGAATACAAAGTAATAGCAGTAAAATTATCGGGGTTCAATGTTCCCGAAAGCCCTTCAACCCTGACATATCGGAATCCATGAAAAGTAAAATGAGGCTCAAATGTTTCGATGCCATTTCCCTTCAGAATATAAGTATCCTGCGCCTTTGCATTGCGAAGGTTCTCGAAGTACAGGTTCCCTTTTTTATCTAGAATTTCGACGTGTGACAATACGATTTTACTTCCCACTAGACCTGAAACTTTCATCTGTACCCAGCCAACCAGATTTTGCCCAAAATCAAGCACGGTTTCACCTCTGGGCGTTGTCAGTACTTTGACGGGTTTGAAAGTTTCGTGTTTTGTGATCAATTCGTGGTTGCTGGCAAAAAGGACGTCTTTTGCAAATTCCTTTGTTTCGGCCTTTGACCATTTACTGTCATCGAACTGAGGTCCGGACCAACCGTTTTGTTCCAATCTTGCATCATAAACTTCACCATCATAGATCTCCGAACTTAGCATAGCACTTGGTGAGACTTTCCAACTATCATCCGAAATGATGATTTCCTTGCTCCCATCACTATATGTTACATTCAATTGAAACAGCAATGCCGTTTGATCTCCATAGGTTTTTGTTTTCTTTTCCCAGCCGAGCTCTCCGCGAAACCATCCGTTGGCGAGCGTGATCCCAACTGCATTTTGACCCGAAACCAGTAAACCTGTCACATCATAGGTCTGATAAAGCAAGCGCTTGTTGTAGCTCGTCCAACCAGGTGTGAGAAATGCGTTTCCTACTTTTTTACCGTTTATCTCTGCCTGGTAAAGGCCCTTTGCGGTGACAAACGCCGTCGCGGACTTTATTTTTTTGCGTGCAAAAAAACCCTTTCGAAACTGTGGAACAACACCAAATGCCGAGTCCGCTTTGAGGCCCGACGAAATCCATTTGGCTGTCAGCTCCGTTGCCGGATTGAAAAGGGCAGTGTGGAAACGAGCTGTGGGCGACATCGCCATTTTGCTACCCTGGTTGTCCCACACCTGCACTTCCCATGTATACCGTTTGTCGGATTCCAATGGTGAGCCTGAATAAGGGACATGTACCGACATTTCGGAAGCGACTTTCCCCGAGGCCCAGACAATATGTGTTCCTTCCTTCACGGAAATTTCGTATGCCGTTTGTTTTACATTCCGCTTATCCGATTCCAAAACCCAGCTAAACCGTGGAACCCGGATATCTAGTCCTACCGGGTCGATCTGACCCTCCGTTTTAAGACCAGAAACTTTCAGCTGCGCGAAGGTGATCGCGCCGCAGAAAACCATAAAAATGGAAGCGTATAATTTTTTCATCGGAAGATGCTGTTTTCTGTTAGAAACAGTTCCTTTCAGCAATCTACTTGCAGCATAATCGATTATCTAATAAGCGGCTTACACTTTAAAACCAAGGGTAGCCGATCATAGAATGCTCGGTAATTACTCCCGGTAATAGCTCGGAAGTGTAGGCATCCGCTATATATCCTGATATGGATTGTGCCATAGTTGGCGATGTTCCACAAAACAACAGCAAGCATAATAAGACTAAAAGCCTTTTTATGCTTGAAGACAAAAATGAATTTTTACTACCAGTTACCAAGAGTGACTGTAGATGAAGCCTATCAACAATTTGGGCATTGGGAAAATTCGCGGAAACAGGCAAAAGCTCATTCCACTCTCTCGGTGTCCAAGAGTATAGGCTGGCGTTAGAGGAAGTCTCAAAGTATAGATTTCCAAGAAATTCAAACTTCATTGAATATGTAAAACGATCTGAGCAATTCCATTTCATTTTTCACAAGGTTGAGCAAGACTTTGTTTATCAGCGTGAGGTGTAAACAAGTTTCACAATAAACAGAAAGTAATTCGTAGTTACAAGTGTAATTGATTTGACGGTCAATGAACACAAATCTACCATACACCAAAAAGCCCTCAGGTTCCAGCAACGGCCTCTTTAGCCATTTCAAATGTGCAAATCTCAGGGGAATTTGTAATTTCATTTACAAGGGCTTTTATATATTGGCAGTTTGGTGGAAATTAAATTTAACACATTTGTGGTCGAGATAAAACTTCAGTTAAGCCGGTACAAAAATTCAATGATCGTGTAAAAGTGAAGGTTAAAAATGATCCTGATGTCTGGATGATTCTGGAACACGAAACAATCAAAAAAGGAGCGACTACTAAAGTAAAGGGTAAAGTGAAGTGCCGTAATACCGTTAGGCAGGTCAAGTTTTTCAGTGAAAATAGTGGCGAGCTGGCGTGACGTTTTTGGCAACGGACCTCAAAACTTAGTTGTGTCAGAACTTGAAATTATAACCCACGGACGGAACAATCCCATACAGTGAAATAGCCGTTATCTCTGAATACCGAAAATACTGATAGTCGGCCGGCACAACTTCTGCCGAAAACAGATTGCGCTTGTTGTATGCATTGTAGACTCCCAAAACCCATTGTCGCTCACCCCGTTTCTTCTTCTTTGAAAAACTCACCTGAAGATCAAGACGGTGAAACGCTGGTAAACGAAAGCCATTGCGCCCGTTATAATAATTGAAAGTCGACCCTTGAAATTCATATACAGCAACCGGAAAACTGGCCGCACCTCCACTATTGTACTGAAAATCCATAGAAATTGTAATGTTTTTTCTGAGCTGATAAGCCGAAACCAAGGAAAAGCTGTGGCGGCGGTCATAGCGGGTTGGATAGGCTTGATTGTGGTTGATCCCGTCGATCTGCCGCTCGGTTTTGGAAAGCGTGTAGGTAACCCAACCCGTCAGTCGACCCATTTTCTTTTCGAACAGCGTCTCTATCCCATAAGCACGCCCTTTACCCACCCTTACCTGCGACTCCACATGCTGGTTCAGAAATAAATCCGCATTGTCAATAAAGTCTATCACATTTTTCATACCCTTGTAATACGCCTCAACCGAAGCCACAAATCGTGGAAACACCTGCTTATAACCGAACGATATCAATCCCGAGGACTGCGGTCCTACATTATTGTTGGAAGGAAACCATATGTCTGTGGGCAAACTGATGGAGGAATTGCTTAGCAGATGCGCATATTGCCTCGACTTATTATAAGCCAGCGTGACCATCCGGCTGCTATCCATCAAGTAATTTACCGAAATACGCGGTTCGAAGCCTGCATAAGACCGCATCACTTCTCCCTTTTTGTAGACTGTCAAATCTGTTACACGGGTACGTTCCGGGTTATACCTATAGCTTATTCCTTCACCCAATAAGGCATACGCAGCATAACGCAGCCCAAAGTAAGCCGTCAGTTTCTTAGCAATATGCTGAGTGAGCCCTACAAAAGCCGCAGCCTGTGCCGTTTGCTTTTGGGCCAGCGAAAAAGGAACCGTAAGCGAAGTTTCAGACCGAGGCGTGATGGCTCCTGGTTTGTAGTCCGTATAGGCTGCATTGATCCCTGCTTTGACCGTATGGTTATTGTTGATAAATATATCCCAATCATTTTTGAGACCGATTTCAGCTAGGCCAGCTTTCCAAGCGAAATCGCGCCGATCCCGGAGCAGGCTAAAATTATAACCATACTTACTGTAGTACAGGGTTGTATTGGAAAACAAATTCTGATTGTAGACGTGGTTCCAGCGAAGTGATGCAGTTTTGTTATTCCATTTCGTAAAAGTGCCCCTCAGAAAAGCGTAATATTGAAACCAATCCTGTCCGGCATAGGCTGAGAGGAAAAAATGGTCTTTCCCGCTTTTCGATTGCAAGTTGACCTTTACATTCAAGTCATAGAAACGGATGTCGTTCTCGTCTTTAAATCCTCCAAACCCACCCAAATGAATGGATTTCGCTCCATTACCGGCCAGGTTCGCCACCAACCCCGCATAACTATACCGTCCGGAAACAATAAAGGAAGCCCTCTCTCTTTTTATTGGCCCTTCAACTGTAAGTCGGCTTGCAACGAGCCCTAGTCCTCCCGACACTTTTAGCTCGCGATTATTACCCTCCCGCATTTTCAGGTCTACTACCGATGAAAGCCTGCCTCCAAACTGGGCCGGAACCAACCCTTTATAAATATCCACCGATTTAATAGCGTCCGGATTAAAGGTTGAGAAAAACCCGAGCGCATGAGAAGCATTGTATACGGGAGCCTCGTCCAGAGAGATCAAAGTCTGGTCAAAAGAACCACCCCGTACAGACAGACCCGTAGTTCCCTCTACGGCCGAACGAACACCTGGTAAATACTGGAGGGCATGAAAGATATCCGCTTCTCCACCCAACATAGGCATGTTTTTCACCTGAGCAATGCTGATGCCTCCCTTGCCCGCTATGGTACTCCGTAATGCTGCATAATCATCAGTACTGATTTTCACTTCCTCCAATTGCAGTTCATCAGGTTTCAGGCCAATGTCCTTTTTCTGGTTGCCACCAATTTCCACCTCAACCGCCACCGTTCGGTAGCCAACATAACTCACTTCGATGCGATGGCTATCTTTGGACAGTACCAACGTGTAATATCCATATCCATTGGCTTGTGCCGCCGAAGCCACACCGATCACCCTTAGGTTGGCAAGCGGCAATGCCTCACCCGACAAAGCGTCCGTTACTCTGCCACTCAGGCGGTAGGACTGCCCCATGGCATAATTAGAAAAAAGACTTAAAAGGAACAGTAGGAATATTTTTCTCATAAAGTGTGCCGACGGTCTGAACCGGATTGGTTCATTCATTCCCGATGTTGTATTATAATTATTGAGGATTAGGCCCCACATGAAAATCATGAAATGAAACACTCGATGCGTTGAAAAAACCAGCTGCCGGATACTTGCTTTTTATATTGGTGGGCGCATTGGCAGGAGCCGGGGCGTACACCCCTCCATCACTGTGAAGACCTTTAATCAGGGCCTCGTAGTAGGCATAGGCGTCCGGCGTAAGTGAATACAGATAGGCAGAGTAATCGCCTTCGCCAACGAACCCAACATTATAGGGAGATGGCGTGGTACCTACATTCACATTGAGTCCCTTCACATAGGCAGGCAGATATTCATCATCCATAATACTAACATTCCACAAATCACCTCTCCATTCACAAGGGAGCCTTTTGATAAACTGCTGGTGCCTGTTGGCATTACTACAAAACTGGGTCAGGTAATAATTTTTTTCATTTTGGGGCTCTCTGAAACTGATGAATGGAAAATAACCACTAAATGAGCTTGCGATATTTTTTTCAAATACAAGATCCACCGAGTCAATTTTTGTTACGGGTGGCATGAAGGCTTCGGCCGAATACTGCTTGCCCTGTACGTATATTTCAAGACTATAGGTTGTGCCGGCGCTGCAAATCAACTTTGTTGGATAATAATACCCTTGAAATTCCCTTGGATCGCTTGCCGTTTTTACCTTGCGCTCATTTACCAGCGTATCTCTCTCTCCTCCGGATGATGAAATGATCACCAAAGCACTGTCGACAGGTTGAACAGAAGTTTCTTTTGTATTTCGCGCCCACGTGAGGCGAACATAGTTGTTGTAATTTACGTGCTTTTCAGAAGCCAGGTCCGTCAATTGCCCATCCACTACCAACACCTGTTCATTCGCCTGTCGGAGTGGCAGGTCAATGTTTTTGACGCAGGAGGATAGCTCGGCTAAAATCGCAAAAATAAAAATTCCTGAATAAATACGGTTCATGATTCAATACCTTCGTTAGTGGTCAGCTGTAGCTTCCAAAATGTAAGCATCAAGGGCTTTTGTTGAGAGCTCCCCGAAGTACATTCTGCCATCCACCAGTAAAGTTGGCGTTGCAGTGATCTTCATTTCTGCCAGTGTGCTCATTCCCCTTGTCAAGGTCGTCGTATCAAAAGATTTCATGCACTCCAGACATTTTGTTACGTTCAATCCTAGTCTCTGGCTCAGCTTAGCGATACTGATAGAATCATTCACATTTCGCGAATAAAGCAAATCACTTGCTTCCCAATATTTGTCCTGTTTCGAAGCGCATTCAGCAAATAAGATGGATTTGTTTAACGGGACAGCCAAGTGAACATATTCAAAACGGAATTTTTCTTTAAAGTGCTCGTAAATGTCGTCTATTGCTGTTTTGTGCTCTTGGCAAGAAGAACAGGTAAAATCAGAAACAATTGTTATTGTGTGCCTTGATTTCAGACTGCCCCGGGCATGGCTGGGGATGGATGATAAGTCAAGTTTTGGTGCCACCGGTGGATTCAATTTTATTTTTACGGCGTATTTACTTTTCAATGAGTCCAGGTATTTATTCTTTAAATGATCATGATAACTTTTTAAAAGAATATCATGACCTTCTTTTGTGCTGATAGCAATTAACTGAAAAGGGTGGGCGGGATCTACCACTCCCTGAGCCAGGCCGTTAGTCTGGATATATTGAGATAAGGGGATTTTCTTTGCACCAGCGATCAAATTGAGAGCAAGCAGGGAGTCAGGTGTAATTCCGAGCACGGTTGCTTCTTTCTGAATTAGTTTTTGCTCAATGAGGTTTTCCAAACCAATTACTCTCGCCCGAAAAATGCTATACAGAAACTCGTACAAAGTGTTTTGAACAGAGTAATCTACCTCAGATAAGTATATGTTTTCTCCAGCAATAGTTGCCACCACATCTGCCTTTTTCCCCTCAGAGCAACTCATCCCTGCGAATGTCACACAGCAAGTAAAGAAACCTAATATTCTATTCAACATTTTCGATCCTTAATTGGTATTTGCCGAAATAATAAAAGAGCTACATCCTCAGAATTCTTCGTTGAATGTAGCTCGGTTGATTTTGTTATCGAACTCTCATAAAATTATACTGGGTATCCCAAACACCATGAGTACGATCCACACCATATCCAGGAATATAAGTAACCGACACGCCGCTTTTCGTAATACTATTGGCATTCGAACTGTTTTCGTCATCAATGTGTAGTCTACCTGTTGAAATGACAGGATAGTTTGCTTCTGTACCAAATACAGCATAATTAAATCCAAGATTTGGAAATTCGTACATATAGCTGCTAATGTCACTCATATTGTTGCTACCATGGCCAATCCAAAATTGAAGGGAAGTATTAGCACCGTGATTAATATAGGAGTTGCTTCCTACCTGCCCTGCGGTGCTATTATTCTGGTTATTGCTATCCTCGTTGTCGTGATAGACCACATAGGGATCATTGTAGATCATATAGGTTGGTCTATCGTTACCCAGCCGTACGACTGCATAGTTTGCCTCTCTATTATATGGGCCTCCATTTGCGTAGCTCGGTGTCAAATGTAAAAACTTAAATAATCGACCATCAACCCGACAAATTGTATGCCAGCTATTTGCGTTGTCATCGTGATGCCAAGAACTCACCCACCCCTCAGGATAACCCACACCACCATCTTGGTTATCCATAAAATATTTGATTCTTTCTTCACTACCGCAATCGTCGGTTGCCGGTACAACACCCACCGAGTATCCGTCGTATTCAGCGGAAACTCTATACCTGCCTTCCAGATTTTTGTAATACTCATCCACTTTCTTTTGAACAGTAGCTAAGACTTCCGGAGAAGCCCTGGTTACCACCGGATTCGCCTCCACTACTCCTTCAATCTTTTCTGCACCTTCCACATACTCAGTTTCTACCTTCTCAACCAGTGCAGTCAGGTCGCTTTCTGCCGGTAAATCCAGACTCTCCTCTTTCTGACAGGATGAAATGATAAACAAACTCAGTAACCCTGCGGCTATCCTGGCCGAAGGGTACCAACCCACGTTTTTTTTCATAATTTTGCAACAGTTTGAATTGTGAGAAATGATTTAAACTAAACTTGAACGTCCCGCTTTCCAGGCTTCCAAACTTGTGGCGGGGCGTTCTTTTGCAAATGTAGGCTCACAGATCGAATTAAAATCCGATTAAAATCGGAAAATAATCCGACTCAAATCAAAAATTAATACTACATACAGTAAAAAAATTAAGAATTATTTTTGCTTCTTTTGCCGCGTAAGCGGCTCAGCGTGCTGGGGTCAATGTTCAGATAAGACGCTTGTATGTTAACCGACAGCCTTCCAGTCATGCCAGGATACATATTTTCAAACATCGCAAGACGATCTTCCGGGTAACGAAGGTTACACATTTGCATCCGTAAATCTGCCATGATCAGGGTATTTTCAAAGATGGCCCTGGCAATGTAAGGATGATCATGTTGGATAATCATATAGCTATTGTAAGAGAGGCTATATAAGCTACATGGTTCCAGAGCTTCAATGTGATACAAGCCGGGAGTTTGGCGCAAAAAACTCTTCACGTCAGTCAGAAAACCGCCAGCTGGCACTATCCAGGTTGTCACTTCCCGAAATACAATGCCTTGAAATTCTGCGCCGTCCTTGCGCCTCCGTTCTTCCACATGATAAAAGGCCCGGAGAGCTCCGGTTCCAATAAACCAAACAGCCGTAGAGATTGCCCCAGGTGTAAGAAGTCCAACACCAGCCTTAATGGTTCGTGGAAGAAAGTGGTGAAGTATCGGAACCAACTCTGCCTCAGGCAACCGGGTAAGTTTTGAAAGGTTATTAAGTAAAATTTCCATTAAGATGTGTAAAACGATCTGAGCAATTCCATTTCATTTTTCACAAGGTTGAGCAAGGCTTTGTTTATCAGCGTGAGGTGTAAACAAGTTTCACAATAAACAGAAAGTAATTCGTAGTTACAAGTAAGATTGATTTCACGGCAAATAAATACAGACCGCCTTACAACCAAAAGGCCCTCACTTTCCAGCAAGGGCCTCTTCTCAAATATTTCAACCTTAAAAATCTCAGGATCCGCAAGCTTCGCAGCTGTTCGGATCATCCAGTGAGCACTGCATATCTGAGAGATTATCTCTGGGAACAGCCGGTTTGGTATGTTCCTCTGCGTATTGGACGTAATTTAATTCCTTCTCGGCTACCAAAGCCATAACAGGTTCCAATTGCGGCTCTGCCTGTTTGCTCAGTGTGAACTGTACCGGATCGGAAGCAGCACGTGTGCGGAGATAATACATACCGGTTTTCAGTCCCTTTTTCCAGGCATAGAAATGCATCGAAGTAAGCTTGCCAAAGTTGGCTTCTTCCATGAAGATATTCAATGACTGTGACTGGCAAATAAATGCACCCCGATCAGCGGACATATCCAGCAGGCTACGTTGCTTAATTTCCCAGGCCGTTTTATACAGATCTTTGATGTGTTGCGGTATATTCGGAATTGGCTGTATGGATCCGCTGGCACGTACGAGGTTATTTTTCATTTCTTCATTCCAAAGTCCAAGCTTAACCAGGTCTTTCAGCAGGTATTTATTTACAACAACGAATTCTCCTGAGAGTACGCGTCTTACATAAATATTGGAAGTGAATGGTTCGAAGCATTCATTATTCCCGAGTATCTGACTTGTGGAAGCGGTTGGCATCGGAGCGAGCAACAGTGAATTACGCACACCGTTTTTCATCACTTCTTTTCTCAATTTTTCCCAGTTCCAGCGGTTGCTTTCTGGTTTCACATTCCACATGTCAAACTGGAATATCCCTTGAGAAATCGGACTTCCTGCCCAGGTTTCGTAAGCACCATGTTTCATCGCCAATTCCATTGATGATTCCATTGCACCAAAGTAAATCGTTTCAAACACATCCTTGTTCAACTGGCGTGCTTCATCAGAATCAAAAGGCATACGCAAAAGACAGAAAGCGTCTGCCAGGCCTTGTACACCAATACCGATCGGGCGGTGGCGTTTGTTACTGCGTTCGGCTTCCGGAATTGGGTAATAATTCAGATCGATGATCTTATTTAGGTTGCGGGTGATCACCTTTGTGATCTCATACAATTTCTGATGATCAAAACGATAGAAACCATCGGCACCCTGTTCTACGAACTTAGGCAAAGCGATCGACGCGAGGTTGCAAACTGCAACTTCATCAGGCGCTGTGTACTCAATGATTTCGGTACAAAGGTTTGATGACTTGATGGTACCCAGATTTTTCTGGTTCGATTTGCTGTTCGCATGATCCTTGTACAACATATAAGGTGTACCCGTTTCAATCTGCGACTCCATGATGGCAAACCAAAGATCTTGCGCCTTTATCGTTTTACGGGCTTTTCCTTCCAGTTCATATTGCTCGTAAAGTTTTTCAAATTCCGCGCTGTGCGTGTCTGACATGCCCGGGCATTCATGCGGATCGAATAGCGACCAGGTATCGTTGGCCTCAACCCGCTTCATGAACAGATCGGGAATCCATAGCGCATAAAATAAGTCTCGCGCACGTTGTTCCTCTTTACCGTGGTTCTTTTTCAGGTCCAGGAAATCGAAAATATCTGCATGCCATGGTTCCATGTAGATCGCGAAAGAACCTTTACGCTTACCACCACCCTGATCCACGTAACGGGCCGTGTCGTTAAATACACGAAGCATTGGTACAATTCCATTGGATTGTCCGTTGGTGCCTTTGATATAGGATCCTGTTGCGCGAACATCATGAATGCTCAGCCCAATACCTCCGGCAGACTGAGAGATCAACGCACAATTTTTCAATGTGTCATAAATACCGCTGATGCTGTCTTCCTTCATCGTCAGAAGGAAGCATGATGACATCTGAGGTTTAGGTGTACCTGCATTAAATAATGTAGGCGTTGCATGCGTAAACCATTTTTCTGAAAGCAGGTGGTATGTTTCTATGGCCGCATTGATATCATCCTGATGAATGCCAATAGCAACACGCATCAGCATGTGCTGCGGACGCTCAACTATTTTACCTTCCACTTTTAGCAAATATGACTTTTCCAGCGTTTTGTAACCAAAATAGTCATAACCATAATCGCGGTCATAAATAATTGTTGAATCTAAAAGAGAGGCGTTCTGACGAATTACTTCATATACATCTTTGGCAATCAACGATGCATTTTCATCGGTTTTGGCATCTACATAAGTATAAAGACGCTTCATTGTAGCCGAGAAAGACTTCAATGTGTTCTTATGGAGATTTGAGATGGCGATTCGGGCAGCAAGAATAGCATAATCGGGATGCTTGGTGGTCATGGATGCCGCAGTTTCGGCCGCCAGGTTATCAAGTTCCGCTGTAGTGACCCCGTCGTAAATTCCGGATACTACTTTTTTTGCTACTTCTACCGGCTGAATGTAATTTGTATCAAGACCATAGCTCAATTTCTCGATACGGGCAGTCACCTTGTCGAATTTTACGGATTCGCGGCGACCGTCACGCTTTATTACATACATAGACATAGTATTGGTATAGGGAGATAGTGATGTTAATAAATTCAGAAAATTTTAATGAAAAAGACTTAGGATTTCAATGGAGACAAACTTGAAAAATCTTTTGAAATAACACTAAAGAAATCAAAAACGCAACCTTAAATTTATCCCGAAAAAGAGCTGCATCAGGATAATCCAAATTATTAAATTGTTAAGAAACTTATAACAAGCAATTTACACTCCCGAGGCCCATCCAGATTTATGCAATAACTATTTTAAAAAATTATTTAACGGAACGAATGTTTGGAAAATTTAAAAATTTGTACACTTTTGAGCAAGCCAAAATCTACTTTGATCTGATTTACAGAGATTTGAATCAAATCATTTGTCAACTTTCTAAAATTGTCGACAAATGATTATTTTTTCAAAATAACAATTGTTCTCAGATAGAATTACCACAAGATAGCAACTTTTATCAACGAAGGCCAAAAATTTTCACCTACTTAATCAGCGTGCATTATGATTTTCCCTGAAAACCAGGCATCAAGAAGAGAATTTTTAAAGACCGCTGCCGGAACAGCCGCTGGAATGGCCCTCGCACCATCTTTAATCGCAGCAGAGTGGCTAGTGGACAACAAAGCATCGTCAATTTCTCTGGGTGTATTTGCCTCGTACGATCATGCTCAATACTTACGTGACCTGGGCTGTAAATACATTGAAGAATCCGTTGGCGGATTTCTGATACCGAAAGAGGGGGAAGCCAAGTTTACCCAGAATCTACAGGATCTTCACGCTTTAAAATTTCCGATCAAGTCGTATGTCATTCTGTTACCGGGCGACCTGAAGACGCTCGGGCCAAACGCAGATCATGAGGGTGTACTGCAGCGTACCGAGCTTGCTTTGAAACGTGCAAAAGAATGCGGGTCTCAATACATCGTATTTGGCAGCGGCGGCTCACGAAATATCCCGGACGGCTTTGACCGTGAAAAAGCGAAGGCACAGCACATTGCCGTAACCAGGAGAATGGCACCGCTTGCAGAAAAGTATGGAATCACCATAGCCGTTGAGCCATTAAACAGGGGCGAAACAAATTTCATCAACAGTCTCGCGGAAGGAGTAGAGATCATTGACGCGGTGAAAAGCCCCCGCGTGCGCCTGCTCTGCGACATTTATCACATGCTTAAAGAAGACGAATCCCCTGACGAGATTGTAAAATACGGGAAATACATTGTCCACTGTCACATTGCAGAGAAAGAAAAGAGAACGCCGCCGGGTGTAAAAGGTGACGATTTCCGCCCATACCTCAGCTCATTAAAAAAAATCGGCTATAATGGTGGCTTATCTATAGAATGCTTCTTGTATACCGATTTTGATAAGGAGATTAAAACTGGGATTGAAGTGCTCAGGAAGCAGATTAGTGAGGTATAAAATTCTGTTATTAAAGTGTTCACGCGAAGGCGCTAAGGGCAAACACGCAAAGACCGCTAAACACTTAACTGGCTTTGCGAAAAACTTTCCTGCTTTGCGAGAACCCTTCAAAGCATTGTTTTTATTATTAAAAAAATATAACTCCCTCATACTTGCGCTGATAAATTAAAATTATTACTTTTGCAATCCTTTTTGAGAATTGTATCGAACACATAATACCATATACCAATGAAAAAAGATATTCATCCCAACTATAGAGACGTTGTTTTCTGGGATTTATCAAGCGATTTTAAATTCGTTACCCGCTCAACGATAGAAACCAGCGAAAATATCACCTGGGAAGATGGCAAGTCTTATCCGGTATACAAAGTTGAAGTTTCATCGAAATCACACCCTTTCTACACAGGTAAAAATGTACTTGTGGATACAGCTGGTCGTGTGGATAAGTTCAGAAAACGTTACGGCACGAAAGAGGCGTAATCGTTATCTTAATAAAACATTTGGAAGCAGTCTCTGAGCAAAAGCTCAACAGAGACTGCTTCTTTTTTTGTCCCAACAAAAAAATGACCGAACTTTGGCTGCCTACCATTTGATTGAATATGCCGAATATCATACTTTTCGATGCACCTTTGCTTCGTCAGCAGCTTTTACCTTTTACTTACACACGCCCAATTGCTGCGATCAGATGTGGAATTCATACGATTTCGGGAAAATGGATGGACTGGTTGCAAACAACCGTATCTTATAAAACTGAGTTTTACCTCCAAAAACGATTTTCATTTATTGCAACCAGCGATAACCTGTATATAAACGGGGCCGTATGCCCGGATGCTAACCTGGTTGAACAAATACTGCAACTTCAATCCGGTTCGATTTTACACTCAAAAGATAACGAAATCATTGCCGTAAGAACTTCATCCGCCAATTGGAAACCTGAGGAGTCAAGTAAGACGTATCATGAAGTTCAATATTCCGAGCCAGTTTTAATAATCCGCAACATCTGGGATATATTTATCAACAATGGTGCACAGATCAACGCTGATTTCGAGCGTATTGCTGCCTCACGAAAATCTGAACCCATTAAAGATCCATACACCCGTTGCTACAATCCGGAAAAGATTTTCATAGAGCCAGGATCCAATATCAAAGCGGCAATTCTCAATGCAGAGAACGGACCGATTTACGTCGGCCGAAATGCCACCATACAGGAAGGCGCGACGATACATGGTCCATTTGCAATGGGCGAAAGTTCGATTATTGCACAGAACGCCAAAATTCGGATCAATACAACGGTAGGACCTTTTTGTAAAATTGGTGGTGAAGTAAGCGGTTCTGTGATTTTCGGCTACAGTAACAAAGGACATGATGGTTATCTGGGCAACTCTGTTCTGGGAGAGTGGTGTAATCTGGGTGCGAACACGAACAACTCTAACCTCAAAAACGATCATACCAATGTAAAGCTGCACAGCTACGTTTCTGGCGCCATGGAAGATTCCGGGCTGACATTTTGCGGATTATTTATGGGTGACTATTCCAAAGCGGGTATTTCCACAATGTTCAACACCGGGACTGTTGTGGGGGTAAATGTCAATGTATTCGGGGCGGGCTTTCAGCCTAAACACATACCTTCGTTCTCTTGGGGAGGAAGAGCAGATGGCTTCACTGAATACCGGTTTGAAAAAGCGATCGAAGTAGCAAAGGACACTGTAAACCGCCGTGGACTTGACTTTGATAACAACAATGAAGATATTTTGTTGGAAATATTTAATCAGACAAAGGCGCAACGGGAAGGCATATAAATTATACTTGAAAATTCACTCGAAATTAGAATCAGTTACGGAATAGCAGTTTAAATTTGCCCGAATATCCGGGCCGAAAAAGATAATCAGCCGAAAGAAGATGGAAATAGATTCTCCCAAAAAACCCATTGAAAATTGCTTCTGAGCGTTTGGACAGTCACATCATACAAATATGCCCCAGTAAAATTGAGTAGTAAAGGGAAGAAAATTCAACAGACACAGTTAAAGTAACTAAAGTGCTCTTTAAAGACATTCCAGGACTAGAAAGTATAAAAACTACCTTGCGACGATCGGTTCAGAATAGCCATCTTGCGCATGCCCAGCTTTTTGATGGCCCCCATGGAGGTGGAACGCTCGCGCTTGCCCTTGCTTTTTCCACTTATATAAACTGTGAAAATAGAAATGACGAAGATGCCTGCGGCGTTTGCGCATCCTGTGCAAAGATGAGCAAACTTGTTCATCCCGACATGCATTTTATATTCCCTATTGCAACGTCAAAAAAAATTGACGGGAAGTCAAGCGAAGCATTTTTGACCTACTGGCGATCTTTCGTACTGGAGAACCCCTACCGCGTGTTGCCCGAATGGCTGGACTTTATAAACGCAGAGAATAAACAGGGGAATATCTCGGTGGAAGAAGCGAGAGGGATTCTTGGAAAACTTTCTACCAAAGCGTATGAGGGGGAATACAAAATACTGCTGATATGGAAGCCCGATATCATGAATGCATCTTCTTCCAACGCACTTTTGAAGATCCTTGAAGAGCCCCCTTTTAAAACCATATTTCTGCTGGTAACGGATCAGTCAGATCGATTGCTTACGACAATCATTTCCCGCACCCAGCGCATCATGATTCCGGCTTTTTCGGATAGCGAGGTTCGCCAATTTTTAAAGAAACATACCGAAAGCGAGGCAATAGCCAATCAAATCACATTCCTTAGTGATGGTAATTTGTCGGAGGCGTTAAGGCTGGTGCAGGATGCTTCAGATGACCGATCCGAATGGTTTGCGGAGTGGATGCGCTCATGTTACAAGTTCGATGTAGCACAACTGGTAAGGCTGGCCGACAGCTTCGATACTATGAATAAAGAAAAACAAAAAGGCCTGCTGGAATACGCGCTGCGTTTGTTTCGTGATATGCTGATATGGAGTCAGGGAGCTGGGGAATTGTTACGTGTTCCTCAGGAGGAGCTTGCATTTGTACAGAATTTTTCCAAGGCAGTCAACTTTACAGCCCTTGAAAAGATGGTAGAAGAAGTAAACACAGCCTACTATCATATCGAAAGGAATGTGCGGGCTAAAATGGTATTTCTGGATTTGTCCTTAACTGTCGCGCCTTATTTTAAACGCCGGTCATAAACCAAATGGAAACAATAGGGGCAACCGACATTCTTGATCTGCCAGAACTCGGATGGTACCAAGTACCTGTAAGAGTTGATTCAGGTGCAACGACATCCTCCATTCACTGTTCGCGCGTAAGACTTGTGAAGGAAGGCGAGAGCTCACATCTGAGATTTGACCTCGACACAAAAAAGGGAGCACCACAGTTGTCATTTGTGGTCCATGATTTCAAAGAAACGATCGTGCGAAACTCCTCTGGCAAAGAAGAGAAAAGGTACGTGATCAAAACCAAAATAACCATTTTTGGAAGGAAGATCAGAACCGAATTCTCCCTGGCCAACCGTAGAAAAATGCGCTACCCGATACTCCTGGGTCGAAAACTATTGAAAGGCCGCTTTATCATTGACGTGTCGAAAAAAAACTTGTCTGCCAACCACAGTAACCAAAAAAAGAATCTCTCAGGAACAGGAAAACGCAAACAAGATTCGACCAACTTCAACCAAATCATTTGAGGACTAACCGATCCAACCAGGAATCGCCGTCCTTCTAATCAAGAATTACATGAAAATTGCTGTATTATCCACTAACCCCGATCTGTACTCAACGAGACGGTTGGTGGAAGCCATAAAGAAACGGGGGCATCAGGCTTTGGTTATTGACCATGTCAAATGTTTTGTCATGATTGAGGGTGGGAAACCCAGTGTGATTTACAAAGGGAAGCCATTGCAAGGTATTGATGCGGTCATTCCAAGAATAGGAACATCAGTTACCGCATTTGGCTGTGCGGTTGTACGCCAGCTTGAACTTATGAAGATATATACACCCATAAAATCACAAGCTATATTACGCTCACGTGACAAATTGCGCAGTATGCAGGTATTGGCAAAATCGGGTGTAGATATTCCTAAAACCGTTTTCGCAAAAAACCCGGCACAGGTAACCGAACTGATCCATATGGTAGGCGGTCCGCCCGTGATTATTAAATTACTTGAAGGAACGCAAGGCGTTGGAGTGGTTTTGGCGGAAACGATCAAAGCAGCAAAATCAACAATTGAAGCTTTTTATGGATTGAAGGCAAACTTTCTTATTCAGGAATATATATCAGAATCCAAAGGTGCGGACATTCGGGCGTTTGTGATTGGCAACAAAGTAGTGGCGGCAATGAAAAGACAGGGGGCCGAAGGGGATTTCAGATCCAATCTACATAGGGGAGGCGAAGGCTTCCTGATCGAACTCAGCCCCGAAGAAGAACACACCGCCATAGCAGCTGCGAAGGCATTGGGTGTTAAAATTGCGGGAGTCGATCTACTCCAATCCGAACGAGGCCCGCTGGTGATGGAAGTCAATTCCTCGCCGGGTCTTAGAGGTATAGAAGAAACCAGCGGCATTGACATAGCGGCGCTGATCATTGCTTACATTGAGGATAAGATTGTGACGGATGAGGGTGATACTGTTGGTGTTTGACAAATGAAAATTATCACAAACAATCGTAACCAATCTGGTAACAATTCTTATATTTGCATCATAGATAATGAGAGTCATCGCAGCAAAAACATTAAAATCCTATATTGAAAAGTATCCAGCGGCCAAACAAGCACTGCTAGCATGGCATGAGGAAGTGGAGAGCTCGATCTGGAATTCGCCAAATGAATTAAAAGCTCAATACAGGAATGCATCCATCCTGAATAATAAACGAATTGTTTTTAACATTCATGGTAATTCTTACAGACTCATCGTTGATACAGAATTTAGACTAAAACTTGTATTTGTTGTTTGGTTCGGAACTCATAAAGAATATGACCTTATAGATGCGAAAACGATAAGTTATGATAGCACCAATAAAAAATGACAGCCAATATGAGCAGTCGCTGGAAAGAATATATACTTTAATGCAAATGGAGATTGTCCCGGATTCGCCCCTTTCCGATGAATTGGAATTATTGTCAATTGTAGTAAAGGATTATGAAAACGCGCATTTTCCGATTCCTAAGCCAAATCCCTTGGAAGCCATCAAATTCAGGCTGGACCAAATGGGTATGACCGAAAAAGAGCTTTCTGAAATCTTAGGATATCGTTCGCGGAAATCTGAAATTTTATCGGGAAAACGCAAATTAAGTTTGGCCATGATACGAAAATTGAATACCAAACTCCATATACCGGCAGCAATCCTTATCCAACCATATTAACTAATTATAGAAACGACACCTGTTAATGTTTTGCTAATAGGTTTTCACCTGAGGGCAAATTAAGGTCGGTAATAGAGAAAGAAATGCATATCAAAATAGGGACACGGGGAAGTAAACTTGCCCTCTGGCAAGCACATTACGTTCAGGATTTATTACAAAAAAAGGGAGTTGAAACGGGAATTATAATCATTGAAACCAAAGGCGACCAGATTCTCGATCGCTCACTTTCAAAGATTGGCAGCAAAGGCGTGTTTACCCAAGAACTGGAAGACCAGCTCCGTAGCGGCGATATCGATATCGCAGTACACAGTGCAAAAGATCTGCAGTCGGAACTAGACCCTGACTTTGAGCTGATTGCATTTACCGAACGTGAACGTGCCAATGATGTACTTGTCAGCAACAATACAAAGTTATCACTCAAAAGCGGGCATCCTTTCGTTGTGGGAACTTCGTCAACAAGACGCATCGCCATTTTAAAGCACTTTTACCCGCACATAAAAACGGTTGATATGCGTGGCAATCTTCAGACCCGTCTTCGCAAATTGGAGGAAGGGCAATGTGATGCGCTGCTACTTGCTTATGCGGGAGTCCACAGGATGGAATATGATGATCAAATAGCTGAGCATTTGCTTTTGGACGAATTCACGCCTGCAGTTGGTCAGGGAAGTGTAGCGATTGAATGCGCAGTTTCTTTGACAGACGACAAAAAATCAATTCTGAAAAATGCGTTGAATCATGCACCGACCGAGACATGCCTTCTTACAGAACGGGCATTTCTCAAAAGGTTACAAGGCGGATGCAGTATTCCTGTGTTTGGACTTGCAACTTTACACGAAGGTGAAATCAGTATTTCCGGCGGAATTGTCAGCCTGGACGGTACCGAGCTTATCCGACGATTTGCCAATGGCTCTATCGCATTCCCAATTGAACTGGGCACCTCACTGGCCGAAGAACTTTTGGAAGCGGGCGGAGATAGAATTTTAAAAGCTATCAGAATGAATCAGTAATATCCAATGAAATTCAACACAAAGGGTCAATTTTCTTAGGCCTCCCTTGAAAATTCCTCAATTGATCTCCTTGGCGGCTAGGCTTTGGATTCGACTGAGGAATTTTACTTTATAACTTTGCGCATTTTATAGGAATAGTGCAATTGTTGTAGGCAGGATTGATTG
>Ga0209512_1001609_pt1 | contig 27038 bp, 25 predicted proteins | sample frozenSSSSmetaG_FD_184142 | JGI IMG/M metagenome (GOLD analysis project Ga0209512, IMG submission 184142) | Glacier valley bacterial and archeal communities from Borup Fiord, Nunavut, Canada, to study Microbial Dark Matter (Phase II) -... | ecosystem: Environmental > Aquatic > Freshwater > Ice >...
TGAATTTGCGGGATTTGCGAATGATCAACCGGGTTTGGCTTGCGATCAAATCAAGGTCGGGCAGGCTCGGACACGAGCGGCCGGCGGGTAAGGCTTTTGACATACCGAGCTTGCCGGCTCGCTCACCTAGTCAAGCTTTTAATTGAATTATTTCTGCGTAAATCACTGTAAACCAGTTATTTACGCACTAACCTGACGCGAATGGCATTGGGCCTAAACCCGGTAGGGCGTGACCGCCGCGGCGCGCCCACTTCACCTTCCACCGCCGGAGGCTACTCTTCATCGTCTCGTCTGCGTTCCATGCGCACCGCCCATTCGGGCGGAAAAGTCGGCGGGCCCGGCGGTCCAACCCTACCGCCTTCAAGGTCGGCGTGCCTTTGCCCTTCGCATCCGTGTAAGTTTTCAGCGCGTTCTTCAGCACCGCTGGTTTATCGAGAACTTGGCCCGGCGTAGCCTCTGCGAAGACGGCCCCGCGCGATCGCCTGCATCAGGTTGTGGCCCGCCATCGGCTTGTCCACAAACATCGTGTGGCAGCACGGCGCGTCGAATCCCGTCAACCACATGTCCCGCACGACCACCAGCTTCAGCGGGTCCTTCGCATCCTTGAAACGCTTCGCCAGCCGCTTCTTCTGGCCATTGCTGTACACATGATCCTGCAATCCCTGCCGATCCGAGGCCGTGCCCGTCATCACGATCCGGATCGCGCCGTCCTCGTGAATCGAGCCGACATCCTTCCCGTCCTTCGTCAACCTCGTGCCCGCCCACTCCGGGCGCAGCTTGATGATCTCATCGAAGAGGCTCACGCAAATATCCCGGCTCATCGCCACGACCATCGCCTTGCCTTCCAGCACGCTCGTCCGCGTCTCGTAGTGGTCCACCAGATCCGCGGTGATCATGAAATAATTCGAAAACTACAGCAGCCGATCCGAGCATTGAACCACTCGATATCGAACGGGTTTAGACATCTTCTCTATCAAACCCAGTTTCGTTAGTTCAACCAACCACACTTGAGCCTGTTTTTGGGAAACATTCAAAATCTGCACCACCTCATCGACACTCTTCGCCTCGCTCAACACTTTACTTAAAATAGCAACAACCGCATCCATTAAGAGTTCGGCGGGACTTGCGGAAACTTGTGGTTCTATCTGTGGCTCCTCCGTTTTCTCCGGCTCTGTCACTCGCGGATACACGGGCGTATCCTCGCAAACCCGTAATCCAAGCTGATCCTGACGGTCTTGCTTTGACTCATCGCTTATCACGGCTGCGATGGCATCGGATAGCTCTTGTGGACTATTCGGTTCTGGCCATGGTCTTCCGCCGTGTTGGATTAGGGCGGCATTGCCTTTACCGCAATCCGTACCATTGCGGACGAAGACCGGAACATAATGCAGTTTCTCCAGCTGTTCGATGGCACCCGCCCAAGTTCCGCCTTTTTCGAAATCCGAAGTCACCACCAGCCCGACGTCCGCCAGAGCGTAAATCGATTTGTTACGCTGCATTGCATGGCCAACGTTAAAACCTGCCGCCGGATCATAGGAAGAGATCAATACCAACCGCCCCTCGCGCAAAGCTTCGCGATTTCCTTTGGCAAGTGCAGCCTTCTCCAAACTGTCCGCCATCACACCGATCACCACTCCACCACGCTCCAAGGCACCTGCCATCGCCGAGCTGTCGATTCCACGGGCGGCTCCCGAAACGATCGGTCGATTCGAAGCTGCCGCCAGCGCTCCAACGTTCATCGTGTATTTCAGCAAGGCATCGTCAATATTCCGGGAACCAACGACTGCGAGTCCTCCCAGCTCCAGCAACGATTGCTCTCCGCAGCCATACAGAATTGGCGGAGCATTCTCCCGTAGCTTCGCCTTCAGTCGTTTCGGATACACCGCATCTGCACGGCTGATCACCCAAATTCCGCGCGAGTGCCATCGATCCACCGCTTGGCTCAGAAGAAATCCACGCGCCAGCAAAGATTTGATCCGATCTAAGCCGAAGTGAGAACCGCAATCGTCGATCAACTCGGCGGCGTCGGGATCAAGCAGGTTTGCGGGCTGCTTTCCTTTCGTTACCAGCAATCGAGCCAGCCGGTTGTATTCCGCAGGCTTCAGCAATGCCGCAGATTCCGCTTTCTTGCTCGCAATCAAGGGAGCCGTCAGCAGCAGGATTGCTTGGGTGTTGGTGGAAACCTGGGTGCTCATTCGGAATGTTTGGTTGAGGCTAGGGCCAATGGATAAACCGGACCGCTGCCGTGGCTCCTCAGCAGGTAAGCCGCCACGGTCAGCGTCCAACCGGAGTCTACCATGTCGTCCACCAAGAGCACAGGCCCATCATCAATCGAATCCGCAACGACGGCCAAAGAACCGTCGATGTTCCGGGCCTGCTGGTTGCTGTTTGCCATCGTCTTCTGTTCCGCTCTCCCGTCCGTCTTCAAGAGCGCTTCATGAAATGGCAAACCCAGCGCCGCAGCCAGCCGCCGGGCAAAATCCGGTACCAGATCCGGATGACGGAGCGACGGCACACAAGTCACCCATGTCGGCGGAGGCAATGGGTTCCATTTCTGCAGCATCGCAAGAGTCGCGGAAAGGAGCTGATCAGAGAATCGACCGTCACGATACTTGCCGTTGCGGACTTCCTCTCCCCATCCCGCATCACCCCACACGCAAAGGACTTGACCCGCCTCAGCCTGAAACTCCGCCGGGATCCTCCCTTTCACATCCATTTGGGGCAATCCACCTGCTGGCCATTGCTTCTTCGGTTCCATGGGGAGTCCCGTCCGCTTGAGGAATGCGATTGCAGCCTTCAAGAGTTCCCCATCAACGGTCTCAGGAAGTTGGGGCAGGTTTGGAGCCACGTATCCGGCCGGGTCACCATCCAACGCGGAAATCAGAAACTCCATGTGTCCGTCCTTGAGTGCCACATAGGCGTTCATCTGCGCCTGCTCACCCCGGCGCAATTCGGTCAACCGCTCCGCCCGCTGCCAGAAATCATCCGAAAGTTCCGCCGCTGTCAGCATCCACTTTGTGTCTTGCTTCAGGACCGCCGCCGGTGTTTCGAGATTCATCAACAGCAGCGCTTTGTTGATGCGGCCCATCGATACGTTCACCGCGTTCATCAGCCCGTAAATCGAAAGACCTTCGGGAGCATCTTCCAATGCGGTCACGATTTCCTCCACTTCCTCTTTCTTAGGGAAGGCGCTGCCGATGAAATACTCATTGATCACCACTTCCTCCTTGCCGCTGAGAAGAATGCCATACGCGGCGGCGATGTTACGCCCGGCCCGGCCTACTTGCTGATAGTAAGCCACCACCGACCCCGGCATCTGATAGTGAATCACAAAGGCAAGATCCGGTTTGTCGAAACCCATGCCCAAGGCCGTGGTTGCAACCAGGACTTTCAGCTCATTCCGCAGCAATGCGTCTTCCAGTTCGGGCCGAGCATCCCCAGACTGCCCGGTGTAAACCGCCGCGTGGATTCCTTGTTCGCGCAGCCAATCACAAACCTGTGAGGCATCCCGGACGGTCAACGTGTAAACGATCCCGCTTCCCTGCATCTGTGGAATGTGCCTCGCAAGCCATGCAAGGCGCTCTGCCTGGCCCGGCAACCGGATCGTCTGGAGGAAAAGGGATGGGCGACCAAGTTCACCCCGCATGACCTGAAGATTGGGTCCGAGGATCTGCTGCAGGTCACCCATCACCCGCTCATTCGCAGTGGCGGTCGTCGCCAGCAGCCTGACATTTCCAGGCAATTGCCGAACGATCCTTCCGATGAAGCAGTAGTGCGGCCGGAAATCGTGTCCCCAATCCGAAATACAGTGGGCCTCATCCACAACCAGGAGACCAATCCGTGCCGCGATCGGCCCAAGCACCTCATCCCGGAAATGCTCGTTGGTAAGCCGCTCCGGAGAAATCAGGAGAATGTCCACCTCGTCGCGTCGCAAGGCGGCTTCCACATTCTCCCATTCGTCCGTGTTGTCGGAGTGAATCGCGGCGGCTCTCACTCCCATGCGCTTTGCCGCAGCGATCTGGTTCCGCATCAACGAAAGCAAAGGAGAAATCAGAATCGCCGGTCCCATCCCTTGTTCACGAAGTAATTTCGTCGCAATGAAATATACCGCGCTCTTTCCCCAACCAGTCTTCTGGACCACCAGCAATCTTCCCCGATTATCGACAACATGACGAATAGCCACATCCTGGCCGTCACGGAAGGTCGCAGTAGGATTCTGCGTTCCGAGTCGGAGAAGTTCGAGGGCGCGGGCGGGTTGGTAGGTCATCGGGGTGTTTGGTTTACATTTATTCGGTCTTCGACTCCGGCCCCAATTTTGGGTCAGATATATGTCGCCGCGATCATGTGCCAGTTGCCTCAAAAACGGAGGCAGGCTGCGGCGCATGAAAACCTTCTCCAATAACGCTGATAGACCTTACCGACTGAATCTCCTGTTCACGTTCCCAACCTAAAACCGAAAGAATTGCTCCAGTCGCACGTGCCGCCTCAACCGCTCGGTTTTCTTGATTCAGCATTACTATCAGTTTCAAAGGCTTCCGATAAACACGGTGCACTCGCATCATGGTTTCCCACAATCGGCAAAGATCTCGAAAACTCGTTTGATCTAGTTCATGTGCGGGATCATCCATGACAATGCAAGCGTGGAAGAATCTGCCCCGCGTGAAATACCTAGTGAAAAACCAAGCAAGGCCCAGCGTGTGAATCTCGGCTTGGTTCAAAATGTAACGCGCAAGCCTATCCTTAACCCGAATCGTTGAAGCTTGCTCACCCCTACGCGTAATAACATCAATTCGGAAAGGATCGGGAAGAAGCCACGGCGCTGCTGTCAAATTCAAAGCCAACTCACGCCATAGTTTTTCGAGAGTATTCGGCAAATGTTTCTTTACAATCGAAGCCAAAGTCTGAGTCAGCTTTTCTTTCACTGGCTTCCAGTTGTTTGGTGTCTCGAAAGTTTCGTCGGCGTCCCGGAAACGCGAAAGTAACTTTTTCACGGCATTTTCTGCACTGGCATCGACGTCGACCCCTAATGGAGTGGACGGAATCTGACGCAAAATTAAAATCGCATTCAAAAGCGTGTCGCGCTGCGATCCTACTGCGATCCAATCCGAAAGGTTCGTGTCCTTGGGAACGAGCCACTGTAGTGTCTCAGTGAGTTTTGACTGATCCTCTGAACTTAGTGGGCATTGAGTTTGACCGAGTTCTGCCAGTTGTTTCTGCGTTTGCTCGATCTGCACTTTGAGGTCACTAAACTCCTGCCTAAGCCGATCACGCTCACTTGAAGTTTGATTCCTCAATTCCTCGACAACTTTCAAAATGCCTCCATGGGCAGTTTGGTCAGTCCCGCACGTAGGGCACTCTCCCGAATGATCTTTTGACCATGTCTCCCGCACATACGCTTCGACTGTAGTCAAATGCTCAAAATGTCCGCCCGCACTCCGCCCATGCTCAAGAACCAGGTTTTGGCGGGTCTGAAGGTCCCTCAGTCTTTCAGCAATCGGCTCGGCTTCGGGAGATGACGCAGCAGCAGGTTCATTAGAACATCGCTCCATCCACTCACCCCAAGCTGCTATTCTAGGGGCTGCATTGTCGAACTCAGTTCGAAGCGCCTCAACTTTGACTTCGATACCTTTGATCAATTCGGCAGATCCGGCCGCCAATTGATTAAATCTAGCCAGCCATCGTCTTGTTTCCTCAATGAGTTTGGTTTCATTGTTGTTCGACTTTGCAAACTCTTTCGCTAACTCATCTCGCCCAAGCTCACCCCAAGCTCGCCATTGCAAACCTAACCCAGATACGAGCTGCCCCGGCAAGTTTTCAGCCGACTCAAGCCACGTCACGAGAGAATGAGGCAGTGGTGGAAGGGCCAGGTCGATTTCACGTTTAGCAATGCGCTCATATGCCGTGTCAGCTTTCGTAATCGCGGCAGAAAGCCCCAGCCCCCGCAGAAAATCCTGCCGGAGAGTGTTTGCTTGGTTCACCCGACTCTCTGTGAATTGATCAATATGATCTGCCAGTTCAGAATACCCACTCAACACACGTGCGCCAAGTTCGTCGGATGGCATTTTTGTAAATTCAAGGCTTGAGTCTTGCGTAAGGACCGTGCCGTTCATTGAGAGATCGACCCCCTCGGCTTTGTCAGCGTCAACGAGATAAGGCGTGGCGAACTCCTGTTCGTTCAACGCGATTTTCGGCTGGCTTTGAGGATCATCAATCGGTGCCAGGTATTTGCTAATGTATTCTCGGCCGCGATCCCTGGCGGAGACATCTTTTTCTCGATTCTTGTCTGAAAACGTCTTGTATCGGAAGGACGATTGGAACAATGCAACGGAAAGAGCTTCACATAGGCTACTCTTGCCCGTTCCGTTCGGACCATGAACGATACTTGCGCTCACAGGAGCTTTGCCAAAGTCAAACCGTGCATCGCGGAGGTTGCGAAAATTGCGAATGCGAATACTCTCAATTGTCCGAGACTTATCGGGCGGTGAATTGCCGTCCTTCGCCGTGTGGGATGCGCCTGCGAACTCATTCATCGAACGCACAACCTCTTCAGCAAGTTCACGCTGGGCTGGCTTGTTGAAACTGGAGGCGAACCCTGATATCGCTACTTCAACAAGCTTGTTGGCGCTCTGCCACTCAATCATCTCGTCAAGTCGAGTCTTCTTCAGGACCTCTCGAGTGGTGAGCAACAAACGAGGGAACCCGTAATCCTCAATTTGAGGTTCGATGGCCCCCGGTCCAATGAAAATCGCATCCATCGAGATTTCTTCCGAGAAAGCAGTTTCGCGCCGGATCTCCATAATCTGATCAGTCCACGTCTCTCTCTCGGCAATGTTGACCAACCAATGCAGCACGATTCTCCATGCACCCGGATCATCATCAACGTCGGCAGGCCCTCCTGTATAATTCCGTTCAATGGAAAGCCGTGAGCGCAATGTCAATGCACGCGCAATCTGCTTCTTAAGAACTGTCTTCCCACTAAAAGGCAGGACGTAAGCCAATATTCCAATCTCAGGATCCAGAAGCAATCCCGCCTTGTCAGCAGAGTCGGCGGATCGCTCGGAGATCAGGTCATCCCCGGAAACAGTGCGCCAAACCGGCTTTTTCAATTCTCCGACCTCAGAAACAGAATGACCGAACTCCAGGCCAAGCTTGGCTCGATAAGCCACAGCCAGAGTATCGCGGCAGATGAATAGTGGTTCAGTTGGCATAATTAGAGGTCCTCCAGTCGAATGTCTTCGATGTCATCGGCGTTCGCAAAACGGGCCATGGAAAGGTCTCTCGCGACCAGTTGTTTCCAGACTCGCTTGGTATCATCGGAAATCACGCTTGCTGAATTTGAATCTACAAACATCAAAGAAACGCGCTCAATGTAGCCCGCCCCGTATTGCTTAATCGCATCAATGAGCGGTTTTAGTCCTCGAAGATCGTTAGGGGGTGCGCTTGCCCATATTGGAATCGGAATAACCAAATGAAAATCTTGATAGAACCCGCCAGGAAATCGCTCAAAGCTCCAATCTGCGCCATGGCCCGAACGATGCAGCGCAGCAAGAAGCCTCGACGCGCCGATTAGGTCTGGACGAGGAATGCCCGGCAGCGTCCAAGGAATATGTTCATCACGGCTTTCCAAGGCAACGTCATCAATCTCAATCCGTTCGGCATTGCGATTCTCGCAGGCAACGAGCCCATTGCGCCAGCAGAGGCGAACCCAAACCGGCAGGAAGTTATCTACCCAGCTAATTACAAATACCGGATCATTAGGCGGTTGATCGATTCCCGCAGCAAGTTCGTCCATTGCCGATTGATCATCCACGGGTGCCCGCTGTCTCAGAAATGGAATTGCGTAGAGGGCTTGCAACCACAGGAAAAGTTGATCTATATTAAGTCCTGGCTGACCCACGCCGATGTGGGCAGCATTTGCGTCCATACCATAGAATCCCGCGAGTGTAGTGTGACCATCGACGTTGAAACTTCTACTAATGATACTCAGCTCATCCACCGCAAGCCTCGGTTCTCGGTCTGGGTTCTGCAAAAAAGGGCGGACATCAGAATTAATGCGGTTGACGAGATATTTTTCCGACACACTCCATCCAGCGACAACGAATGGATGCGATACCAGCGAAGTTAGCAGGGAAGCAAAAATGAACTGTTGTGTCGGATCGCTCGCCATTGCTGGATCGAGACTATCTAATTCAGTCTCAGTAATCAAAAAGCGTTCAGACAAGGCTATGGAGTGGGGTATGTTATCAGCGGCCTTCGCGTTTATTGCATCTACTAAGGCCATGACACATCCGTGAGGCTTTATTACCTTGACGCTGTTTGGTTTGCCCATTTGCGCACATTGAGCTGCTGTCACAAAAGTGTTGAATACGGTCGGCCATGGCACCTGCCCGTCCGCCGCGTGCCGCTTAATGCCGACGTTTTCCAGTGCGCTTTCCTGGACACAGTCCCAGTTTAGGGACCAAATGTGATGCCAGAGACCTTCGCGAGCGAATCGAGCAACAACACGATGCCGCGGAGTGTTTCGCTGTGTTGAGATGCAACCACGCCAACAATCCTCCTTTGGAATACCGAGCGATTCAGCGAGTGTAAGTTTTGGATTTGAATTACCGCGGACAATCAACTCCTTTATGATATCATCAGCCCATTTATAAAGCTGATCTGAAGAGGGATCGGGTTCTATGGGAACCGGACTTGTGCATCCCAAATCAGATTCCGCCTTAGCCCGCTTTTCAGCAAGAAGCTCGCCCGGAAATGGCACCAAGCCTGTTGACATCCCAGCACCAAGTATCAAAACCGGGGGGCGGTGATTCTCCCCAACGCGCCGACGAAGTGTGGGAAAGTTATGCGGCAAGACTGGCATGTGCGCTTTGACGGAAAAGATTATAATAAATTACGCGGATGTTGCCCTCGCCGCTGGAATTCGAACTCATCGAGCCATTGGCGAGCAGCAGCGCCATCGAGCCATTCGGCGCGAGGTCCGTCGCCGCTGCGCTATGCCGGGACAAGTTATGGAGCATGTGCTGGACCCATGCGAAGTTGGCATTTTTGTCCCTCGCTTCACTCACGACCTGCGGGGTGCCTTTGGATTTCAGCGGAGCGCATTCGCGCATGGCAGTCTGCGGCGGCGTGCCGTATTTGCCTCGGTTTCTGTAGAATTTGGCGTGCGATGCTAACTCCGCTTCGCTCCGGTTCCAGCGCGCGTCGCCCTCCAGCTTGCCGTCCCACCATGCCTTGATGTTGAAGGGCGGGTTTATCCTCCCGTTGGGACGATCTGCGGTGTGGCTTCGCGAGAGTGAACGCGCTGCCGCGCTGGGCAGTGCCATCACGAAGTCGGCGTCCGGCGTCGCTGCGCTATGCCCGGACAAGCTCAGGTCCGGGTGCTGGTCGCGGGTGAAGGTGTCCGGGAGTGGCGACATTCCTGTCGCCAGCGCAAGTGCCCGGCGACAGGAATGTCGCCGCTCCTTATTTTTGTCGAGCTCGCGGAGGAAAGTCTGGGAGGAGGTGTGGGGCACTGTGGGAGAGAAGGGCGGTTGGCCGTTGGCGGTGGGCGGATGGCGGTGGGCGGATGGCGGTGGGCGGGGAAAAATGACGAAACCACTTGGCTTACAATGCCGAGGCTAACGGGAATTCGGCCGGGGGGAAGAACTAAATCAGGCAGAAAGCACGAAGTTGGGGAGATTTTGGAGGGTGGATTTAACCGCGAAGTCGCAGAGGCCCCAGAGGGACGCGAAGTGGGAGATTTTTGAATTCATGCTGCCTTTCTGGCCCATGGGAGAACGCCCAGGAAACGGCCTGCCCCACCGCTCTCCGCCAAAGGCCAACCCTTTCCCCTCTCAGAAACCACGAAGCCCGGCTCCGCGTCCCTTTGCGACCTTGGCGCCTCGGCGGTTCAAAATGGGGCGGGACGCCCCGGCAACGGCCTGCCACGAGACGCGGCAGCCACTTTTGAAAGCACTTCCAGTCCCCCGCTCCCTCGGAAGTCAGACGCTCTTTCAAAGTTTTCGAAGGCTCTACGAAAACTATCAAAGGCTCTCCGAAAACCATCGAAGGCTCTACGGAAACTTTCGAAGGCTCTACGAATACTTTCGGAGGCTCTGCGAAAACTTTCGGAGGCTCTACGAAAACTTTCGGAAAGCACCTCCGCCAAGTCGGAATCGGGCGGGAAAAGCACCGGACAAGAGGGCGAAAAGGGAGGGGAAACCACCGTCCGGAGGCCACCTAACCCGCAAATTCCGCGGGTGAAATTGCCAAAAATCCCCATCAGCACTGTCCCGGTTGGCGGGAAATTCAAAAAAATCGACTCCAAAAAACGGCCATAACAGAGGGGTGGAAAATTTCCAGTTGACAGAAAAGGCGCCTTCCGGAGCTGGCCGTTTTATCCTCGGAATGATATCATTGGATGCCGCCAAATGCCTGATAAATAACACTTTGTTATCGCTAGGCCCGCTTGTTCAATTCGATAAAAAAAACCGCCCGCCCCCGCCCGGCCCACGATTTTTGCTAGGGAAAAGCAAGAGCCTCCGGCGGGAGAGGTGAAACCCAAGAAGCGGTGATATCCGATCGCCCCGCCTATGGAAAGCCAATGAGCCGAAGTTACCGCTTTTCATGGGCAATCTCATGGACAGGGTGATCGGATATCGCCCCTCCTTAATTCCAATGCCTTGGCACCTGATCCCGGAGAGGGATCGTAGATTTCAGCCCGAGGTCGAGTCCGCCTTGCTGACGAAAACCCCGGGAACCTTGCAACCAGAAGCATTCGACCCCGACAGTGGGTCGATGAAAGCGCGGAGATCCGTGGGCGGTCGGCATTTCCAGCACGCTTTTCAGGGTGCGAATTTGTTGGGATTCCTATCCCAGGGTGGTCGTCGCTATCGCTCCTCGACCCCGGGCTAATACCATCTCCAACAAACAAAGTGATGTTGGTGGCAGGCCGAACTGGTAGGACGGAATCAATCCCGCCCGTCTGGCTGCGGTGCTGACTTGCGGAATAAATTCCGCGCTCCGACTGAAGAGTCACTTCATTTGCAAAATCCCGTATCACTTCTGTAATCCTTCCAGAATAAAGATTTGCGGCGACCGATTCACCAATCCTTAAAGGCATTGGAATGAATTCCGCTGCTCCTTGATAAATCCAATACGCACTGTCACTTCATTGACCCGGCGGACGGATTCCGCCGCTCCTTGGTCAGGACGCGCTCAACGGAGCAAGGCGCTGGCGGTCCACATCATCGGCGACTGGCCGTGCAGGTCTCCCGCAGTGCGCGGACGGTCCAGATAGAACTTCTCGTCAAAGCCCTTGTTCGTGCCGACGCAGACTTCCTTGAGATTCGCATTCTCATCGAGCTGCCGCCCGCCGAGATCCTCATCGCCGGTGAGCTTGGCCACCGTGAGCGCGCCGTACCAGGCGATCACTTCCGGATAGATCACCTCCTGCCTGGCCTTCTCAGGAAATGCCTTGAAGCGGAACTTGCGTGGAATCACGTTCTCCGCCACCCGCTTGCCGACTTCGGCCGGGGACGCGCCTTTCGGCCAGTCGGAGAAGTATTCGGAACCGGGACCACCGCCTTGAGCGAGCCGACCAGCAGGAACAGCGAGCCGAGGAAATGAAGTAAACCGGATTTCATCATCAAGGCGCCCTCATGTTGGGAGTGCCTGTATCTCAAGGCCGGGCCTCGCGAAAAGGTGGTTGCGGCGTCTTGCCGCAATATGACGTTGCTGCGAGACGCAGCAACAACGTTACGCCGCCACCGTAGAAGCACTTGAAAACCAGCGATTTCAAAATGAGGTGGTAATGATTTCATGCTGGGATGTTAGTTGCCCGCGGTTACAGTGACCTTCACGGGTGAAGCCAGCGATTGGGCGAACTGATCAACGTGGGCTTTCCACGCGTCCGCAGTGGTGATGGAGCCGTATTTATCCCAACAGAATCCCGCCCAGTAGCTGGTGCTGCCCCCCTCACCCAGCTTGGCGACGACGAGCTGGTTGAGTGCATCATCGGTCTTTTTCACGAAATCCTTCGGAGCGACGATGATGGCGAGTCCCTGGTTTCCGTCCTTCTTCTCCATGGCTTCCCATTTCGCGAGCCAGCCTTTCGCCTCGTTGGTCTCGACTTGCTCGCCAGCCGTTTTTTTCAGGCCGATACCCAAGTCCAGCTTCGATGACTTGTCTGTCGCGATCTTGTAGATACTTTGGAAGTGATCGAAGTTTTGTCCGGCATCGAGGGTGACGCGTTTTATTTCGCCGACGCTGCTGCTCTCGACCTGATAGGGTTCGTATTCGAGTTCGAACATCACGCGGATCGGACCGTTGGCAAGGACGCGTGATTTCACGAAATTTTTGGAAACCCACAGCTTGTCGCCCGCCCACAAGCCACTGCCACCGCAGCCGCGGCTGACGCCGGCGGAGTAGAAGTCCGCGCCGTCGCCGTGGTCGGCGTGATAGTCGTCTGCCAGATACCAGTCGTTGACGACCATCTTCGGCGTGCGTTTCGACCAGATGTCGATGGTGCTGCTGGTGAGTGGCTCGCCCTTCCATGTTTCGAGCGCTTTGCCGTAAGTGCGGTGGGCGATACGGTCGTTTTCCCAGGCAAAGTCGTCGAAGCGCTCGCGGACGAAGCGGCCGAACGCCTTGTATTGGTCCTTCGAGTAAACCTGCTTGGCTCCCACCGTGGCGGTGAATATCTTCGTCTCATTGGGGGCGAAATCCGCTTGGAATATGACACTGTCGAACTTACGCAGTTCGTCGCCATCGGTATCCAACGCCTGGCAGAGCACTTCCTTCCCTGCGGAATCGGCGATGTGGATGAAATTCAGATCCTTGGCCGCGAGCGGGGCCAGATCGGCGGCCTTGACTTCAAGAGTCTGGCTGCTGCGGGCGACCGGCAGTCCATTGACGGCCGTGATCGAGACGGGGGCGGCGGCGCAGAACGAAGGAACGGCAAACAAGGCCGCGGTACGGGAAAGGGTTCGGATTTTCATGGGCTGATGAATCGCTGGGAATCAGCCTTAAAAACTGTGTTCCCGGCCACAAACCGTCAAGCACCCATAAGTGGTAACAGGGCACTGAAACAAACGCACCGTTCGCTGCGGTTCAGGGGACGACGACATCGCGGACGCCCTTGAGCTCGATCTGTTTCACCGGATCTTCGGAGATGACCTGAAGCACCCTTCCGGTGGAAATCAGTTCCCATACCCCGCCATGTTTGCAGAAAGCGTGCATGCTGGCGGTCTGACCCTCGCCGAAAGTTGCGTTGGAGATCACCTTCGACTCACCGGCGGTAATCTCATGGACATCCTTTTCCAGCTCGATCTTCACCAAGACTGATGCAAAATTGGCAACCTTGAACGAACCGGCGGGAAAGGCAGTGGCACTGTCGTCGATGGCTACCACCCGGCTTTGGAAATTGTTTGGGACTTGTGATGTAGGAATGTACACTAGCAGCCTGTCGGACTTACAATTCCATCCAAAATCAACATGTGGAATCTTCAGCCCTTGCCAACACTGTATACGGTAGTCGATTTTCACGAATTCCTGAAAGCAATGGGGTCGGCGCAATCTATCTGGTAGCTTGGTGGCTGACCACCACAACATAGCCTTTCGTCGGCGTTCGCATCGTCTGCATCTTGTGCTTTCCAAGTCCGACAGGCTCCTAGGATGCAGGACTTGGTGTCCGTGGGAGACTCCACCCTGCCGATCACTTCCTCGATATTGGTGGCGCTGGTAGGATTGGTCCGGCGTGTGAACGACACCGTGGTGTCTTTGTATTTGAGAAGGTTTCCCTCGTTGTTGAGGAACGACTTGATTTCTATCAAACCAGCGGTTTCCAAGCCGGAAGGATCGTGGCCATGGAGCTCGACCGAAAATCCGGTTGGAAGGCCAGGCTGCGGACCTGCATCTCGTGATTCTGGTCCTGCTCCTGCGCTGTGGCCCCGATGGCGAATGAACGCAGGAGGGCAAGGGAACCTGCGAGAATAGAGAGTGCTTTCATGGCGTTTGGGCGCTGGCTGCGGCAGCAGCGATTGTGGTAACCTGCGGTGAGATGTCGAGAAAGCCGCGGAGTTCGATCTGCATGCTTTCAGGATTGTCAAAAAACAGTTGCCCGAGCGTTTTAGACCTGGTTTGGGCCATAATCCCAAACCAATTCGCTGCCATTTTCCATCCACTTCGGCAAAGGCATACATCGCGCTGTGGTGGTTCGCCTGGACCGGCGGATCAGTGATCAGCGAACTCTGGCCGGGCTTGAATTCATAGGTTTTGTCCTCAAGCGTGAGCTTCACAGGCAGTCGGCTGAGGCTGATCACCCGATAGGATCCGAGAGGAAATTCTTTCACGGAGTCATCCAGTGCTAGAACCCGATAAGTTTCCTTCACAGTCGGCAGGAAAACCAGCATGAAACAACTACCAATAGTCGGAAGTGTTACCTTGCCGAGTTGAAGAAATAGTAACCGTCCCACAGAGTCGCGTTCATCACGTAGCTGTGTTCCAGCACCTTGTTGCCCGAACCCATGGGGCTGGGAGCGTAGATCTTGTCACTAGGGATCAGTGGATGGGCGAAGGAATTCCCTAGCGGATAGTTCACACACGGGAACTGGCTGCTGGTGATAAGGTTGAGGCGATCCAGTCTCCGAGGGAAGCGGCAGGAGTGATCGGAACGCGGTACATCGGGACGATCAAAACGCCGCCGAAGGCCTTGGCGATCAAGCCGAAGTAACCGCATTGCTTGGCGTCATCGTATTCCACACCCGGGAAGGTGGTGAAATCCGTGATTTCCCGCAGCCGCAAATCATAGCTCTGGGCGGCGTTGCCGATTTTCGTGCGGTCGTGGAAACCACCCTCGGTGACCATGTTGTTGAAGAGCCAGGCCTTGCTGTCGTCACGCGTATCCTTGGTGGTCTTGGCAGACATCGTGAAGATTGCAAACGGGTTTTTCCCTCCGGTCGGACTCTTATCCACTGATTTTTGCAGGATACTCTCGTTGTTGTATCTGCGGGTGATCGTCTTAACCACTGTACCCGTGGGTGACATTTCGAGTGGCACTTCACCGAGGCGGAACACAGAGGTGCGTAGGATGTCCTTTTCCGGATCATCGACAGCACCTGCCAGAATATCGACCCGAAAGTCGGAAGCGCCGGATCGACAACCCAACGTTGAGGTTTAGCACTTACTGTGACATCATCGATAAGCTTCCATAAAAGCCAGCCAGCCTCAAATGGGGTTCAAAACATTGCACCCGTACTCAAATAGGTTGGAAGTCCGTTTCCATCGGCGAAGTTTGACGAAGGAATCAGCACCGAAGAGTCAGCCAATCACCGCGAAAGACGGAGTGACGGGCGCAATCACCCATGGATCCTGGGTGGCTTATAAAAGTTTTGATTTCGGCAAAGAGGCATACTTTATTTCCGTCGAAGGCGCAAGCCCGGTCGCAGGTGGCACCATCAGACTACGGCTCGATTCACTGCAAGGCAAAGTGCTAGGAACGACTTACATCAAGCTCTCAAAAAAGCTCGAAACAAAAGAATGGTGCCAGTGGATGGGGTCCTCGCCGATTAAAATGTCCGGCCCTCCCAAAGTAAGCGTCCCAAAATCCACCCCTTACCTTTCCTTCGCAAGCTTCAGCGAGAAAACCAATGAGTCACGTCCGCTTGCTTCGAATTGTGCGCGGCGTTTTCCCGGCAGGTCCACGACCGTTGCCGGATCGTACCCAAGTTTCCCGGTGAAAAAATTCGCCGCGCGGTTGCTCAGCGCGAAAACCCGGGGAATCCCCCGTTCGCGGGCGACCTTCTCGGCGTGCCGCACCAACTCGATGCCGTATCCCCTGCCCTCGTGCTGTTGTTTCACGTAAAGACAGGCCACTTCCGCCGTTTGGTCCTCGGGATATTCATGCAGCGCCACGCAGCCCACGACGTTGTCGTCGATGGCCATCACGTAAAAATCATCAAGGCGCGACTGGATGTCCTCGTAGGTGCGCTCCACCAGTTTCGTCCGCCGCACGGAGCGGCCGATCATTCCTAACAACTCAGGAATATCCTCCTCGCGCAGCTCGCGGATGATCCGGTAGCTGTCCGCGTGGACCATGGTGCCGACGCCTTCGTTGGAGAAAAGTTCGTCCACCAGCACGCCCTGCTGACGGCCGTTGAGCACGTGCACCCGCGGCACTCCGCGGTGGCAGGCTTCCGCCGCGGCGCGCAACAAGGCGGCGCTCGACGGGTCCGCCCTCGCCGCCAGAGACTCCGCGTCCTTCGCGCGGATCGCGTGGGCGGGAGCGCCGTCGATGAGGATCGCCTCTTCCAACAGCGTGATGATTTTCGCCACGCCGATCCGGAGGGCGAAGTCCACCACGGGGAAATCCAGCGGCCCGGTCGCGGAGGCATCGATGATCGCCGATTGGCCGCGGGCGAGGATTTCCATGGCCTCCTTGACCGCCAGCGGATTGGTGATGGGCCGGGAAACGCGCGCGGCCATGATTTCGCACTCCAGCGTCCAATCGTAGAGATCCTTCAAATCGCCGCCGAGCACGCCGAGCACCAGCTTCACGCCGAGGTCTTCGAGCACGGCCAGATCGAGCAGCGTTTCGGCAACCGCCGGTTCCGGCAGGATCCCCGCGTCGATGAGCACGAAAAACACCTTTCCGCGGAATTGAGGAATGTATTGGAGAACCTCCCGAACGTCACTTTGCTGCGCCACGGCCTTTTCCTACCAGACAAAGGGATTCCGGCAAGCTTGGGGACGGTGGTGGGGAAATTATTGTGACAACCTTGGACTGCGGCAGCCTGCTGCCACTTTCGGCCACGCAGCCTGCTGCGGGCCGCGGTGGACAGCCGGCTGTAGAAATCCAAGGGAGCTGGGCGCTCTTCTGTCGCGGATGATTGACTGGCGAAATGAATTTTGCGGTCCGTCAGAGAGCGATCATTTCGGGATGGCACTTTCCTGTTGGAGGAGCTGTTGTTTTCGCTCGATGCCCCAGCGGTAGCCGGTGAGGGAGCCGTGGGTGCCGAGGACGCGGTGGCACGGGATGGCGACGGCGATGGGATTGGTGGCGCAGGCTCTGGCGACAGCGCGGGCGGCGGTGGGCTGGCCGATGCGGGCGGCGACCTCGCTGTAGTTGGCGGTCTCGCCGGGTGGAATTTCGCGCAGCGCCTGCCAGACGCGCTGTTGGAAGGCGGTGCAGCGGATGTCGAGGGGAAGGTCGAGCTTTTCCGACGGACGGCGGAGGTGGGCGACGAGGCTTTTCACCCAAGCGGTGAAGGCTTTGTCGGGCTTTTCGAAAACAGCGTTAGGGAAGGCGTCGCGCACCTCGCGTTCGAGGGTGGCGCGGTCGTAACCGAAGCTGACGCGGCAAATGCCCCGCGCGGTGCCGGCGACGAGCACGAGTCCTAACAGGCAAGGCGTGATGGCATGGCGGATGGCGACGCCCTGCCCGCCGCGGCGGTAGTCGGCGGGCGACATGCCGAGGGTGCCGGCGGCGTTTTGATAGAAGTGGCTGCTGGAGTTGAAACCGGCGTCGTAGATGGCAGCGGTGACTGAGGAATTTTCCCGGAGGGTGGTGCGGACTTTTTGCGAGCGGTGCGCGGCGGCGTATTTTCCGGGAGTAACGCCGGTGATGGACTTGAAGGTACGGAGGAAATGGTAGCGGCTCATTTCCGTGGCGGCGGCAAGTTCGTCGAGCGCTGGCGGGGATTCGGCGGACTCGATGAGGCGGCAGGCTTTGGCGACGGCGGCGGTGTGTCGCGCGGACTGGGTGGGGCCGTCGGGCTGGCAGCGTTTGCAAGGGCGGAACCCGGCGCTGGCTGCGGCGGCGGGGGTGTCGTGGAAGGCGATGTTTTCCCGGCGGGCGAGCTTGGACGGACAGACCGGGCGGCAGTAGATGCCGGTGGTGGCGACGGAGTAAACGAAGCGGCCGTCGGCAAGCGGATCGCGCTGCTGGAGGGCGGACCAGCGCTGGGCGGTCGTGTGGAATTCGCGGTTCATGCAGGCAGAGTAGGAAGAAATTTCGCGGAGCGCATCCTGCGGATTGCTTTCAAATCCGGCACTGGCGCAAGTTGCCGGAATGTGGTTCTTTTCCGCAAGCACCATGACTTCAGAACTCATCGAACTCCTCCGCCAGCGCGTCGCCATCATCGCCGATCACGCCTGGCGCGACCGCGATTCCACCGGGCATCTGGAGGCGTTAAAGGACGTTTCCGAAAAAATCTCCGCGTGGACAAAAGAGCACCGCAGCGAAGTCGATCCGCAGATGAGGCACTATCTGGCGAATGCCAGTTTCCAGAAGGCACTGGCCCATTTGGAAGCCGCCGGGGCAAAATAAGAGTGAATTGAAAATTCTTTTCAAGGAATCGCCCCGCCGTTACGTATCCACCCAACACATGAAAGAGATTCTCTATTTCCTCGGCATCGTTGCGGCAGGTGCGTTGGGCTATAAATTCGAGCCCAAGCTCCGTTCCCAGCTGACGGAAGCGCCTCCAGCCCAGGAAATCATTGAGGAAACCGTCGTGATTGATGCATCGGGTGCTGGAGCTCCTGCCGTCGGTCCGGCCATTGATCTCGCCAGCCTCGCACCGAGCCAGCTTCCCGAAAAAATCCTGCTCAAGACCGATGCAAAGGTCGCAGATTCCAGCTCCGGCATCATCATGTCCATCGAAGCGGGAAATCATGTGAAGCCCGTCCGCATCGATGGAGAAAGTGTCATCATCAGCCCTGGCCAAGGTCCGTTTGTCGGCAAAGTCGCCATTTCCGATACCGACCTTCTCGCGCAACTCGCCGCCAAGCCTCCGTCGCCAGTTGTTCCCGCTGCGGAAACTCCGGTAGTTCCCGAGCCCGCGCCCGTCGCTCCCGTCACCGGTGATTCACAGGAGCCACCCGCCGCGCCGACTCCTGCCCCGGCACCAGAGCCAGCACCAGAGCCAGCACCAGAGCCAGCACCAGAGCCAGCACCCGCTCCAGCCCCCGAAACCGCGCCAATGCCGGAAACAACCCCGGCTCCAGCTCCTGAAACCCCGGCCGCTCCTGCCACAGCGGGCGGTAGCGATGTGGTGAAAGCGATGCAGGAAAGCATCAAGGCCTCGCAGATCAAGGAGTTCACCTTCGAGCAGGTCCTCCACTGGGAAGCCGGAGCCGACGAAGCCGTGGACGGTGAAACCTACCAGACCGGCCTCGCCTCTTACAAGGCGGAGACGATTTTCGGGGTAAAAACCATCCAAGCCAAAGCCCTCCTCAAAGGCGGCAAAGTCCAACGCTGGATCTGGCCCAAGAGCGGCATGGAGATCAAGTGATCCAGCCCTGCACGCGGAAATTTCCGCCGGTTTGCAATTTCCCATCGCAAACCCTTGCCAGCTTCGAAGCGGTGGGTTAACTCCCCGCCCCTATGGCAACCTATCGTGTGTTGGTTTCTGACCCCATTTCGGAAAAGGGCGTGGATGCACTCCGCTCGTCCCCCGAGATCACTGTCGACGTGAATACCGGTCTCAAGCCGGACGAGCTTCTCAAAATCATTGGTGACTACCACGGCCTTGTTGTCCGTTCCGAAACCAAAGTGACAGCAGAGGTTTTCGCCGCGGCGAAAAACCTGAAAGCGATTGGCCGCGCCGGTGTCGGTGTGGACAACATCGACCGCTCCGCCGCCACCGACCACGGCGTCGTGGTGATGAACACGCCGAGCGGCAATACGATTTCCACCGCCGAGCACGCCTTCGCGTTGATGCTTTCACTCGCCCGCAACATCGGCCAGGCACACAGCTCGATGATCGCCGGCCGTTGGGACCGCAAGACGCTCTCGGGCGTTGAAATGTTCGGCAAGCGCCTCGCCATCATCGGCATGGGCCGCATCGGCACCGAGTTCGCCAAGCGCGCGCAGGCGTTCGGAATGACCGTTGTCGCCTTCGATCCCTTCCTCACCGCCGCCCGCGCCCAATCGCTGAAAGTCGAGCTCGCGGAAACCGCCGACCTCGCCCTCACCGGAGCCGACGTCGTCACCCTCCACATCCCGCTCACACCGGAAACCAAGCACCTTCTCAACGCCGACCGCATCGCCTTGATGAACCCCGGCGCGCTCGTCGTTAACTGCGCCCGTGGCGGCCTCGTGGACGAAGCCGCCGCCAAGGCCTCGATGGACGCCGGCCACCTCGGCGGCATCGCGCTCGACGTTTACGAAGTCGAGCCGCCACCTGCCGATTTCCCTCTCTTCGGTGCGAAAAAAGCAGTCTTCACGCCCCACCTCGGTGCCTCCACCGCGGAAGCCCAGGAAAACGTCGGCATCGAAGTCGCCCATCAGGTGAAAAACTTCCTTACCACCGGTGAAATCGTCAACGCGGTCAACATGCCGAACCTCGACAGCCGCACACTCGAAAGCGTCGGGCCTTACCTCAATCTCGCCGATTCGCTCGGCAAGCTGCTTTCGAAAATCGCCCCCTCGCAGTGCGACGGCATCCGGGTTTCCTACCTCGGCCCGGTTTCCGAACTCGATACCGAGCTCATCACCCGCAAGGTGCTCACCGGCTATCTATCGGCCGCGCACAACGAAGCGCAGGTGAACCTCATCAACGCCCCGGCCATCGCCAAGGCGCACGGCATCCGCGTCTCCGAATCAACCGCCGCGCTTGCCACCAACTGCACCGAGCTCATCGAAGTTTCCGCCATCAAGGGCGACGAAGTGTGCACCGTGGCCGGCACCTTCTTCGGCAAGTCCGCGCGCATCGTCCACATCGCCGGCCACTACGTCGAAACCAACCCGACCGGCAAATTCCTCTTCGTGGAAAACGACGACCGCCCCGGCATCGTCGGCACCATCGGCACCTCGCTCGGCAGCGCCTCCGTGAACATCGCGAACATGGCCCTCAGCCGTGATCTGAAGAACAAACGCGCCGTCACCGTCATCGAAGTGGACACCGAGCCACCGGCCGAATTGCTCGCCCATCTGCGCGCGACTCCGGGCATCATTCGCGTTCTGAGCTTCGAGCTGTAAAAAATCACCGAATCCGGAAAAATCCGTTGCCAACCCCATCACAGATTACTTAACTTCCCCGCAGCATGAAAAAACTCCTCGTCATCGCTACCACCTTCGCCGCTTTGAGTGGCCTTGTTGTCGCAGATATCCAAGCACCTCCCGGTTCCACCTACACGTCCTCGCGCAAGCTCGGACGTGCCATCAGCAATATCATGTATGGGTTCATTGAGATCCCAGAACAAGTTGTTCGCAAGAATGAGCAATACGGTCGCAAGGCCGGATACACTTATGGTGCCGTCGATGGAACCAACCGCGCCATGCGCCGCTTGGGTTACGGCTTCTACGAGCTTTTCACCTTCACCTGCCCTACCTATCGTGGCACTTTCAAGCCACCTTACGAGCGTTGTGGTGAAGACAACCGCATCGAGATGAACCCGCACGACGGCCTCTCCGAGTTCCCACCTGAGCTTGGATTCGACGGCGGCTGGGATCATGTCCGCACTCAAAAATACTGATTTTCTCGGACATTTGGTTTTGTCTCTTGTTTTATCCCGGCAGTGGTTTCCACTGCCGGGATTTTTTTGCGTCAATCTCCGTGGCGCTTCCATGAACGTCGCTGTCGCTAACTGAAAAAAACCAGCAGGACAACCGCACTTCATTCACCGGCGCTCGCAGAGAGCCGCTACACACCGTGAATCCCGATGCCGTATTCGTCGCAAAGCTCAGCCACTCGGTCTTTTTCCAACAGCAGGGTCTTCCCCGCCTCGATGGCGATGCCCCCCACCCCGGCGGCGGCGCAGGTCTCGATGGTCTGCGGGCCGATGACCGGCACGTCGAAGCGGAAATCCTGGTTCGGCTTTGAAACTTTCACTAACAACACATCCTTGCCGCGGCCGAGCTCACCGCCGCGCTTGATGCAAGCGTTGGTGCCCTCGAAGGCTTCCGCCGCGAGCACGGTGCCGTGCCGGACGACGACGCTCTGGCCGATGTCGAGCTTGCTGGTTTCCTTCGCGATCCGGAAACCGAACTCCGCATCGGCGAGTTGGCGTTTTTTGAATACCGGCCCACAGACAGGCCCCGGCCCCGGCAGGTGGTCTTCGAGAAAGGTGGTGGCGGGCAGCACGGTGATCCCGTCCTTCGCCAATTCATTGGCGATCGCGCCGAAAATCGATTCCGCATTCCGCGTCTTGAGTCGTGAAAACATCATGAGCGCCCGCAGATCCGTCCTCATTTCAAACAGATTCTTCGGGGAAATCTGCCCCATCATCACCGCTTCGGTCGCGCCCTCGCTGCGGAAGAATTTGATCGGCTTGCTGAGCTGGCCGACCCGGATCCACTCGGTGGCATCCACCAGATTTTCTAGTTCCGGGCGGGTTTCTCCGGGAAACGCGCACATCACGAGACGGATCCCAAGTGATTCCCGCCGCGCGGCTCGGATGAAGGTTTCCGGATAGACTCCGTTGCCTGCGATGATGCCGATGGTGCGGGGTGCTGTCATGCTGCGTGTGTCGGGGAAAAACCGGCTGTCGCAGTGAGTGAAAAGTAGCGGCTGTGGGACTCGAACCCACACTCGTTAGAACTCGATTTTGAGTCGAGCGCGTCTACCAATTCCGCCAAGCCGCCTTGGTGCGCGGCAGATTGGAGGGTCGCACGGCGGAGGGCAAGAGGATTTCTGCCAATCGCCGCTCAGCCGCCCAGATAGCTCATCTCCGCCTTGTGCTGGCCGATTTTTCCGCGCTCTTCGGAATAGCGGTCGGCGCGGAGGGTCCAGATCGCGCGCACGGTTTCCTGCAAAGCGGTGGCGTCCATTCCTCCACGGAGCGCACCCCGCAAATCGTGACCGCTGGCGGCGAAGAGACAGGTGAAAAATTTCCCGTCGGCCGAGAGCCGCAGCCGCTGGCAATCGCGGCAGAACGGCTTGGTCACCGAGCGGATCAGGCCGATCTCCCCCGCGCCGTCGGCGTGCTGCCAATGCGCTGCGACCTCGCCACGGTAGGCGGCCTCGCGCGGGACGAGGGTGAACTCGCGGCCGAGGATTTCCAAAATTTCATCGCCGGAGACGACCTCGCCGAGTTTCCAGCCATTGGTCTCGCCGACGTCCATGTATTCGATGTAGCGGAGATCGACGCCGGCACTTTTCGCCCAACGCGCGAGCGGCAGGATTTCGCCTTCGTTCACGCCGCGCTGGATCACTGCGTTCACTTTCACCGGCAGGCCGAAGGCTTTCGCGGTTTCGATGCCCGCCACCACGCGCTCCACCTTGGCACCGATCCCGTTCATTTTTGCGAAAATTTCCGGATCGAGCGCGTCGAGGCTGACAGTCGCGCGGTTGAGTCCGGCGAGCGCCAACGCCTCGGCATGGTGAGACAGAAGCACGCCGTTGGTCGTAATTGCGATGTCCTGCACGCCATTCACCGCCGCGATCATCGCGACCAAGTCGTCGAGTCCGCGCCGGAGCAGAGGCTCGCCGCCGGTCAGCCGGATTTTCCCAATGCCGAGCGGCACGAGCACCCGCACGAGGTTCACAATCTCCTCAAATGTAAGCAGTTCCTCTCGCGGCATGAAGGCGTAGCCCGGCCCGAAAACCTCCACCGGCATGCAGTAGCGGCAGCGGAAATTGCAGCGATCCGTCACGGAAATCCGAAGATCCCGCAATCCCCGTCCGAGTGCATCCGTCGCCAGTTCCATGTAGGGAACCATGAATGATCCCGGAATCCGCGCAACTGCAATGACTTGATCCGGAGGGTGAAAACAATTCATCCGGTCCGCGAAAAACCATCGCCGGAGGAACCACACGGCTTGTGATTGATAAGCAATGTCTTGCTGAAAAATCCGTCAGACCATTAGCTGGAAAGATATTGCCAATCAACGAGTTGCGTCAATTTTTCTATTACGAACTTTTTGGCAGCAAATGGTTTCAAGCCAGGATCTTTCGGCGCGCTCGCCAATTTTTTCAGAATCTCTCAAGATTTTCGACATCATGGCTAAAAACTCAAAAACCCTGCATGCCAGAACCCGCCAACTCGCCGATGCCCTGATCGGTTTGTTTACGGTTCCATTTTTCTAGCAGCTTTTGCGACGACGGCCCGTCCACCGTGAACTTCGATGAGATTTCGATCCAATCCAGCGGCGAGGTTTCATCCGATCTCCTCACCTGGTCCAGCGGCAGAAAACACATCACCGTCGTCATCAGCGATTCCACCACCCTCAAGATACGCGACAACACACCGGTCACCCGGGAGGACAAGCGCCACATCCGCTTGCAACCCTGAGCAACGGATTTTGCCCCGCCCTCAAAGCTCGGCCATCTCCACCTGCCCGACAGAAAACGCCGCGAGGTCCTCCACTTCGCTGATCGATGACACATGGCAGAGCTTCTGCCGCAGATCCTTTGCCCCGGGAAATCCCTTGCAGTAGGCCATCAGCCGCGAACGCATCGCCGTCAGCGTTTGTTTTTCATTGCCGTTCCGGTGACTTTCCACCGCGAGCCTGCAATGCCGAATCACCAGGAACCAGCGCTCCTCCACGTTGACCTCCGGCATCACGGCGCCGGTTTCGATGAAATATTTCGCCTCGCGGAAAACCCACGGATTCTGCATCGCCGCGCGACCGATCATCACGCCTGAAACCGCCGTCTCGCGCCGCCGCTTTTGCACGTCGGCCCCGCAGGTGATGTCGCCGTTGCCGATCACCGGGACGGCCACCGCCCGCGCGACGGCGTCGATCACGTCCCAGTCCGCTTCGCCGCCGTAGCCCTGCGCCCGCGTCCGGCCGTGCACGGCGATCGCCTGCATGCCGCTGTCCTCCAGAATTTTCGCCACTTCCACCGCATTCACCGAGTCCGCATCCCAGCCGATCCGCATTTTCGCCGTGACCGGCACCTGTTCGCCCACCGCCTTCGCCACGCCGGACGCCACCGACGCCAGCACCGGACAATCCCGCAGCAGCGACGATCCGCCGTTCCGCGCGACCACCTTGTTCACCGGGCAGCCGAAATTGATGTCGATGAAATCCGGCGTCCTCCCGGCCAAGCCCTTGTCGATGATCTTCCTCGCCGCCTCGCCCATCCGCACGCCGTCCGCGCCGAAAAGCTGCACCCCCACTGGCCGCTGTTCCTCGGAAAACTCCGTGTATTTCCGCGTTCGGTCGTCCGCCTGCATGATCCCTTCCGCCGAGACAAATTCAGTGACCATCACATCCGCGCCCAGCTCCTTGCAGATCTGGCGGAAAATCACATCCGTCACTCCCGCCATCGGCGCGAGGTAGAGCGGGAACGCGTTGTTGGAAAACCACGGAAGCACGCGCGGACCCTACTACTGCATTGTCCCGCCGGTCAAGGATGGGGCAGATAGCGCGCGCAACGGGCCTCCAATAGGGAAACGAGCTTCGGGTCCATGCAGTCGTAGTCGTCCGGGATATCGAGGACGACGACCTTTTTTCCTGCCAGAAATTTCCCGAAATTCCGGTTCAGCCGGCTGCGGTGCGCCTTTTCCATCACTAGGATCAGGTCCGCCCATTCGAGTTGTTCCGCCTCCAGCGGCACCTCGGCGTCCGCGCTCAGTCCTGCGGAATCCACCTCCACACCCGGCCGCCCGGCGAAGATCGCCTCGGCGGTGGGGCTGCGCAGTTTGTTTCTGGAGCAGAGGAAAAGCAGGTTCATGGCGGGAAGGTGGACTACCGGATTTTACTCTGTTTCCCAATCCCAAATCGTGGAATAAACTCGCACCATGCCGAAGGACCGCGACCCGGACGAACCGAAAATCTACTTTTTGCCGAATCTGATGACGGCATGCAATCTGGCGTGCGGTTTTTTCGCGGTGCTGATGATTTTCAAAGGGCTGGTGGAAGTGGGAAACGTGAAACTGCCGGAAAAGGAGTATTACGATCAGGTGAAGCACTATTACGAATACGCGATCCTGCTGATTTTCGGATCGTGCCTGTTCGACCTGCTCGACGGCCGGCTGGCACGGCTGGGCGGACAGGAATCCCCGTTCGGGCAGGAGTTCGACTCGCTGGCGGACATCATCTCCTTCGGCATGGCTCCAGCGATGTTGCTGGCGAAGGCCGTGCTGTTTCCGCTGGGCAACATCGGCTGGGCGATCGCACTGGTCTATCTGATCTGCGGCGCGATGCGGCTGGCACGCTTCAACTGCCTCGCATCGATGCCGAAAAAGCCGGGTGCCTCCACGGATTTCCGCGGGCTGCCGATTCCCATGGCAGCCGGTTTCATCGCGTCCATCACCTTCCTTCTGATCGATTTCTATCACACAGACCACGAGCTCGGCCTGTGGAAATACATCCTCGCGGGCGCGATGTTGGGACTGTCGCTGCTGATGATCAGCGATGTGCGCTATCCGAGTTTCAAAAAAGTGGGCTGGAGCACTCGCGGCACGCTGGGAGCAATCGTGATCGCGATGTTGGTGCTGCTGGTGACGGTGCAGTTCCGTTTCGTCATGCCGGTGGTGCTGTTCAGCCTCTATCTGTTGTACGGACTGCTGGTGCGGCCATGGATCTCCCACCGCTTACGGAAGGAGATCGAAGTGGAGGATGAGGAGGAGAATGGAAACCACTCCCCCCCTGACAAAGAGAACGAGGAATGAGCAACCCGCAGAAAAGATCCGGCTGGGTCACGCTGTTGCTCGTGCTGCTGCCGCTGTGGCTGGTCGGTTCCGGCGGTGGGGCACTGTGGTATTATTTCCATCGCGAGAAAAAGCAGGCGCAGCAGGAGCAGGAACGTTTTGCGCAGGCGGTGTCTGTTCCGTTGCTATCGGACGACCTGCGGAAACTGGTGGAAGTGATCGGCGAGCGGAACGGCTCGTCCGAAACGGCGGCCGCGAATCTATCAAGGACGGCGGTGATGATCGAGGGGCTGCTAGGCCCGTCAAACACCGGCTATGCGGTGAAACTCAACAAGGGCCCGGCGGACTGGCCGATCCTGCAGGTGACCGTCCCTGGGAAAGACGAAAAAGCGCCCGCCATTTGGGTCGTTACCTCCTACGACAGCCGTGCCGGATCACGCGGTGTCGAAGCGAACGCGACCGGACTGGCGGCGACTCTGGCGACTGCGCAAGCCCTCGCGAGCGATAAACCCGCGATGGCG
>Ga0209512_1001610_pt1 | contig 27036 bp, 22 predicted proteins | sample frozenSSSSmetaG_FD_184142 | JGI IMG/M metagenome (GOLD analysis project Ga0209512, IMG submission 184142) | Glacier valley bacterial and archeal communities from Borup Fiord, Nunavut, Canada, to study Microbial Dark Matter (Phase II) -... | ecosystem: Environmental > Aquatic > Freshwater > Ice >...
TGGGAGCTTCGGCGGGGGTTTGCACGTACAGCACAAACCAGCGCGACTGGTAGTAACTGGCCAGCCGCGCCGTTTTGCGAATCACGCGCCGGGCGGTGTCGGGGTTGCTGCTGATGCTGGCCATAAACCGCTCGCTGCGCCCCGGCGTACCCACCGGCCTGCTCACCTCAATCTTACGCTCTACCGCCGAAGCCACTTCGCGTAGGGCCAGTTCGCGCAGGTGCAGGATTTTATCGGCCTGAAAAAAGTTGGCCAGTGCCATCTGGACTTTGGCTGGGTCGTAAATTTTACCCTCCCGGAGTCGGGCAATCAGTTCATCGGCGGTAAGGTCGATGTTGACGACCTCGTCGGCGCGTTGCAGCACCCGGTCCGGCACGCGCTCCGCTACGTCGATGCCCGTTACGGTCCGTACTTCGTCGTATAGGCTTTCGATGTGCTGGATATTGATCGCGCTGATAACGTTGATGCCTGCGTCGAGAATATCGAACACGTCCTGCCAGCGTTTTTCGTTTTTGGAGCCGGGGATGTTGGTATGCGCCAGTTCATCGACAATGACCAGCTCGGGATGCAGGTTAAGAATGGCCTGCACGTCCATTTCGTCCAGCTCGCGGCCTTTGTAAAACAGTTTCCGGCGAGGTATCAGGGGTAGCCCGGCCACAAGCGCGACGGTTTCGGCCCGGTTGTGGGTTTCGACGAACCCGATTTTCACGTCGATGCCGCTCCGCAGCAGCGCGTGGGCTTCCTGCAACATCCGGTAGGATTTCCCTACGCCCGCGCTCATACCGATATAAACCTTGAACTTGCCGCGACGGGACTCGCGAATCAGGGTCAGGAATCGGTCAGCATTCTGGTCGTTGGGGTTCATGAGCTTAAAATGACACGGCTAAGCTGGTGGTCAGACTCGTATTTTGGCGACCAAAACCGCTGGTGGTTTCAAAAACAGGGGTTTTGCTGTCGTATAGTTTTCCTTCAATGCGGAAGAGAGCCTGCGGTACAATCGCGTAATCGTACCCCAGTGAGTAGCCCATCGTCTGGAAACCGGGAATGCCGGTGATCACCGCGTTTTTATCATCGTAGTACTCAATGCGCCCGTTCAGGTAGCTTCTGTCCGATGTTTTGTACCGCACAATCACAACGGGCGAATACCAGACGTAGCTGCCCCCGCCGTCAACCCGGTCCGCGCTGCCGGTGCTTACCACTGGCTTGCGGTCGGTGCCAATATCGAAGCCGAGAATTACGCTAAACCGCCCGGTGGGATTGATGATGGCGTAGAAGTTATTGAAGAAGCGGCCCTGTTTGAGCGAGTCAGGCCGGTCGCTGCCGAGGAACGAACTCCAGTTCAGCGTCAGCTTATCGGAAGGTCGAAACTGCACCTGCGTACTAATGGACGGTCCGCTGTAGCCCGGTACTTTGGCAATGCGCTGCCAGCCGTTGGTCACCATGCCCAGCACCGTCCATTTTCCGTTTGTGGTAGTATAGGTCAGCTTGGCCCCCGACAGGTAGTAGGGCGAATTTTCGGCCAGGATACTCCGCGTCAGCGTCCAGCAATCTTTGGAAATGGCACTCTCAAAACCGATGTGCGACGAAAAAACGCCCGCATCGAGCCACAATTCGCGGGTTTTGCTCAGCTTCACGCCGACGTTGGCTTCAAACACATTTTTCAGCAGGGGCTGCTCGGCGGCATAGTTGTACTGCGCGTAGGTGCCGATTTGAAGGGCCAGATTTCCGCGTACCCGGTCGGTAGCGTAGGCTACTTTAGCATAGGCCAGGTTAATGTTCAGCTCCCGGTTTCGCTTGTGATTGTACAAAAAAGTGGGCCGCTCCCGGGCCGTTTTAGAAGTCGTAAAATCATGCGTATAGTAGGCCTCTACGTAGCCTGTCAGCGTCAACGCCGGGGCTGTGGGTGCCGTAGCCGTGCTGTCAGCAGACTGGGCAACGGCCACGGCTGAAACGACACAGAGGGCCGTGGCGAAAAACAAGTGGGTATTCATGTTCGTGATGCGTAAACCCCGGCCCAGATAAAGCCGGAGTCACTGACTATTTTAAGGCGTCGAGCGCAACATTTAACTTGAGTACATTGACGGTTGATGGACCAAACAGTCCCAGCAGCGGGCCTTCGGTCTGTTCGTCAACCAGCTGCCGGAGCCGTGCAACCGGAATATTCCGAACGCGGGCGATGCGGGCAATCTGAATGCTGGCCCCGGCGAGCGACAAATGCGGGTCTAACCCCGACCCCGACGCAGTCACCAACTCTGCCGGAATATCGGCCTTTTTTATGTCTGGATTATGCACCAGAAACGTGTCGATACGAGCCTGCACTACGCCGAGGTATTCGGTATTGGACGGTCCCTTATTCGAGCCACCTGATCCGGCAGCGTTGTAATCTACCGCCGACGGGCGGCTATTGAAATATCGGTCTTCAGTAAATTTCTGACCAACGTTAGCGTAGCCCACCACCCTGCCATTGGCCATGATAGTAACGCCGTTACCCCCGCCAAGAGCCAATCGGGAAACAGCCGCTACGAATAACGGATACAGAACGGACAGGATAACCAGTAGCCCAATCGTAAGGCGGATGGCTGGTGAGATGTGATTTTTCATGATTTTTTTGTCATGCTGACGGAGGAAGCATCTCGCGTCTGCCCGATAAAGTGAAATAGCCACTGACAAAGATGCTTCCTCCGTCAGCATGACAGAGAAAATCACACAAACAACCCCACCACTAAATCGAGCAGTTTAATCCCAATGAAGGGAGCCACCAGACCGCCAAAGCCGTAAATGAACAGGTTCCGGCGCAGCAGCGCACTGGCCCCGATGGGTTTGTAGGCCACGCCCCGAAGAGCCAGCGGAATCAGCATCGGGATAATGATGGCGTTGAAAATTACCGCCGACAAAATAGCCGACTCAGGCGAGTGAAGGCGCATCAGGTTCATCTGTTGCAGAGCCGGAATACTGGCAACGAACAGGGCCGGAACAATGGCGAAATACTTGGCCACGTCGTTGGCGATGCTGAACGTAGTGAGCGTACCACGCGTAATAAGCAACTGCTTGCCAATTTCAACGATTTCAATCAGTTTGGTCGGGTCGTTGTCCAAATCGACCATGTTACCCGCTTCTTTGGCCGCCTGCGTACCCGAGTTCATTGCCACCCCTACGTCGGCCTGCGCCAGGGCGGGTGCGTCGTTGGTACCGTCGCCCATCATGGCCACGAGCTTACCGCCCGTTTGCTCATGCCGGATGTAGTTCATTTTATCTTCGGGCGTAGCCTGCGCAATGAAGTCATCGACGCCCGCTTTTTCAGCAATGAACTTCGCCGTTAAGGGGTTATCACCCGTGACCATCACCGTCTTAACGCCCATTTTACGGAGCCGCTCGAAGCGTTCGGCGATGCCGGGCTTGATGATGTCCTGCAACTCCACCACGCCCATGACCCGTTCGTTTTCGATCACGACTAAGGGCGTTCCGCCTTTGGCTGCAATCTCGTTGGCCTGCGCGTCGGTTTCGGTTGGGAACGGATTCCCGGCCTTCTCAACGAGCTTCCGAATGGAATCCGTCGCGCCTTTGCGGATACGCTGACTTCCCCCGGCCATGTCAATGCCCGACGAGCGGGTTTCGGCGGTAAACTTGATCAGTGTCGCGCCAGTTGTACTCAGGTTGCGCGTTACGTCATTCCCGGCCAGTTCGACTATCGACTTGCCTTCGGGGGTTTCGTCGGCCAGCGAACTGAGCGCACTTGCCCGGACCATGTCGGATTCCGAAACGCGCGGTGCGGGGTAGAAACGGGTAGCTTTCCGATTACCGATGGTGATGGTACCGGTTTTATCCAGCAGCAGCGTGTCGATGTCACCCGCTGTTTCAACCGCCCGGCCCGACTTGGCAATGACGTTGGCCCGCAACGCCCGGTCCATGCCCGCAATACCAATGGCCGACAGCAGCCCGCCGATCGTAGTCGGAATCAGGCAGACGAACAGCGAAATCAGCGCGGCAATGGTGATGGGCGTGTTGGCATACACCGCGAAAGGTTGCAGCGTAACGCAGACAATGATAAACACCAGCGTAAAACCCGCCAGTAGGATAGTCAGGGCAATTTCATTCGGCGTTTTCTGCCGCGATGCGCCTTCAACCAGTGCAATCATCTTATCCAGGAACGACTCGCCCGGCTGGGTAGTCACCCGCACCACGATACGGTCAGAGAGCACTTTGGTACCACCCGTCACGGATGATTTGTCACCCCCCGCTTCGCGAATGACCGGTGCTGACTCGCCCGTAATGGCCGATTCGTCGATAGTGGCCAGTCCTTCGATGATTTCACCGTCGGAAGGGATGATGTCGCCCGTTTCACAGACAAACATGTCGCCTTTTTCGAGCAGGGCCGACGAGATGATCTGCACCGAAGCGTCGGACCGCTCATTGATGGTCCACTCTACCACGGGCGGAGGGCCGCCCCGCCGAATGACCTTGGCGGGCGTTTCCTGCCGGGTTTTACGGAGCGATTCGGCCTGCGCTTTGCCCCGCGCTTCGGCAATGGCCTCGGCGAAATTGGCAAACAACAGCGTGAGCAGCAGCACCACCGTAATCACGCTGTTATACACCACGCTCCCCTGCGACGTATCGCCCGACAGGGCAATATAGACCGTTACCAGCAACATGATAGCCGTGCCGATTTCGACCGTAAACATGATAGGATTTTTGATAAGTTCAGCCGGATTCAGCTTGCTGAACGAAGCCCGAATAGCCGGTCCAGCCAAGTCAGGCTGGAATAGCGCGGGCGATTTTTGTGTTGCCATTTTATGTAACTTTGAAAAAAGACTTGAGTATGACCGTTGACCACTTATTTCTGGAAGAAGTTGTTCAAAAAGATCTTGGCTTCAATTCGGTTGATGACTTCATCAGGCAACAGGCTTTGGCTATTTTTCGTCAGAAACTTGACAAAACAGCATTAGCTGTGCGTCGATATGAGACGAAGTATGGTATGAACCTGAGCGAATTTCAGCAACGGGTTATCAACCAGCAGGACGAAGCTCTTAAGCATTTTGGTATATTTGAAAAAGAAGACGATTTGTTTGACTGGGAAGTTGAAGACCATGCTTTGCCGTATTATGAGCAGCGCGTCGAACAGCTTTCAGCATGAGAGATGTACTCAAGCAGTTTAACAATCTCATTATCCAGACTGATTTTAGGGAATTAATTTTACCCGATGAATACGTAATTCGTGCGCGTATTCGGCTGCGGAATAACTCACAATTGATTGCTCAGGAGTACATTTTTGCCGATACTGGCCGAACTAAATACAGCTATCATTGGATGACCGAATCAGACCAGTTACTGATTCGCTGGGATGATTCTCATCACTATATTTTTACCCCTACCTCGCCCCACCACAAACACGTCGGTTCCGAAGGAAACGTGCAGCCATCCGAGCCAATGACGCTGGAAAAGGTACTCGCCTTTATCGCCCGCCAACTCGCTACTTCAGACTAAAAAATTCGGCCAGTGGCCCCAGCGTTAAGGCCGGAAAAAACGCCAGGGCTGCAATCACGACAATCACCGCCAGCGTTATCAGGCCGAACGTACCCGTATCGGTGGGCAGCGTTCCGGCACTCTCCGGCACGTACTTCTTCTGCGCCAACAGACCCGCAATGGCCAGCGGCCCGATAATGGGCAGGAACCGGCCAAACAGCAGCACGAAGCCCGTCGAAACGTTCCAGAATACATTGTTATCGCCCAGTCCCTCGAAGCCCGATCCGTTGTTGGCCGATGCCGACGTGAACTCATAGAGCATTTCGGAGAAGCCGTGGAAACCGGGATTATTGAGCCAATTGGCGGGCTTCACGGCCCAGTCGGCATCAGGCATCGTTACGATGAAGTACGAAGCCAGCGACGTACCGACCAGTATCAGGAACGGGTGCAGGATGGCAATCAGGGCGGCAATCTTCATCTCGCGGGCTTCTACTTTACGCCCAAAAAACTCCGGTGTCCGGCCCACCATCAGCCCCGAAATAAAGACCGCCACAATCAGGAAGATGTAGTAGTTCAGAATGCCGACACCGCAGCCTCCGTAGAACGCATTGGTCATCATACCCAGCAACTGCATGGCTCCCGACAGCGGCATCGACGAGTCGTGCATGCTGTTGACCGACCCCGTGGAGATAATCGTCGTAACGATGCTCCAATAGGCCGATGCCGCTGCCCCGAAGCGAACCTCTTTGCCTTCCGTAGCGCCCCCAGCCTGATTGACACCCAGTTGCGCAATGGCGGAACTGCCGTTCAGTTCGCTCCAAATAGTTGGCACCAGCAACATCAGCATTCCCACCGTCATGACCCCGTAGATAATCCAGGCAAATTTCCGCCGACGGATATAGAATCCCAGAGCGAAAATCAGGGCAATCGGAACGAGAACCTGCACCACCAGCTCGACCATGTTCGTGAAGTAGTTGGGGTTTTCTAATGGGTGCGCAGAGTTGACGCCAAACCAGCCGCCCCCGTTGGTACCGAGGTGTTTGATGGCAATCATACCCGCAGCCGGTCCGCGCGACACGCCCACGGTGTCGCCCTGCAACGTAACGATGCTGTCCTTCCCGGCAAAACTCGCCGGTGTGCCGTTGAAGGCCAGTATGATCGCAATCACCAGCGACAGCGGCAGCAACAGGCGCGTAATGGATAGCACGAAAAACGAATAAAAGTTGCCGGACCGGTCGGTTGCGTCGGGCAAAAAGTGCCGGAACATCAGCACCAGTGCGGCTATTCCCGTGGCTGCCGACACGAATTGCAGAAAGGTGATTACGCCCAGCTGCGTCAGGTACGTCAGCCCGGTCTCGCCCGAATAGTGCTGCAAATTGCAGTTGACCAGAAAACTGATAGCCGTATTGAATGCCAGATCGGGCGACATCGACGGGTTACCATCCGGGTTAAGGGGCAGGCTACCCTGCGTCAACAGCAACACGAACCCCAGCACCAGCCAGACGGCGTTAATGGTCAGCAGGGCCACAATGTTTTCTTTCCAGTGCATGTCCCGGTTGGGGTCGATACCTGAAATCCGGTAGATAAACCGTTCAATCGGGACCATGAAATCAAGAGCCGTGCCGCCGTTGCGGTTAGGCTTCCCGGCGAAGACCTTCGCCAGATACCGCCCCAGCGGGATGGCCAGCAGCACGGTTAGTCCGTAGGTGACCAGAATCCCAAGTAAGTCAGTTGTCATCATTTAGAAGCGTTCGGGCCGGATGAGTACGTACAGCATGTAGGCAAATACCAGCAGGGAGACAACAAACAGGAGTGTGAGCATGAGTTGGGGGTCAGATTCGTTCAAACCATTCGATGGTTTTGTAGAATACGGCGAAGCAAAGCAGGGCCGACACGAGGAGCAATAGGGCATCAAGCATGGGTTGTGTTGGTTAATTGATTGACGAAACGGGTTATGCCAAAAAGAGTCCAATCGAATGGCTTCGCAGCAGACAGCACCTTAACCAACTGATTTACTGATACTTGCATTTTTTTTCATTATTAATTGGCTTTGAGGTTAGTGGGGTTAATTTCCAAAATGGAAAGGAGTTTTTTCCATTTTGGAAATCATTAGTGCCTAATTTGCCCTAAATCGGATTGATTTCCTGTTGGCACGGCTTTCGCTACTACCTCTCTGACTTTGTTTTTTTATGGATAAACACGCGCATTCAAGTCTCGACAAAATGTCGGCGGCTGGCCTTTTAGTCGCTATTGGTATCGTTTTCGGGGATATTGGCACCTCGCCCCTCTACACCTACCGGGCCATTATCGAAGAGCGAACCGTTACTGAAACACTGGCCCTCGGCGGGGTCTCGGCTATCTTCTGGACGCTTACCTTTCAGACCACTCTTAAATACGTTTTAATTACCCTACGAGCCGATAACAACGGCGAGGGGGGTATTTTTTCGCTCTACGCGCTGATTCGGCGATACGCCAAATGGTTACTTTTTCCGGCTATTGCCGGCGGAGCGTTCCTAATTGCCGACAGCATTATCACCCCGCCCATCTCGGTTTCGTCGGCTATTGAGGGCCTGTTGCCGCTCTATCCGAACCTGCCCACCATACCGATTGTACTGGCTATTCTGTTTGTGCTGTTTGCAGCCCAACAAGCTGGTACTGACAAGCTCGGTAAAGCTTTTGGGCCAATTATGGGCGTTTGGTTTTCGATGATTGGGATTCTGGGTGCGGCACAGGTTATACAAAATCCGGGAGTTATCCGCGCCTTAAACCCATACTATGCCTACGACATGATCGTAAATTACCCGGAAGGCTTCTGGCTGCTGGGGGGCGTTTTTCTGTGTTCGACCGGGGCCGAGGCTCTGTATTCCGACATGGGCCACGTGGGTCGCCGAAATGTGCAGGTATCGTGGATTTTTGTGAAAATATGCCTGATTCTCTGTTATTTGGGGCAGGCCGCCTGGTTACTCAACCACGTTGGCAAGCCGCTCGGCACCGAGAACTCGTTTTTCGGTATTGTGCCAAAGTGGTTTCTGTTACCAAGCATTGGCATTGCTACGCTGGCCACCATCATTGCGAGTCAGGCACTCATCAGCGGCACCTTTACGCTGGTTTCCGAAGCATTTCGGCTCACGCTGTTGCCCAAAATGCGAATTGTTTTCCCTTCCGATGCACGGGGCCAAACGTATATTCCGGCTTTCAACTGGTTGCTGATGGCAGGTTGTTTTGGGGTCGTTTTGTATTTCCGTGAATCGAAAAACATGGAAGCTGCTTTTGGCTTATCGGTCAACCTGACTATGCTGATGACCACTATTTTATTGGCCATGTATCTGTATGCCAAAAAACACGTCAATATCCTGATTATCGGGGGATTATTGGTCGTTTACCTGTTCATCGAAGGGAGTTTCCTGATCGCCAATCTCCGCAAATTCACGCATGGCGGTTGGGTGTCGCTGTTGCTTGGCGCAATCATGATTGTGGTGATGCTGGTATGGTATTATGGCAGTCGCATCAAACGGCGACTCACCAATTATGTCAGTCTCCGCGATCATTTACCCCTTCTGAAGCAACTTAGCAACGACGAGAGTATTCCCAAATACGCCACGAACTTGGTGTATCTGACAGCCTCCGACCAACCGCAACAAGTTGAGGAGCAGATTATGGATTCAATTTTGGAAGGCCAACCCAAACGCGCAGATGTCTATTGGCTGATTCACGTTGACCTGATGGACGACCCTTATACGACAGAGTATTCGGTCGATATTCTGGAACCCGAAGAAGTTATCCGAATTACGTTCCGGCTGGGTTTCCGGGTGCAGCCGCGCATCAACCTGTTGTTCCGCAAGGTGGTTGAAGAAATGGTGCGCTGTGGCGAAGTAACATTAAACCCCAAATACCAGCCTTTACGGGCGCAGGCCAATTCTATCGGCGATTTCCGGTTTATTGTCATTAACCGGTTCCTGTCCTACGAAAACGAACTGGACATCACCGATACGTTTGTTATGAACGGGTATTTTGCCCTCAAGAATGTTAGCCTTGCCGACGAACGCGCCTATGGCCTTGATACGCAAAATGTGCAAACCGAAAAGATGCCCCTCATCGTGAGTCCCGCCGAATATGTTCGCCTTCGGCGGAGTATGTAGAGACGCAGGTATGCGTCTCTACAAATCAATTCCATACTCCTGAATCTTTCGGTACAGCGTCGTCAGACCGATACCCAACAGCCGGGCGGCTTCTGGTTTCTGACCATTGGTATGGGTCAATATCCGCCGGATGTGCAGTTTTTCGATAGTGGCTAAGTCCATAATTTCGTTGCCAGAATCAATAGAAATTCGGCTACCTATCTGTAAATCAAGCGGTAATGTGTCGGTCGTGAGTTCAACGGAACCACTCACCGAAGAATCGGCCAGGATTACGGCACGTTCGATCACGTTTTTGAGTTCGCGGATATTGCCTTTCCAAGTGTGTTGCTGAAGTTTTTGTACAAAGTCAGGAGTCAGCCGAATGGCACGTTTGCCCAATTTGGCGGCAGTTTGTTGAGCAAAAATCAGGGCTAAAGCCAGAATATCGGCGGGGCGGTCGCGAAGGGGAGGCAACTCAATACTAAATACGGAAAGCCGATAGTATAAATCGAGCCTAAAGTGACCGACGTTGGCTTCCTGTTCCAACCCCCTGTTCGTAGCGGCCACTACCCGCACATCAACTTTGGTTGGTTTGGTGTCGCCCACCCGCAGGAACTCGTGGGTTTCCAGTACGCGCAGTAGTTTTGCCTGCAAATCGAGTGGCATTTCGCCGATTTCGTCCAGGAAAATTGTGCCTTTGTTAGCTTCTGAAAACAACCCTTTCTGGTCGCGGCTGGCACCCGTGAAGGCTCCCGCCCGGTGACCAAACAGTTCGCTTTCTAAAATTTCTTTGCTCAGGGCCCCGCAGTTGATGGCCACAAACGGCCCCTGCTTTCGAGGGCTTCCATAGTGAATGGCCTGGGCAAAAACCTCCTTGCCCGTACCCGTTTCGCCAGTCAACAACACCGTTGTATCAGTCACGGCCACCCGCCGGGCCAGGTCGATAGCCTGCATAATGGGGTTGGAGCGGCCAATAATACTGTCGAAGCCGTGCCGTTGCCTCATCTGGTTTTCGAGTTGCTGAATACGAAACTGTAACTGCGCTTTCTCCACAGCCCGGCTCACGAGCGGAATGATGCGGTCATTATCGTCGCCTTTGGTGATGTAGTCGAAGGCTCCGTTTTTTATGGCCGTTACGCCGTCCTGAATGGTGCCATAAGCCGTCAGCACGATAATTTCGGTGGCTGGGTATGCCTGTTTGAGTTGTGCTGTGAGGTCAATACCGTTTTTGTCGGGTAGTTTCACATCACTGATAATGACATGTACAGCTTCGTTCTCCAGCGTTTTCAGACCGGCGCGGGCGGTTTCAGCTTCCAGCACGGTATATCCTTCCAGTTGCAGGATTCGGGCCAGCAACTGGCGGGGCCGGGGTTCATCGTCAATAATCAGAATGGTATCAGCCACAGCAGTAGCAGAGCAATAAAGTCTCCAATACGTTTTGTCAAAGGTAAGCATCCTCATGCCGCCTTACATAAGCCTGATTGATAACGGGATGCCAGCTTTTCATCCACTGCCGTCGGCATTTGGGGAAATGATCTCCGCAAAACCTACCGACTTATTTTGACTTCACAGGCAGCGGAAGATCAGCTATCAGGCATCCCGTTGCTCCGGCTCTGGCTGGCGTCAATGATTTATCAACTCTGAACGCTTTGTTGTAGATTGGGCTGCATTTCTTAACCTCAGCTGCTTCATGCACCACCGTCACCTGATTCTTCCCCTACTGACTGCCACGTTCCTCAGCCCACCAGCTACGGCCCAGTCGCCAACACCCTCAACACCGCTGCTGGGTTTCGGCCCGGCGCAGGCCACTGCCGAATACAAACGCGAAGGCCAGTTCGACAGCTACCTCAAGCCCGCCAACCTCCGCGACTGGATGAAGCGGCTGTCTGCCCGCCCGCACCACGTTGGCTCGCCATATGACCACGAGAACGCGCAGTTTATGGTATCACTGTTCAAATCCTGGGGCTACGATACCCGCATCGACACCTCGTTTGTGCTGTTTCCGACGCCCAAACTGCGGCTGCTCGAACTCGTGGCGCCAACCAAATTCAAAGCGGGCCTAACCGAAGCCCCCGTGAAGGGTGATCCCGTTTCGGCACAGACCGGTGAGCAACTGCCGCCTTACAACGCTTTCTCCGGCGATGGCGACGTAACGGCAGAACTGGTTTTTGTCAACTACGGCATTCCCGCCGATTACGAGGAACTGGAACGGCACGGCATTGACGTAAAAGGCAAAATCGTGATTGCCAAATATGGCGGTTCGTGGCGGGGTATCAAGCCGAAGGTAGCCGCCGAACACGGGGCTATCGGTTGCCTGATTTATTCCGACCCTAAAGACGATGGCTACGCACAGGGCGATGCCTACCCCAAAGGCGCGTTCAAGAACGAAACGATGGTGCAGCGCGGCTCGGTACTGGACATGCCCGTTTATCCCGGCGACCCGCTCACGCCCGGCTACGGAGCTACTAAAGATGCCAAACGGCTCGACTACAAAGCGGCCCCAACCGTGATGAAAATTCCGGTACAGCCCATTTCCTATTCCGATGCCCTGCCGTTGCTGAGCGCACTGGGCGGTCCGATGGCGCCGGCAACCTGGCGGGGTGGGTTGCCTATCTCCTACCGGCTCGGGCCCGGCCCGGCAAAAGTACATCTGAAATTAGCGTTTAACTGGACCGTTGAGCCAGTGTATAACGTCATTGCCGTGATGAAGGGCAGCGAGTATCCCGACCAATGGATTGTGCGTGGTAATCACCACGATGCCTGGGTGAACGGAGCCAACGATCCCGTCAGCGGCATGGTAGCCGTACTGGAAGAAGCCCGCGCCCTGTCAGAACTGGCCAAAACGGGCTGGAAACCCAAACGTACCATTGTTTTTGCGGGCTGGGATGGCGAAGAACCGGGTCTGCTCGGCTCCACCGAATGGGTCGAAACCAACGAAACACTCCTCAAAAAGAACGTCGTGGCCTACCTCAATACCGATAGTAACGCGCGGGGTTTTCTGGGTGCGGGCGGGTCGCACACGCTGGAGAAGTTTTTCAACGAAGTGTCGCGCGATGTAAAAGACCCCGAAACGGGCGTGTCGGTGCAGGAACGGCGACGGGCCTTGCAACTGGTAAGTGGCCCGCCCGACGTGCAGGCCGAAGCCCGCGACCGCGCCGACCTCCGTATCGAACCACTGGGGTCCGGCTCCGACTATACCAGCTTTTTGCAGCACGCCGGTATTGCAGCCATGAACATAGGCTTTGGGGGTGAAGGCAGCGGGGGCGAATACCACTCAGTCTACGACTCTTACGACCATTACATTCGCTTCAAAGACCCCGATTTTGCCTATGGCATTGCGCTGGCGCAGGTGATGGGCCGATGCGTGATGCGCTTAGCCGATGCCGACGTGCTGCCGTTTTCGTTCCAGAGTTTCGCGAATACCGTGACGAAATACGCGGGTGAAGTAAAGAAACTGGCCGAAACGATGCGCACCGAAACCGACCGGCAAAACAAGCTCATCCAGGACAAACGCTACGTCCTGGTGGCCGACCCGACCGAAACCATGCTGCCGCCCAAAGTCCAGCCCGCCGTACCACACCTGAACTTCGCCCCGCTCGAAAACGCCCTGACCACGCTCGACAAAAGCGTCCGGGCCTACGACGGGGTCAGCAACCGGCTGGCGTCGCTATCGTCTTCACAGCTTGAGGAGTTAAACCGGACAATCTACCAGACCGAGCGATACCTGCTCAACGACGAGGGACTGCCGCGCCGGTCGTGGTTCAGGCACCAGATTTATGCGCCGGGCTTCTATACCGGCTACGGCGTAAAAACGCTGCCCGGCATCCGCGAAGCCATCGAAGAACGCAAATGGGACGAAGCCAGCGAGCAGATTCAGCGCGTAGCCAAAACGCTTGATGGTTTCTCAGCCCAAATCGACAAAGCATCGGCCATGGTTCCGGCAGTATCGGCGAAGTAAGGTGTTTTTTGTCATGCTGTTTTCTGTCATGCTCAGGAACGAAGCATCTCTATGTAGCCGGTGAATGTTCCTATTCATAGAGATGCTTTGTTCCTGAGCATGACAGAAAAAAACTCATCCAATCCATGAAAACCCCATACCTCCCCTACCTTACCCTCTGGCTCATTTTAGCCGTCGCCGTTCCGGTAATTGCCCAGCCCCAGCCGCTTACTTCAACCCAGATTGACGCGCTGGTGCAACGTACACTGACTACCTTCGACGTCCCGGGTATTGCGGTGGCGGTGGTAAAAGACGGTCAGGTTGTGCATAGCAAAGGATATGGTGTCCGATCACTTCGGAACGGTGGAAAGGTCGATGAGAACACGCTCTTCGGCATTGCATCCAACAGCAAAGCCTTCACGGCGGCTGCCCTCGGTATGCTTATGGACGAAGGCAAACTGCGCTGGGACGATAAGGTCATCGACTACGTGCCGGAGTTTCGGATGTACGCGCCCTACGTGACCGATGCCTTCACCCTTCGTGATTTACTGACCCACCGCAGCGGCCTCGGCCTCGGCGCGGGTGATCTAATGTTCTGGCCCGACTCCAGCAATTTCACGATGCCTGATCTGTTGCATAACCTTCACTACCTGAAACCAATCTCGGGCTTTCGCACCAAATATGATTACGATAATCTGCTGTACATGGTGGCGGGCGAGGTGATTGAGCGGGTCAGCGGTAAAAGCTGGGAAGAATTCGTAGAAAACCGGATGATGCAACCCCTGAACATGACCAACAGCGCGGGGTCGTGGAAGCGGGTGGCCAACAAGACCAACGCCATTGACGCCCACGCCCGCGTAGACGGTACGGTGCGGGTAATCCGGCGCGACAGTCTGCGGTTCGGGCAGTCAGCGGGGGGCATCAACTCCAGCGTGGCCGATATGAGCAAGTGGGTCATTGCGCAACTGAACGACGGAAAATACGGCCCTGATGGCAGCAAGAGACTATTCAGCAAGGCAGTACATGATGAAATGTGGACGCCCCAGACAATTATTCCGGTTTCGCCAACGCCCGCTCCGCCCTACAACACGCACTTTGCCGCCTACGGTTTGGGATGGTTTCTGTCTGATGTGGCCGGGCTGAAGCAGGTAACGCATACGGGCGGTCTGTCGGGCATGGTAACGCAGGTGACGCTGCTTCCCGAACGGAAGCTGGGCATTATCGTTTTCACCAATCAGGAATCAGGCGCGGCTTTTTCGGCCATCACCAACACCATCAAAGACAGTTACCTCGGCCTGGTCGCCACGGATTGGGTCGGTAAGTACGGCGACCGGGAAAAGAAGGGCCGTGTCGAAGCCGACAGCATCACCCGCACTATCTGGACGGACATCGACAACGCCCGGAAAACCAGTAAACCCATCAGTTTTTCAGAATACGTCGGTACGTACCATGACCAGTGGCTGGGCAACGTGGTGCTAAGCGAGAAAGGCGGCAAATGGTGGTTCCAGTCGGTACGGTCGCCGAAACTGACGGGTGAGGTATTTCACTACAAAAACAACACGTTTGTGGTGAAGTGGAACCTCCGCAGCATGAACGCCGATGCGTATCTGACCTTCGCAGTCGATGAGAATCTGAAGCCCGTTTCCATCACGATGAAACCCATCTCGCCCCTTACCGACTTCAGTTACGACTTTCAGGATTTAGATTTGCAGCGGGTGAAAGGCATGTAAGGTCAATAAACGCTTTTTTTGCCGTCAATTGTCAGCGCTTTGATGCGGTGGAGAGGGGTTGGTTTGGTAGGTGGCGCCGGTCAGATTTATGATAGATGTCCCCCCTCCCGTTCCTCCTGGTATGGGGGATGCTGCTATGAAGCCAACAACCAGTACGTTGTATCTAATTCTTTTTGTGACAGGGTCTTTCACCGGTATGAAATACAAAAAGGGGTTGCTTTCCCTTACTTTCTCGATGTCCCGGATCATATTCTTCATATCCTTCGAGTAAAAGATCTGATTATTTACGTACGTATCAGGGCCAATGGCTACGGATGATTTACCAACTGGCGTTAAAAAAACTTCGCTACTGTCTGGCGTAAGTTTCCTGAGTTGATCTGCCCGCTGAGAAGCTTGTCTGAATCGCCACCCGTGTAAGGTTACAGCGTCGTCTTTTATATAAAATTCGAACACAAAGTTTATCTTTCGATCAAGGCGTTCTTCGGGTCCTTGTACGTTGAAAAGTGTATTGACATTTATTGACAGCGTATCCAGGTAGATGCCCAAGCACTGTTCTTGACGGTCGGCTGCGGCCACTAAATCAGATCGAACTTTGGTTTGGCATTTTAAGCAAGAAGCTGTTAGGTCGAGGTAATTTTGTTTCTCAAGCAGGCTTGAGAACTCAGCTTGAGGAATTATTTATTAGCTACTTCAACACGGTATTAGCCAAGCCCTTCAAGTGGACGTACAATGGAAAACCGTGTAGAACTTAAAATCAAACGTTACTTACTGGACGAAGTACTTGGAACTTCCTGCACGGTGGTTGTAGATTGACAAGAAGCCGTTATGAGGCCCGTTGCTCTGCAAATTGAGCAACGGGCCTCATTTTGGTCAAAATGTGGCCCCTTCGGCTACGCTGCGCCAGGTGTCGACGTCTTGCTGAACGCTGGCGATTTTGGCTCCGAGGGTACCGACGGCAATTTTACCGAGTGGCAACCGCAGGGGCGGATTTTCGATGGTCGTGATGTGCAGAATGGCCTCGGCGGCTTTTTGGGGATCGCCTTCCTGCTGCCCGTTCACCTGCACCATGCGGTTGCGGAAGGCACCGGCCGTAGCGTCGTAGTCGGCAATGTGATTCTCGGCCTGACCGAAACCGGCTCCGGCAAAATCGGTACGAAACGGCCCCGGCTCTACGATGGTCAGTTTGATGCCAAGCGGGGCAAGTTCGGCGGCCAACGCTTCGCTGATGCCTTCAAGGGCAAATTTACTGGCGCTGTAGATGCCAAAACCGGCAGGCGCTTTCATGCCGCTGTGCGACGATAGCTGGATGATGTGGCCGCTGCGCTGCTGCCGAAACAGGGGCAAAAACGCTTTCGTCAACGCGACTGTTCCGAAAAAATTGGTCTCAAAAACAACCCGCAGTTCGGCGTCCGACGCTTCTTCAACTGCCCCGGCAAACCCGAAACCCGCATTGTTCACCAGCACGTCGATACGACCAAACCGGTCTGTAACAGACTGGGCAACCGCCTGAATCTGATCGGGATTGGTCAGGTCAAGCTGGTACGAAAACCCAGCCTCCTTGTGCTGTTCATTAAACGCCGTGACCTGTTCGGGTTTACGAAACGTGCCGATGACGAAATGCCCGGCGGCCAGGAAGGTTTCAGCCATTGCTTTGCCTAACCCGCTCGAAATACCCGTGATAAACCAAAGTTGCTGTGCCATAATCGTTGTGCGTATGTGATAAAAATGAACACCACAAAGGTACCGGCACCCGCCCCAGCCTGGTAGAACGAACCCGACTATTGCCGGTACTTTTCGGACATGCCGGTTGCGGATCCGGACAACCGGAAAGCCTGGGGCGACAAGCCTGAAATAAATGTTGGTGTACGTCGTCGACCTGCGGCTCATCCATAGCCTCAAACCGCAGCAGCGCAAAAGCCGTCGGGTTATCGGGCTGGTTCAGAAAATGCCCGATGGTGTAGCGCGCAAACGCCTGTCCCAACTGGTTGCGCCGTGTCATAGTCGCGAAGATACGGGTCAGCAGCGGAGCGGTGGCTTCGTTGCTGACCCGGAATTTTTTTAACATAGCTCGTTATGCACAAACGCCGTCGGGCGTACAAACGGGCCCGTCGGTCAGGACTAATTCCTGCGGTTGGTTAGCGGCTTTCCACTCGCCGTGGGCGGTTTGTAACGCGCCCAGAAAGGTATCGCTCTCCTGCGCGCCCGAGACCGCGTATTTGCGATTCAGCACAAAGAACGGGACGCCCTGAACGCCCAATTGCCGAGACTCGTAAATATCGTGTTGCACGTCGTCGGTATACTCGTCGCTTTGCAGCATGGCGTTAACCCGCCCAGCGTCCAGCCCGACTTTTTCGCCAATCTGCGTCAGTGTACCGGCATCAGCTATGTTTTTACCTTCCGTGAAATAAGCGGACAGCAAGGCTTCTTTGGTCTCGTCCTGCTGTCCCGCTTCCTGTGCCAGATGCAGCAGCCGGTGGGCGTCGAACGAGTTGGCCGTTACGGCGGTATCGAAGTTGAACGCCAGCCCCACTTGCTCGGCCCGCATAGTAATCTGGCCTATCATCTGGTGGGCCTGTTCTACGCTCATCCCTTTGCGCTCCGACAGGTATTCGTAAATGGACTTGTCGGGCAGGGTAGGCTGGTTTGGGTCGAGCTGGAAGCTTTTCCAGATCACCTCAACGTCATCGCGCCCGTCGAACTGGCTCAGGGCCGTTTCAAATTTGCGTTTGCCGATGTAGCAGAACGGACACATGATGTCCGACCAGATTTCTACCTGCATTTTATTGTTTGCTGTATTCATGTCTGTTTCGATTTTCTGACCGGGCGCAATGGCATACGCCACGTTCATCGCCCGTTCGGTGTCGTCAATACAGGCAACAATGCAGTTTGGGCAACAGTTTCCCCGCTCATGCCTTACTGAAACACCGCAGCCGTCGAGAAAAGCTTATCGAAGCTGTTGGGTACGTCTTCGCGGATGTTCTGCATCTGCATCATATCAAGGTAGTTGACCGGAAACCCACGCATGAGGTAGTTGATGCCGGAGTTCTGGGCAACGAACGACGCAAGCGGAATGATCTGGGTTATGTCGGACAGCCGCAGGGGTATATCGGGCGTTGACCACCACGTCATGGCCGCGCTCAGCACATATTTCCGGGTCAGGTACTTGCCCTGATACAGGGTGGTCTGCTTGATGTAGTCTTTATCAAACTTACGTTTGCCGCCCTGCTTTTGCCAGAACGCGGCTTCGGAAACGGGCTTGCTGGCATTGGCCAGTTCCTGCTCGTCGGCTTTCATCTGGGCTTTGGCTTCCTTCATCTGCTGCTGACCCTTCACGAACATAGTCTCGGTCTGCTTCATTTGGGCGCGGTCTTCGGCCTCGGCAAGATCGGCTTTGAGCTGGTTGATGGTCTCTATTTTGGCCTGTTCCAGTTCCCGAATCTGGACGGGGGTGGCCCCGTTTTTCTTCGCTTCCCGGATCTGTTCGTCCAGCAGTTTACCCATAAAACCGGGTCCTGATCCTGTTTCAGCAGTTGTCCGGCTTCCTGAAGTTCGGCTTTGGGGGCGGGGGTCAGTTCCTGCGCCCGCAGTGCGAAACCGGTCAGGAGGAGAAGAAAAAGGAACAGGTGACGCATAGCCACAGGGCGTTTAGGGTTTTATGTCGGCGATGCGGTAGGTGCGTAGATCCAGAAAATACTCGGTGGGTGACAGAGACATTAGTTTTGCCCCGCCCGGCGTTGGCTCCGACACAACCAACTGGTTTCGCGGCAGAACCTCAGCATAGTTAACGTGCTGAAAAATAGGCAGGTAAAACTCCGTCACCAGCAACGAGTTATAGGCATACAACGGAGTCGGGTTAAACGGCACGGTGGCTAAGTACGTTGGCTGGGTCATGCGCCCGGCTTCGACGCCGTACTCAGAGCCGGTCAGGGTGGGCCAGCCGTACTTGTTTTTGCCGAAGACGTTACGTTTGCCCGTTGGTTTGCCGAACGTTTTCGTTACCTGTCCGGGAACGGCTTTTGTGCGGTATCGCTGGCAGGAATTTATGCCAACGTCGTCGGTGCCGCAGAACAGGTACGTACCGCTGGGGTAGGCCACCACAAACGCCAAGCCTTCGGCGGTGCCGCCAAAGGTGTCGTCGTTCGTAAAGAGCCAGGTCGAGGTTTTGCGATCCAGATATATACTCGTTTCGGCAGACTTGCCATTTTTAGTGTACGAGTAGGTCAACTGTTCACTGAATTTTATGGGCTTTTGCGCAACGGCAGCTGAACAGACGAGCCATGAAAAGAGGAAGGTTCGTATACGCATGGCAGGTTACTTTTCCAGTTTAGTCAGCATCATCGACGACTGTTTGCGGCCTTTGTCGTCGGTCTGCTCTGACTTCACCACGCCCACGCCTTTAGCCAGATACTCTACGCAGTTCATGCTGCGATTGCCCATGAAGCGCATGTTCATGGTGTAGGTAATTTTGGCACACTCAAACGAGCCAACCGGGGTTGTAACGGTTTCTATGCCCGCCACTTTCCGGTCAACGATGTTCACGTTTAGAGTCATCAGCGTCATGCCGCCTTCCATTCCCGACTTTATACTGTACGAAGCATCTTTGAGTTTATCGCCGGGGGTGAGCGGGGTTGGATACACGAGCTGATCGCCCGAAATGTCGACGGTCATGTTGGCCGCTTTCGGGACCATAGCCGAACTGACATTGGTCACGTCGGTGTAGTAACTACCGTTGACGCACCTGCCCGCCGACTGTCCTTTGGCCAGCAGGGCACCTTTGGCGTCATAGGACTCGACATTGAACACCAGCGATGTGCCACCATTGATGGGTTTATAGTCAAGGACTTCGTATTTGAGTACGGCGGCTACCTTATCTTTTTTGTCGTAACTGGTCAGTTCAAATTTCTGTCCTTTTCGGAACACAAAATAAGACCCGCAGTCCTGGGCCTGAATGGTTTGAGTCAGGAACAGAACGAGCAGAAGCAGGAGTGATTTTTTCATAGTGTTTGTGTTCGGGAGTTGCGCCCCCGGTTATCAATAGTGAATCCGTTCGGGGTAATTTAATGAGTTGATTTCTATTTACACTTCGCCAGCACGTCGGCGGCTAATTTTTTGGCTAATTCAAGATTGGCGGCTCCGTCGGGGCCTGCGTTGGCAATGACGCGAAACTTGGTGCGGCCCGCCAGCACGTGCAGTTCGTTGTCCGGCACGCTCCATAATGCGGCATCGCCCAGACCAGAAAATTGCTGAAACTCGATTTTCCGGTTCATAATACCCCCCGCTACGTCCTTTCCAGCCTTCTTTTCGGCTTTGGACGTTATGCCTTTTTTAGCCAGTTCTTTATCCAGCTGTTTGTCGAGATACGCCTTTGTTTGGGCCAGCTCTTCGGGCGTGGGGGTGTGGTACATCTGGTAAAAAGCTTTCACCGGATCAGGGGCGTATTTTTCTTCGATTACCTCGATCCACGCCAGCCCGATTTGGTACATCTCAGGTATGTTTACTTTCATACCCGCAAACTCTTTGGTCAGCGTTTTGCCGCTTTCCCAGGCATACTGGTACGTATCGTGATTAGCGTATTTCTCCGACTTTCGGTAGTCGAGTTTGGTCTTACTCATGTCGCCGGTGTAGTGCTTTTTAATGGTGGCCAGCGGCAGGGCTTCGTCCATTTTGGTCTGGTACGTGAGCAGGCATTTACCCGCGCCGGGGCCGCTGCTTTCCGCTTCAGACAGGTTGGCCACAGAAACTGTAGTGGTACTGGCTTCAGAAGAGCTGGTTTCGGTTTTGCCGCCACAGTACATTAGCAGGGCGAAAGCAGGAATGATCAGTATTGGTTTCATCGGAGATAGTGGTTTTACTGGTTCGTATTATTCGGGACAGCTTTGAGTTAACTCAATCATGTACCGACCCTTTACTTCGCCGGCTTTCTCCATATAATCAAAGGCGTCTTCGGGTTTGGGGTATTTCTTTTTCAGCGCGTTTAGTTCGCTGCGTTGCCGGGTGTAGATATCGCGCTGACGTGGAATACAGGCCATTTTCCGGCGGATTCTGGCCCGTTCTTCGGCGGTTCCTTCGCCCTGCATGTTATTGAGTTGAATTTGCAGCCGCCGTTCTTCAATGCTTAGTTCTATGTTGGCTAACCGATACTCATTATCAATTTCGGCGGCCATTTTATTGGCGGTGCGGCTTATTTCAGCTACATCGTTGAACATAGCGGCATTGGCCATACCGTCCATGGCTTTCTGTTGCAGTTCATTCATAAGTTTGCGCTTCTGAGCCAGCAACGCCCGGAGTTGCGCGTCCTCTTCCTGGTTGTCTTCGGCCTGCTGTTGGGCCATCGCCTGCTGCTGCTCTCGCTGACTTTCCAGCAGTTTGGGCATCATCATATCGCCCATTGTTTTGTAGCCCGCGCCCGAGAACTGCCGCGCTTTGGGATAAAAGGCCAGCAGCTGACAGCCGCTTTGTTTACTGGCATCGGTAATGGTAAAAACTAGGTGAATGCGTTTGGTTTTTTCGTTCAGAATCAGCCCCTGCCCGCCCATGCCGATGGCCGCGTAAATGTTGGTCAGCGGTGCGTACTGCCCCGTGGCCGGGCCGAGGTCTTTGAGCGAAATGAATGCCTTGCCTTCCGGCCCGTTGGCTTCGTATTCGGCATATGTACCAACAATGCTTTGTTTGCCGATGGTTTTGTCTGGTTCGTTCCGTTCATAGACTTTTTTGGCTGTTTTCCAGAACATATCGCCCTGGTTCCAGGCATCGAAACGGGCCATCGTGGTGGTCTGCATCCCGTCGCCGGCGGTCACCTGCATCATGGCCTTGCCCGTTTCTTTGCCATTTACAAACATGCGCTGAGTCATGTTGGGCAGAATGGCCCAGAAGTCAAACTTCCCCTCGGCACTACGGGCGGCATCGGGAATAGCCCGCGCAATATCATCGCCGAAGAGGCCCACCATGCCGTTGTTGATGTTGAGGTACTGGTCCAGCGTAACGGTCTCGCCCGCTGCGGCATCTGTACACTGCACACTCATAAAATGCGTGAAGCGGTACGTGCCGTTTTCGGCGGGAATCGGCTCCGGTTTGGCCGAAAACGTGGGGCGGGTCAGGACAATTTCTTTCGGACCCGGCGTGTTGGTTTCCACCACGACCTTTTGGCCGAAGGCGGTAAGGGGCAGGAGGAGGAGGAGAAGTTTTTTCATGGTTTTTTTGGGGACGCGGAGGAGACACAGAGTTTCACAAAGTTTTTTTAAGAGTTAAAAGAGATTTTTCTCTGTGAAACTCTGTGTCCCAAAGCCCTCACAGTTTTATGAATTCTACGCGCCGGTTGTTGGCTTTGCCTTCGGGGGTGGTGTTGGGAGTGGCCGGCTGGCTTTCGCCCTTGCCGTCGGTATCAAGGCGGGCCGCTGCAATGCCAAACTCGCTGGCTAAGGCCGCTTTGACGGAGGCCGCCCGGCGTTTGCTCAGGTCGAGGTTTTTGGCGTCGTCACCGTCGGAGTCGGTATGGCCAATGATTTTGACACGCACCCCGGCATTTTCGGTCAGCGTAGCGGCAATGTCTTTCAGTACGCCGTAGGATTCGGGCTTGATTTTATCGGAGTTGACGTCGAACATAATACCCGTGGTGCTGAACTTACCCTCGGTCATGAGTTTGGAACGCGTATCGGGCGCACCCACCGCCAGCCGGATGTTGGAGACGAAGTGCTGGTCGCGGTCTTCCGATATGTGTGAGTGGAACCGCATGGCATTGAGCTTGATATCTTCGGGAAAGATGCGGGGCAGATCGAACACTTTTACCTCATCGACATAGACGCGCAACCGCTGTTTTTGCCGCCACATCGCTACGTGAAACACCTTACCGTTATTGCTGGGATTGAACGCGTAGTCCAGGTCACGCGCTCCGCGTAGTTCGGTATAGCTACCGCCTTCGGTTGTCTGATAAATACCGGCTTTACCCGAACCCATGCCGCCATTCAGTTCAAAGACAGCCCCCCGGCCCCCGGCCACACTGGTGATGCGGTCGTCGTTCTTTTTGGTTTCGTGGAAAGTGGTGTATAGCCGCTGGGAGTAGGCATATGCCTTATCCATACCACTATAGACGAAGTCAAATTCAAGCGTGAAGTTGTCGGGCAGGTCGCGTACGAAGTCAGGAATAAACGAGGCATTATCGGTTTTCCGAAGCATGAGCCACTTGCCCGGCATCCCCTCAATGGTGACGACCTCTGCCGAGCCATTGGTGTTCCACTTGGCCGGGAAATCGCCCACGGCATCCTGACTGAAATCTTCGGCGGCCACAATTTTCTCGCCCGCCACAAAATCAAATTTACTATACGCTTTCAGCGAGGCTGGTTCAGGAGCGCGGCTGGCGATGTTCCCATTGCTCCGCCCCCCGCCCACCGAAGCGCCGTTGCTGGCACCGTCGCTATTGTTGCCGGGCTGGTTGTTTGGCTGGTCACCGTAGGTATCGTCGGCGGGTTTCTGACCTTCGGGAGCTTTCTTTTTCTTTTTAAAAATGTTGCCGATGCCTTCTTCAACTTTATCGAGACCCCGGTCAATACCCTGATTGACTTTGTTGTTGGCGCGGTTTTCTACGCTGCGCTCGGCCACTCTGCCGGGGTTGTAAATGCGGACCTGCGCCAGCGAAAGCGTACTGGTCAGGCAGAGCAAACCAACTATTGATAAATTGATATGGTACGTCATAGCAAGTGGTATTAGAAAAAATCATGTTATATCAAACTTATGTAGATTCACGCAAATCCATCGTCATCAATCAATTGAGCGGGCGTTTCGCTTTATCGACCGGCAGTTTGAGTCAATACGGTTTTCCAGAAATCGCAGAAATGACATGGTACGTCTGTCTGGTCAAACGCCGGTTTGGCTAACTCAAATCCGGTTTAGGTTGACTGATCTTGACAGTCTGTTCTGGACGTTGTAGCTTAACCCTAAAAAAGAACCAGATGAGAACGTGGCTGTTGATGATGGGCATTGTGGGGCTATTGCTGGCGGGGGGCGTGCGCGCGTCGGCTGGCGTGGCTCCTGACACCCTGCGCGTTAGCCAGTTTACCGGTTCGGTTCTGCTTTTTGACCACGCTGCGCTGCGCATAACCAGCCCGATTACTACCCGCGCCGATATGCAGGGGCTACCCGCCCGGCCCTTCCGGCCCAACCTGGTTACCGATGCCCGCTATGCCTACTGGCTGAACGTGTTTTTACAGAACGACACCGGCATCACGCAAACCCTGTATATGTCGGCCAGCGAGAACCAGCTCGTTACGCTCTACCGCATCATTGGTACCTATACCGATTCTGTACGGTGCGGCTACCGCGTTCCTACCCCCGACTGGCCCGCGCCCGAGAACGAGAAGTACGCACCCGTTACGCTGGCTAAAGACCAGACGGCCAGTCTCTGGATTCGGGTAGCCAACGAGCAGGGGCTATTGCCACGCCTGACGCAGTCGCCCCTGCCGCGCCCGTTAATGCACTTACAGTTAATGACCGAAACCACCCGTACAGAACGGCTGCTGAAAGCACGGCAGGACAACGCAGCTGAACTGCAAAACCGCTCGTGGGTGGAGGGTGCGCTGATTTTTTTTCTTTTCTTCGTCCTGTTCATTTTTGCCCGTTATCCCCGCTGGCTTTACGGATATTACGCCCTCTACGTGCTGGCGGGCTGCACCTACGCGCTGCTCAAAACCCGTTCCTACACGCCCATGGGTCACTGGCTGGGCCAAATTCCGTGGGCGCAGGCGCACCTGCCCGACCCGGTTATCTGGGCGGGCTGGGGAGCGTATCTGTTTTTTCTGATTGAACTGCTGACGCTCAACAAAAGCCACCCGCTGGCCGCCCGGCGTATTCGGTGGTGCGCCCGCGTGGCGGTAGCGTACAGCGTTGTTTTTGCCACACTGATGCTGCTGACCAACGATGGTGGCGTCCTGCAAATTGGTTTCTGGCTCAGCCGAAGCGTGTTCGTTACGGCACACGTCGTAATTCTGGTCTGGACGGTATGGGCCGTACCGTCACCCCTGACGCGCTACGTGCTGCTGGGCAACGTACTGCTCACAACGGTGGGCGTAGTAGCCTCGCTGATGCAGGGAAAGGTACTCACCGACGACTATTTCCTGATTGCCGAACTGCGTAACCTGATGATGTTATCGTTTGGCATTTTGCTCGAAATCGTGGTATTTGCGCTGGCGCTGGCGTACCGCATCCGGCTCATCGACGCCGAGCGGGTGACCAGCCAACAGGCGTATATCGACGAACTCGAACAGCGCACGACCTACGAAAAACGCATTGCCGAAGTCGAGATGCTGGCCCTGCGCAGTCAGATGAACCCGCATTTTCTGTTCAATAGCCTCAATACCATCGAGTATTTCGTGCTGAAAGGCGACGAAGAAAAAGCGACCCGCTACCTGTCCAACTTCTCACGACTGTTACGGCTTACACTCAACCACTCCAACGAAAACACGGTCCGGCTATCAGAAGAAATTACGGGGCTGAAACTCTACTTAGACCTGGAAGCCACCCGCTTCGGCGACGAGTTCCGGTACGTCATTGAAGCCGACGCCCGCATTGACCAGGACGAGGTGATGCTGCCGCCCCTGCTACTTCAGCCGTTTGTAGAAAACGCCATCTGGCACGGGCTGCGCCAAAGTCAGCGGCCCGACAAACGGCTCTGGATACGCTTATTGATGCAGGATTCTCAAACCTTACGATTCGAGATTGAAGACAATGGCATTGGCCGTCAACAGGCTGCTGATCTCAAAAGCCGCTCGGCCACCCAACGCAAATCGTACGGCATGGACATTACCCGGCAGCGCATGGAACTCTTCAACCGTAATTACCCCTCCCAAATCTCCATCGACCTCATTGACCTCAACACCAATGGCCAAACCGGCACGCTCATTCGGATGACCTACCAACTTAATGTTGAATTGGTGAATGAGTGAATAATGCCGACGTATCAACTACTGACGCCGGAGGTTATTCGCTCATACACTCATTCGAAATTAACCATGAAAGCAATCTTAATCGACGACGAAACATACGCTACCGAACTGCTGGCCATGAAGCTGCATAAGCTGAACCTGGACGTGGAGGTACTGGCTACGTTCAACCAGCCCGAAGCCGCCGTACCGTATCTTCAGCAAACCGAATTCGACGTGCTGTTTCTGGATATCGAGATGCCCCGGCTCAACGGCTTCGACCTGCTCAACGCGGTTGGCACGTTTGGGTTCGAGGTAATTTTCACAACGGCATACGACAAATACGCGATTCGGGCGTTTCGGTTTTCGGCTCTCAATTACCTGCTCAAACCCATTCAGGAAGACGAACTCCGCGACGCCATTGGGCAGTGGCAGCAGAAACGTATCCGGCAGTTACAGGCCCCACAACTCGCGCTCTTTGCCGAGCAGTACCGTACCCCTGTCAATACTCCGCTGGTGCGGATAGCACTGCCCACGCATGAGGGTCACGAAATCATCAGCATTGCCGATATCGTCCGCTGTACCGCCAATGCCAGTTATACGCATTTTTTTATGCAGGATGGCAGCAGTCAGCTCATTTGCCGGACGCTGAAAGAAGTTGAGCAGGCCCTGGAACAGAACGGCTTTGTGCGGGTTCATCACTCGCACCTGATCAATCCGGCCTATCTACGCAAGATTGTGAAGCAGGAAGGCGGCTATCTGCTCATGACCGACGGGGCTCAGGTACCCGTTACCAAGCCCAAACGCGACTACCTGCTCGAACAAATGGGAAACATCGAGAGAAGATAAGGTTTTTTGGGAACACACAGATGCACAGAGGA
>Ga0209512_1001611_pt1 | contig 27022 bp, 23 predicted proteins | sample frozenSSSSmetaG_FD_184142 | JGI IMG/M metagenome (GOLD analysis project Ga0209512, IMG submission 184142) | Glacier valley bacterial and archeal communities from Borup Fiord, Nunavut, Canada, to study Microbial Dark Matter (Phase II) -... | ecosystem: Environmental > Aquatic > Freshwater > Ice >...
TAAAAATTTGTTTATTTTTATTTTTTCTTCGCCTCAAAATATCCATTGCCAATTCTAAACCTGCCACCGTGTTGGTATGATAAGGCCCAACTTGTAGATAGGGTAAATCTTTTATTTCTATTTGCCAAGCATCATTGCCAAAAACAATAATATCAAGAGTGTCTTTAGGATATTTGCTTGTAATTAATTCTGCCAAAGCCATTGCTGTTTTTTTTGCAGGCGTAATTCTATCCTCACCATATAAAATCATTGAATGCGAAATATCAATCATCAACACTGTGGAGGTTTGCGCTTTAAATTCAGTATCCATTACTTCCAAATCTCCTTCGGTAAGTAATAGGTCACCTATTCCATTGTTAATTTGTGCATTTTTAATTGATTCAAGCATTGAAATTTGTTCAAGGGTATCACCAAATTCATAACCTCTTAAATCTGTTCCCAACTCATCTCCATTTCCCTGAAAAGGAGTTTGATGATTACCAGAACGAGATTTTTTTAATTTTCCGAAAATTTCTTCCAAAGCACTTTTTCGGATAGTTTGCTCACTTTTTCCTGTTATATTAAAGCTACCAGGTTGTTGTTCATCTTCTTCTAAATATCCTTTATCTTTTAAATCTTTAATAAAGTCACCCATTCCGTAATCATCATTTGTTAATCCATGTTGTCTGTCCAATTCATTCATCCACTCAAGCGATTCACGCACATCACCAGATGTGATAGTTAATAATTGCATGAAAATTTTAAGTAAATTTTGAAAAGGATCGCCACCATTTTCTTTTGATGGGTCAAATTTTGTAAAACGATAACCTAACATATTTAAAAATAATTTGATGAGTTAATAGTATAACACCAATAAAGAAGTAAAAAGTTTTGAAAAATTTTCAAAACAAGTTTTTAATTAAAATGGAATGTTTTTTATTAATAAAATACTTGTGCAAAATTACGCTATAAAAATTTAATGCCCTTGTTCATCCAACATAAGTTTGGCATGAAATAATGCAGGCAATATAGCTGCTAAAGATTCTTCAACACCTTTTGGGCTCCCTGGTAATGTAATTATCAAGGTTTTATTTAATGAACCTGCAACTGCTCTCGACATCATGGCAAAGGGCGTTCGCATTTGTCCATATACACGCATAGCTTCAGAAATTCCATTTGCTTCTTTTTCTATAATTTCGTTAACAGCTTCAACAGTTACATCCCTGGGGCTTAAACCGGTTCCTCCGGTGGTAAAAATAAAATTTAACCCCTCATTAACCCATATTAACAATTGTTCTTTTATTTTATCTTTTTCATCAGGTAAAATTTTAAAATCAATAATATTCGCACCTTCTTTTTCTAAAATATTTTTTATTAACTGGCCAGATTTATCTTTTCTTGATCCATTAAATGCAGAATCAGACAAAACCAATACTGCACAAGTTGAATTTTTAGCAAAGGATTTTTTTCTGTCGCTTTTGCCACCTTTTTTATTTAATAATTTTATTCCTCCTATTTCCAAAGAATCATCAACAGGTTTAAGCATATCATAAATTTCAAGGGCAGCAACCGAAATTCCTGTTAATGCTTCCATTTCTATTCCCGTTCTACCAATTGATTTTGCTAGCGTTGTAATTAAAATTCCTGCTCTTTCCGGTACTTTAATAATGTCTGAATTGCTTTCATAATTAATAAATTCAAATTCAAAATCCATATTATCAATATTTACCGGGTGGCAATGCGGTAAAAGATGTTGTGTATTTTTTGCACCTAAAAAACCAGCCGCTCTGGCAAATTCAAAAATATTTCCTTTAGGTATTTTATTGTTTTTTATTAATTCAATTGTTTCTGGTTTGCAGAATACAATCGCTACTGCTTCTGCACTTCTTAAGGTTATTTGTTTATGCGTTATATCGTTCATTCAATATAATTTTAAAAAATATAATTATGAATATATCAATATCGTTTTTTTGATATTTTTTTATAAAAATATAAACATAATCGAAATTAAATTTTCAATTAATAAAATCCTTTTGAAAGTTTTGCGTTATAAATCCGATCTATTTTTTTTAAAAACTCAATTGCAAAAAAAAGATCCTTTTAATCTTATGATAGTGCTCAATTTTATATATAATTTGGATAATACATCATAAGATTTTACTTTTACCTCTCATTTAAGAAAACAAAACATTTTTTCGTTTTCTTAAACTGTTTTTAAAAAGATTTTATAATCTTTCTATCCTTTTAGAAAAATAATAATCTTTAATTTTTTTTACCTATATTTTTTAAAAAATGTATCAATTCTGTTATAATAAACAGACAGTTATAAATATTAAATTTTTATTTTTAATAATTGTATCAGTTGGATTTTGGTCGTGTGAAAAGGGAGATCAACAAATAGGAACTAATTTTATTGGTGGAAACACTTTACAAATTAATAAAATAGATAGTTTCACTGTTAAAACCTCTACAGTATTATTAGATTCGATACAAACTTCCAATAATAGTAATCCATCATCCATGCAGATTCTTGTAGGAAGGTATATTGATCCTTATCTTGGAAATGTTTCGTGCAAAAGTTTTTTTCAATTAGATCTTAATCAATCTTTTCAACCTGATGTAACCGCCGTTTACGACTCATTGGTTTTAACATTAGCTTATAGTTACAGTTATGGCGATACAACAAAGGCGCAAAATCTCTATGTTCAACAATTAACAAGTATAATAGATCCAAATAAATATTATTTTAATACCAGTACCTTAAGTACAAAACCGGAAATATTGGGCAGCGTAAAATTTAAAGCAAGGCCGGGATTAAATTTACCTTTGCATATTAAAATGTCTGACATTTTAGGTAATAATATTATGAACCGTGGTTTCGCGGGCACTTTAACTGGTGATGGAGATTGGTTGAATATTTTTAATGGCATGGCCTTATCATCAGATAATTTGGATAATGCCTCAATTTTAGGTTTTAATTCGAATAAAGATAGTACAGCACTTCGATTATTTTATCATTATCAGGGCTCAAACGGTAATGTTGTAAATTCAAATTTAGTATTTAAGATTGGCTTCGGTTTTAATTCAATTTCGAGTGACCGCAAATTAACTAAACTTTCTTCATTAAAAAATCCTCAGGATATGGTAAGCACTTCTCTTACTAATGAACAGGCATTTGTTCAATCTGGAATAGGAATCGGTACAAGAATTGATTTTCCATACATTCAGCAATTACAAAATTCAGGATTTGTAGGTTTAAATCAGGTTTATCTTACAATTAAACCTGTAAGAACAACAATTGACCCACTATTCCCTCTTCCATCAACGCTTACTATGTATTCAGTAAATGAAGTTAATTTTTTAACTAACTTCACTATACCACAGGATGTTGGTTATAGAATTGATCCTGGAACAGGTGAAATAACGTACACATTTAATTTATATCAATATGTAGATAGAATAGTAAGAGGCCAAACAACCAAATGGGACGGACTTATTTTAGCTACGAGCAATAATGCTACTCCATTTCAATTAAATCGTTTAATACTGGGGAGTCAAAATTATCCCAAAAATTTTGACGCCATTAAGTTAAATGTATATTTTACTAATGTTCCAAAATAAAGTTTAATTTTACTTTTTTAATTAATATAATTCAATATGAAACAAAAAATGACTTTGGTCGGCCTTTTAAAAAATATTACTTTCCTAGCCGGATTTGTTTTATTAACTATTACAAGTTGCCACCATAATGATAGCAATACTTTCCTTGGCGATTGGACTAAGATAGATGCAGGTTTTGGTGGTCCTGCAAGAAGCAGTGCAACAAGTTTTCAAATTGGTCAATATGTTTATGTTGGGTTAGGAATTGATGCATTAAACGTTCAAAGAAGTGATTTTTGGGTTTATAATTCTGATTCTTTAACAGGTGGATATTGGCAACAGTTGGGAAGATATTCAGGGCCTGGAAATGGGCATTTGGATTCCCTTGCTCTTTTTCCGGGTATTAAAAGATATGGTGCGGTTTCTTTTTCTGTTGGTAAAAAAGGATACGTAGGTTTAGGAATTTCATCATCAGACTATCTATCAGATTTTTATCAATATGATCCTGCATTAAATTCCTGGAAAAAATTAAAAGATTTTCCGGGAGCCCCTAGAAAAAATGCTATTTCTTTTGTAATAAACGATATAGCTTATATTGGAACTGGTTTAGGTTTAAATTATTTACAGGATATGTGGAGTTATAATGCAACTAATGATACCTGGACTCCTGAAAAAGATTTTGGAGGTTCTAAAAGAGAAGGGGCTGTTGCGTTTGTTATAAATAATAAAGCTTACGTGGGTTTCGGATCGAATAATGGACAAGGTCAAAAAAACATATGGGAATATGATCCTACAACTAACATGTGGGTAGATAAACCAACGTTAAGAACTACGGACGGAATGCCAAACAGATCTTTCGCCTCAGCCTTTTCTATAAATGGGAAAGGGTATGTTGGATTTGGCTCAGCAGGTGCATCACCCTTTGGTGATATTTGGGAGTTTAATCCTATAGCAGATGTTTGGACACAAAGAACTTCTCTTTCCCCCGATAAATGCGGTTCACCACGAACATTGGCTATCGGATTTTCAGATGGAAAATATGGATATATAACTACAGGTCAAAGTGGATATAGATTAGATGATTTTTGGAAATTTAAACCTTCATATCCTAAAACTGATTGCCCTAAATAATATTATTGTTAATAGAAAAGGGATCGCACTTTAAATGCGATCCCTTTTTTTGTTTAAACTAAAAAAATCACCTTCTGAATTTAATATTTACTCCATTATATATTTGGATCAATTCTCTTTTCATCCATCTAATTAGCCGTTAATCCTTAAAATTCTCCAATCTGGTAATATGCATTGCATAGTAGTGTGTATAAGCACATCTTTGTAAAAACAAAATTTATTCATGAAAAGAAATTTATTTTTTGCCATCATTATTTTTACAATCAGCTCGACGGCTATTTTTGGTCAAAACAATTTAAAGGGTAAAATATCCGGTTCCATTATTGATTTTTCGGGTAAATTAGTAGAATTTGCAACTATCACATTACTTAGAGCTAAAGATTCAATACTTGTTAAAGGAATTTTAACAGATGAAAAAGGTTATTATGAACTTGAAAATGTAAATGAAGGAAATTATATTATATCAGTCAGTCAAATTGGATATGAAAAAACCTATAGTAACTTAATAATAGTTGATGCTAATCATCTTAAAAATAAAATAGATGTTAAAATGGTTGAGGCAACAAAAAATTTAAATGAAGTGGTGATAACTGCACAAAAGCCATTTATTGAACAACATATTGACAAAATGGTTGTTAATGTTGAAAACAGTTTGGTAAGTGTTGGTTCGACTGCTATTGAAGTATTGGAAAGATCACCAGGAATTACCGTTGATAATAATGGGAATATTAGTTTGAAAGGGAAACAAAATGTGAGAATAATGATTGATGGTAAACCTACTTACTTATCAGCTCAAGATCTTCTAAATATGTTGAAAAACATGTCGGCCAATCAAATTGAAAAGATAGAAATAATGACAAACCCTTCATCCAAATATGATGCCGCAGGGAATGCTGGGATAATTAACATTGTGATGAAGAAAAATCAAAACATGGGTCTTAATGGAAGTGTGAGTTTAAGTTTAGGTCAGGGAGTTTACCCAAAACAAAATGCAGGCTTAAATTTAAATTACAGAAAAAATAAAATAAATCTTTTTGGAAATTATAATCAATCTTATCGTCAAAGTTTCAATACTCTTGATCTTGTAAGAAATTTTAGAAAGAATGATAGCATCCAAAATGTTTTTAGACAAAAATCACAATTCTATTATCCATATTTAACTCATACTTTTAAAGCTGGTGCGGATTTTTTTGCAACTAAAAAAACAACAATTGGCATTTTAATTAATGGTACAATAAGCGATGGTACTACAACAGGAAGTAATACTACCGATATTTATAATGGATCTGATAAGCTTTTATCAAGTGTAATAACTAATTCTAAAATTATTGAAAAATTTAGTAATTATACTTCAAACATAAATTATAAACATACTTTTGATAGTACAGGGCGCGAACTTACTATCGATGTGGATTATGCACGATTTAATGAAGTGAATAATCAAAACATATCATCTAATTATAAATATTACAATGGCAAAGGTGATAGTTTAGGAGTACAAAGAGGTGATTTGCCATCATACATAAATATTTTTACCGCAAAAGCTGATTACGTTCATCCAATTAATAAAAAATCAAAGTTTGAAACAGGTTGGAAATTAAGTTATGTAAATACTGATAGCGATGTGAAGTATTTTATAAGTATTGGTGACTTTGAGCGGAATGACACCTCAAGGAGTAATCATTTCCAATATGAAGAACATATAAATGCTGCTTATACAAATTATAACATTGAACATAAAAAGTTTACTTTTCAATTTGGTTTGCGCGCAGAACAAACATTGGCTTATTTAAGGCAATTAATTAAATCAAGCAGTTTAACAAGAACCTATTTTCAAGTTTTTCCAACGGTTTTTATTCGTCAAAAAATTTCTAAGAACCATTCAATGGTTTATTCCTATAGCAGAAGGATTGACAGACCTAATTATCAGGATTTAAACCCTTTTACTTTTTATATTGATCCATATACCTATCAAAAAGGCAATTCTTATTTAAGACCACAATTAACTAATTTAGTTGAAGTAAGTCATACCTACAAAGACATGATTACTACAACTTTAAATTATAGCCGTACAAATTATTTAATTATTGATTTATTAAAACAAAACGATGCAAAGCGAACTACTTTTCAAACAAAAGATAATTTAGGAACATCAGAAAATTTAGGAATCGCTATTTCAGCACCTATTCCTATTTTTAAATGGTGGAACAGCAATAATTATGTAAATGTTTTTTATAATCACTATTTTGGTTCATTCAGTAATGCTGATACATTAAATTCTCCTTTTGATAGAAGTAAGGTTGCATATACCTTTAATAGCACAAATACTTTTACCATTGGTAAAGGTTGGTCAGCGGAGTTGAGTGGTTTTTATCAATCATCAAACCTTAATGGCACCATCACATTTTTGCCAATGTATATGATGTCGGCAGGTATTCAAAAACAAGTTTTTAATAAAAAAGGCTCAATTAAATTAAATATTAGAGATATGTTTAATTGGCAAAGATTTAGAGGAAATGTAAATTATCAAAATATAGATGCTGGCATTGTAAACCATTGGGATAATAGGGTAACAACATTATCATTTAATTATAGGTTTGGTAAAAGTACCGTTGCAGCTTCTAGAAATAGAAAAACAGGTCTTGAAGATGAAAAAAATAGAGTTAAAAGCGGGGGTAATTAGATTTTTATTTCCGGATAATCAAACTATTGTGGGAATAATTAAAAGGGGATACATATTACATGTTTCCCCTTTTAATTTATTTTAAAAATTTAATGGTATACTTATTTCACTTCCGCTAAATATTTATGGACAAAACTTATAGCCATTGATCCTTCACCTACTGCAGAAGCAACTCTATTCATAGCACCAGCCCTCACATCACCTGCAGCAAAAATACCTGGGCAACTTGTTTCAAGTAAATAGGGATCCCGTGTTTGTTTCCAAATTTTATTAAAATTCTCATAATTTTTTAATTCACGTCCTGTTTCAATAAATCCTTTTTCATCTTTAATAATATTTAATTCAATCCATTCAGTAAAAGGTTTTGCCCCAATAAAAATATATAAAGCATCAGCTTCTTTTGTTTCTTTTTCACCATTTTCAATATTATTTAAAACTAACTTTTCTAATTTTTCATTACCAATTGCTTCATAAATTTCCGTTTTTGGTTTTATAAAAATATTATTTGTTTCTTTAATTTGATCAATTAAATAAGCTGACATGGTACTCGATAAATCTTCTTTTCTGATGAGTATATATACGTTTTTAGCAAATTTAGATAAATACATAGCAGCCTGGCCTGCCGAATTACCACCACCAACAACATATACTTCTTTATCTTTGCATGAAGCTGCTTCAGTAACAGCTGCCCCATAATAAATGCCTGCTCCTGTAAAATTTGCAACACCTGTTGTTTCTAATTTTCTATAATCCACACCAGTTGTAATCACAACACTTCTTGTGTTTATTTCCTTATCATTTTCTAAAATAATTTTTTTATATCCATCTTTCTGATCTATTGATTTTACTGAAAGAGCTAAAAGAAATTCCGTTCCAAGGCGTGTGGCTTGTGTCATTGCTCTTCTACTTAATTCAGCACCGCTTAAGCCAGTTGGAAACCCAAGATAATTCTCTATTCTACTACTTGTTCCTGCTTGACCACCAGGTGAATGACGTTCAATTAATAAAGTTTTTAATCCTTCAGATGCTCCATAAACACCTGCCGCCAAACCCGCTGGTCCTGCACCGATTATAACAACATCATAAACTTCTTCTTTTAATTGTGGTTTTAAACCAATATTATCAGCAATTTCAATAATAGATGGATTAATTAAATACGATCCATTTTCCAAAAAAATAACAGGTAAATATTTTTCACTTAATTTATTTAAATTCAATAATTCCTTTCCTTCTTCACTGGTTAATATATCATGCCATTGATATGGCACTAAATTACCGGCGAGAAAATCTTTTATTTCGTGAGATTTTTGTGAATATTGTTGACCAATTACTTTTATACCTTTAAAATCAGGTTGATATGTATTTTGCCAATCATCGAGCAAACCGTCGACTATTGGATAAAGTTTTTCTTCAGGAGGATCCCAGGGTTTTACTAAATAATAATCCAATTGTACAGTATTAATTGCTTTTATTGCTGCTTCAGTATCAGAATAAGCAGTTAGTAAAACTCTTTTCGCATCCGGAAAAAACTTCATTGCTTTTTCTAAAAATTGAACACCTTCCATTTCGGGCATTCGTTGATCTGAAATAAACATGGCAATGGTTTCACTTTTATTTTTTAATTCTAATAAACTGTCCAAGCCTTCCTGAATGATAGTTGTACTTAGTATTCTATAGTCTTCTCGGTATTTATTTTTTAAATCGCGTGTAATTGCTCTTAAAACTTGTGCATCGTCGTCAATACAAAAAATTATAGGCAGGTTCATAATTAATATTTTTGTTTTTTTTAATTAACCGTTTATGGGAAAGCAAATTGTAAATTCTGTATGGTCAGGTGTGGAATTTAATTTAATAGACCCACGGTGTTGTTTAATTATTCTTAAAACTACGTCTAAGCCTAACCCAGTTCCTTTTCCAATTTCTTTTGTTGTAAAAAATGGATCAAAGATTTTTGATTGAATGTCTGCGGGAATGCCTGGACCATTATCAATAATAGAAACTTGAACAAATTCATTATCCTGAACAGTTTTTATTTCTAATATTCCGTTCCCGTTTGCTTCCATTGCATCAAGAGCGTTATCAATTAAATTGGTCCAAACTTGATTAAGTTCACCTATTAATGCTTTAACTGGCGGTAAATTATAATCGAAATTTTCCTTTAACTGAATGTTTCCCTTTTTAAATTTATGGTTTAACATTTTTACCGTATTCAAAATCCCTTCATGTATATTAGCAAATTTTTTATCATGCCCTTGGTCCATGTGGGTGAAGGTTTTTATAGAACCTACTAATTCAGAAATTCTTCGAGACGATTCTTCAATATCAGTTACAATTTTTTCAGTAATTAAATTGTTATTTATCCAATTAAAAACTGGCGACATACATGGATGATTTAAGTGAGTTTCAAAATCATTTAAATCATTAATCCTAAAACCATAATCAACAAAATTTTCTGAAATTTCCAGATAGTTTTCAATTTGATGTTTTTTCATCCATTCAGATACATCGTCTTCTAAATCAGTTCGTTGTAACATATTGAGAATGGGCGTGTCATTTTTATTTAAAATATAGAACATCCTTTCATTTACATAATCTACTTCTTCAGCTGTTATAGTTGCTGCTATAATTTGTTTAAAAGTTTCGGGTGATAATTTTAAATGGTTTTTTAATGAAACAGAACCTCTTACTACTGCAGCAGCAGGGTTATTTAATTCGTGTGCTAAGCCAGCAGATAATTTTCCAAGTGCCATCATCTTTTCATTTTGTTGCATTAGGGCAGTATAATCACGTACTCTTGTTGTCATTATTTGAACAAAAGCCTGCGTAAGTTCAAAATAATTTTGTATAAGCTCTGTTGTTTTTTCTATTGGCAAAGTCATTAATTGTGTATCTACTTTTGCCTCACAATAACTAATAGACATTTTTCCTCTTGAAAAGGGAAGATATCCTGTAATTCCCTTTGGTTCAACAATTAAAAGTTCTCTCACTTCATTATTTTGAAGTACATATAATCTTATTTTCCCCTCAATAACTATATGCGTACCAGTAATAGCACTTTCTGGTTTAAATAAAAATTCACCTTCATTTAATATATAGTGATTACTATTTTCTATTAACCAGTCAAGTTGATTTATAGGGACATCTTTTAATGCTTCACTGGATTGAAGCCAATCTGCAGTAACTTTTATCATCAGGAAATAAATTATTATGAAAAGTAAAAATTATATTACAATCGAATAAGTAGAGATTAAATTTTAGTAACATTTGTTTAATTGAAATTTTACCAAAATAAATTTTAAAATTTTATTTCTTTAATTTTAAATTTAATTATTAGTTTATCAATATTGATATTTTGATAATTGTGTAATCAAAAATCTTTTCAAAAAGTTTTGATTGCATAGAGAATTAAAAAAAATTAATTTTGGGGCTTTGAAAAATAGTTATGAGTTTAATTTTTTAACACAACAAACCAATATTAAATTTGAAACTCGCTGCCATTGACATTGGTTCTAATGCCGCACGCATGCAAATTAGTAAAGTGCTGGATTACAACGGACAGGTTTATTTCAAAAAAATAGAATATATTAGGTTTCCTTTGCGATTAGGACATGATGTTTTTAAAGAAAAAATAATCGGACCTCAAAAAGAAGAGAATCTTTATAAATTTCTTCAAGTTTGCAAACTATTAATTGAACTGCATGAGGTAAAGGATTATGCTATCTGCGCAACATCTGCAATGCGGGAAGCAAAAAATTCTGATAAAATTATTGGCAGAATGAAATCCATGTTAGGAATGGAAATTGAAATAATTAGCGGTAATAAAGAAGCGGAAGTCGTTAATAATGTATTAGTTGATCTATTAGATGATAAGCAATACCTTCACATTGATGTAGGTGGTGGCAGTACTGAATTAAATATTTATTCGCAAAGAAAAAAACTTCATTCACATTCTTTTAAAATTGGAACAGTACGCAGTTTAGAGCATACTGATTCGCCAATAGTTTGGAAAAGAATGAGAGAATGGATTGAAGAAAACATGCCTCATAATGATTTACCAGTTACAGCAGTAGGAACAGGTGGCAATATCAATAAATTATCTGAGATGGCTTTGCAAAAATCTGAATTATCTATTAAAGAGTTGGAAGATTTGCATGATTATATTAAAGGATTTTCACTTGAAGATAGAATTAATAAATTACAGTTGAACCCGGATAGGGCAGATGTAATTGTGCTTGCAGCAGAGATTTATCTGCATGCTATGAATGCAGCGAAAGCAGTAAAAATAATTACTCCGGATATTGGATTAAAGGATGGAATTATTCGAGGATTATTTGAGAAAAATAAAAAATTAAAAAAGATTTAAAATGCATTTTTGGAATTTATTTTTAATATTTTAAAAAATTACTAGATTTTTATTAAATATTTTAATTAATGAATCAACCAAAGTATTATTTTTGCAAACTTTATACACTATAACAAAAATGCTTTTGGATTTTGAAAAACCTATTGCCGAATTAGAGGCAAAGTTGGCAGATATGAAATTGCTGGCTAACGAAAATAATGTGGATGTTGAAGAGGCAGTAAAGTTTCTTGAAGATAGCATTAACAAATTAAAAAAGGAAACCTACTCAAATCTTACGCGCTGGCAAAGAGTTCAACTTTCTCGTCATCCTGAAAGACCATACACTTACGATTATATTGAAAAAATTGCTGATGAATTTATTGAATTATACGGTGATAGAACTGTAAGGGATGATAAAGCTATGGTTGGTGGTTTTGCAAATATTGGTGGAAGAACAATTATGTGTATCGGGCAGCAAAAAGGAAGAAATACTAAACAACGCCAACTACGCAATTTTGGAATGGCTAACCCTGAGGGATATAGAAAAGCTTTGCGATTAATGAAAATTGCAGAAAAATTTGGTAAACCAATTGTTACTTTTATTGATACACCTGGTGCTTTCCCAGGAATGGAAGCAGAAGAAAGAGGTCAAGCAGAAGCCATTGCACGGAATTTAAAAGAAATGTTTATGTTAAAAGTACCTGTAATTTGTATAATTATAGGAGAAGGTGCATCTGGTGGTGCATTAGGAATTGCAATAGGTGATAAGGTATTAATGCTTGAAAATAGTTGGTATTCAGTTATATCTCCAGAAAATTGTTCTACTATTTTATGGAGAACATGGGATTATAAAGAACAAGCTGCAGAAGCATTAAAACTTACTGCTGAAGATATGCTAAAAAATAAATTGATTGATAATATTATTCCTGAACCTTTAGGTGGAGCCCATGTTGATATACCGTGGATGGCAGAAAAGGTGAAAGAAACTATTTTAAATACCATTGAAGAATTAGAGAAAATTTCTATTGAAGACAGGATTTCTCAACGAATTGATAAATTTTCAGCAATGGGCATGGTAAAAGAATAAAAATTATCCTAGCGTCTCTTGTCTCAAATCTTTTATCTGATTTTAACCATGAATCTTTACACCATAGATACCGGTTTTTTTAAACTTGACGGAGGAGCTATGTTTGGAGTAGTTCCTAAATCAATTTGGAACAGATTGAACCCAGCAGATGAAAATAATATGTGTACCTGGGCGATGAGATGCTTGTTAATTGAAGATGGGGAAAGATTAATTTTAATTGATACAGGTATAGGTAATAAACAAGATGATAAGTTTTTTAGCCATTATTATTTACATGGAGATGCTTCACTTAAAAAATCTATTGAAAATGCAGGTTTTTCTGTTGATGAAATAACAGACGTAATTTTAACCCACATGCATTTCGACCATGTGGGTGGTGCAATAAATAGAAATAACAATATAAATAATTCATATCCTGCTTTTAAAAAGGCAATTTATTGGTCAAGTGAAAAACATTGGGAGTGGGCAATAAATCCTAATCCAAGAGAAAAGGCAAGTTTTTTAAAGGAAAATATCTTGCCAATTAGTGAAAGTGGTCAGCTAAAATTTATCAATGAAAACGCAAATTCTCCTTTCTCTTGTATAGATTTTTTGTTTGTTAATGGACATACAGAATCAATGATGCTTCCTAAAATTAAATTTGGGAGTAAAACTTTTCTTTATATGGCTGACCTTGTTCCTTCCTCTGGCCATGTATCAATTCCATATTTAATGAGTTATGATGTTCGCCCATTACAAACCATGGAAGAGAAGCAAAATATTTTAAAATCAGCTGCAGATAATGAGTGGGTTTTATTGCTCGAACACGACCCAAGTATAGAAGCAATAACAGTTATAAATTCTGATAGAGGGATTAAGATAAATGAAAAAGGAAATTTAAATATGTTTTGTTAATTTTTTTTCAAACCTCCCATGATAAATTATAATAATAAAATTTTTAAATCATTAAGTAATACTTCTAATGGTGAAGTAGGTGAAGAAACTATATTTTATTATAAGCAGGTTAATAATTTAGTTAATGCAGAATATAAAGGCGGTAGTATATTGCAAGGCCATTTAATAGCAATTGTAAATGCTAATGGAGATTTAGACATGCGCTATCACCATATTAATACCTCAGGGGAAATAATGACAGGTATTTGTAATTCAAAACCTGAAATTGATGAAGATGGTAAGATTAAATTATTTGAAGAATGGCATTGGACAAGTGGTGATAAATCTTCAGGAACATCAGTAATTAAGGAAGTATAAAAATATCAATACAGATATACATCTTCTATTCACAAGAAAATTATTAATTATCGACTCAAAAAATGTGCATTATATATTTTCCTTTTAACTTCTAGTCTTTGCTTTCTTATTTTCCTTAATAAAGGATAGGGAAGGACATATAAAATAATTAACTTAATAATAACCTTAATATCGGGAAAATATTTAGTCTTTAAAAAGTAAAATAATCTTAATTTTAGAGATTCACGAATCCTTATTTTAATCTGAGTTTGAGTTAATTGTTCATCATGTCTTCTTTTCTTAATTAATACCTCATTTAAATTTTCAAATTTTGTTATTTTTGATAATCTAATCCAAAGTTCAAAATCCTCTGAATAGGGATATTTTTCTAAATACATATAATTTTCATTAATAATTTCCTTTCGGATCATTACAGATGGATGAATGACCCCAGTTAAATCTTTTTTTATATTAAAGTCTCCTGTTTTAATTTCAATCAATCCAAATTCATATCCTTTCTCATCAATTTCAACAGCTTTGCTACCAAGTATACCTACATCAATATGGTGCTCAAGGTAATAAACTTGTTTTTTCAAACGATCTTCAATCATTACATCGTCACAATCCATTCTTGCAATGTATTTACCTTTTGCAGATATAATCCCTAGATTAAGGCAATGTGGTAAACCCTTATGACTTTTTAAATTTAAATATTGAACTTGATTTTCTATTTGATTGATAAATTTTGAAATTAATTTATCAGAGCTATCATTAGATCCATCATTAATTATAATTAGCTCCCAATTTTTATAAGTTTGCAAAATTATGCTTTCTAGGCATTCTTGTATATATTTTTCGCCGTTAAAAACAGGTAAAATGATACTTACAATTGGTGCATTCATTTAATTGTTATTTATAAGAAAAACATTTTCAAAATCAGTCAACCATGTTTCATAAAAACTTTTATTCTTTCCATAAGTATTATCAAATAAGAAAACTTTCTTATTTAATAATATCGCTAGGATTAAACCATGAAGCCTGGTAGTATATATCTCATCATAAACATTTATAAGTTCAAGACCTTGGTGAATGTAATTATTAAGAATATTATTATTTTTAAATCCAGTTTTTGGATCAATAAAATTTCTTAGAAAAGGAATTTTAAAGAACTCTTTTGCTATTTTTGACTCTAATTTATAAAAAATACTTAGAAGAAGATTTCTCTCAAAAGTTGGCCAATCATGAATTTCTAAATTATCATTATTTTTTATTTTTGTTAAATAGTCATTTGGTGCAAGCTCCTTATCAACTCTTTTAAAAAATAATTGCTTTTTGTTTTTATTGGGCTCCTTTAAATGTTTTTCAAAATCTAAACAAAACGCCATATCTGGAACGAGAAAAATTTCCGCATTAAATAAATATTTTTTTAATATTTCCATTGATTTATTATCACGTACGCAAACAGTTAGATTAGTATGCATATTTAAAATTTCAGAATCTTTTTTTAACAAATTTAAATCTTCATAATAAACTGTTTGAGGAAAAATTATTATTTTATTATTGGGGAATTTTTGAACTATTTCCAATCTAAATAATTGAATTTTTCGATATAAATCTCCAAAGTTTCCTCCCCCCTGCATTAAAATTAAATCACTATCTTTTATTTTGCTTTTATCAAAATGTTGTAAACAGCAAGAGTAATTACAATTATATTTGAACCTGCTTAGAAATTGTAATTCTCCTGCCCATATCAGGTTATCGCCAATATTTTTGTAATTTGGAAAATCTAGTAAACAATAATCTGAATTGATCATTGGATCAAGGGTAGTATATATTTTTTCTCTTAATTTTTGTATTTTATTTGAGTTTAACATAAGTCTTTATTTGCGTTGCAGTTTTGCGAATTAGCAAATGATTATAAAAGTAAAATAATAATAAACTGCCACCCATAAAAACTATTTCTAAAAAGGAATTGTATAATCTCTGAGAAATAATGACAGAAAAAATAAAAAAAATAAATAGAGATATGATTAAAGTATAATTAAACTTTATTTTTATGTATTCACGCATTTGTTTTATCCTAATTAATAAAATGGTTATAAAGCCCAATACAGTTCCAAGTGCTGCAGAATATAATCCAAGTTTCTCTATCATTAAATAAGTAAAAAATATATTTATAATCGCTCCTAATAAACTCGTGGTTAAAATGCCAATTGTTTTCTTTTTTTCCAGATAAAAGATTCCCCAGAAAGCAGAAAAATTAGTTAGTAAAACTCCTAAAAGAATAATTGGAACAATTTTATAAGTTTCCAGGTAGATAGTTGAGAATAAAATTTTTGTTAAGATTTTACTAAAAGCAATTATTACAATGGACAAAGAAATCTGTAAAGTAAAAACTTTACTGAAAAATTCAGAGTAATAACTTTCATCATTTTCTTTATTTAAATTATTAAAAACTATATCTTGAAATAATAATAAAAACACTGAATTGAAAATAAAAAGTATTGAAGGAATTTTACTTGCCACTGCATACAATCCATTTGCCTCAACTCCCATATAAATTGCTATTATGTATCTATTGGAAATGCTTACCAACCACCAACTAAGTGCATTTGGTATTAAGGGAATTGAAAAAAACAATAATTCTTTAAGAATAGCATGGTTATAATTGCCAAAATGAATTTTTTGATAAAGTTTTAATTTAATTACCAAATAAAATAAGGTTAATATATTACTGAGAAAGTATGAGTAGATAATTCCATTCAATGAAGAATTTATGGAAAAAAAATAAATTGTCGAAAAAGAAATTATTCCTGCACTATTTATTATGCCTGAAGCAGAATAGATTTTAATATTATTATAGGCTCTTGCAACAAATTGGAATAATGTAATAATTGAACTTGAAAAAATTACTGGAAGGAACCAAATTGGAAAATTAATCTCAATAGATTTTATTAATATATATAGGGTGCAGGAAAAAATTAGATGTGAATAAAAAGTAAAAACAATAACAGTTTTTAAAATATCCTTCGAATTATTTGCCGATTTGCCGTACTTACACATCCAACGATAATAAGCATCTCCAAGCTGAAATGTTATAATTGGAATAAATAAACTAATTGAACCAAGTAAAAGGTCGTAAGTTCCAATATCTTTTTTTGAGAGAAAAAAAGAAAATAATGGAATTGTTGCAAAAGATATAAATTTAGGTAAAATATTGCCAAATGAATAAAGAAAAACCTTTTCATTATTAGGCAATATTTTGTTGGTTTGATTCAAATTATAAAATTAATTTCTAAAAAATTTACAGTTTGACTTTAAAAATTAAAAAAGGTTTATTTTGATTTCTATCTTTATTAAATTAGAGTTAAAATGACATATTTTCAACGTGAATATTAGTGATACTTATTTTATAAACCGAAAAATAAGTACTGTTTCTAATATCATATATTATCTTTTCAAGAAACTTACCCATTTTTTTCTCTATATTATTAAAAATAATTTTTTTTTCATACATTTGCACCGCAATTTGGAAGTAGTAATTTATTGAAATTAAGTTATTTAAATTTACTTTATTTATTCAACTCTAGAATCTTCCTTTAAACACCAATAAAACAAAAATATGCTAAGCATACGTAACATTGCTATTATTGCCCACGTCGATCATGGAAAAACAACCCTGGTTGATAAAATTATCCATGCTTCAAAAATTTTTAGGGAGAACCAACAATTTGATGATCTTATACTTGATAATAACGATTTAGAACGCGAGAGGGGTATAACTATCGTTTCAAAAAATGTATCAGTTCGTTACAAAGATGTAAAAATTAATATTATCGATACTCCAGGCCATAGTGATTTTGGTGGAGAAGTTGAACGTGTATTAAAAATGTCGGACGGTGTTCTTTTAATAGTGGATGCTTTCGAAGGCCCTATGCCTCAAACACGTTTTGTATTAACAAAAGCACTTCAGTTTGGTTTAAAACCAATTTTAGTTATTAATAAAGTTGATAAACCAAATTGCAGACCAGATGAAGTACATGAAAATGTATTTGATTTAATGTTTAATTTAGGTGCAACAGAAGATCAGTTAGATTTTGTTACCATATATGGTTCTGCAAAAAATGGCTGGATGAGTAATGATTGGCAAAAACCTAAAGAAGATATTATTGATTTACTAGATGCAATTATTGAAAATATTCCACCTGCACCAGTTAGAGTTGGTAATCCTCAAATTCAAATTACTTCTTTAGATTATTCTTCTTTTGTTGGTCGGATTGCAATTGGTCGTGTGTACAGAGGTACTTTAAAAGCAGGTGCTAACATGTCCTTAATTAAAGCTGGTGGCGTAGTTAAAAAAGTAAAAATAAAAGAATTACAAGTTTTTGAAGGTTTGGGTAGAGTAAGTGTGGATGAAGTACCTGCTGGGGATATTTGCGCAATTACAGGAATTGAAGATTTTGAAATCGGAGATACTCTTAGTGATCCTGATAATCCTGAGGCACTTCCACGTATTTCTGTTGATGAGCCAACAATGAGTATGTTGTTTACTATTAATAATTCTCCATTTTTTGGTAGAGAAGGTAAATTTGTAACATCAAGGCACTTACGTGATCGACTATATAAAGAAATAGAAAAAAATCTTGCTTTACGCATTCAAGCGACTGATAGTGAAGATAAGTTTTTAGTTTTTGGTAGGGGTATTCTTCATCTTTCTATTTTAATAGAAACTATGAGAAGAGAAGGATATGAATTGCAAGTTGGTCAACCACAGGTTTTATTTAAAGAAATTGATGGAGTGAAGCATGAGCCAATTGAAACTTTGGTAGTTGATGTGCCTGAAGCTACTGCAGGTAAAGTAATTGAATTAGCTACGCAGCGCAAAGGTGAACTTTTAATAATGGAACCAAAAGGCGATTTACAACATTTGGAATTTGATATACCTTCAAGAGGTTTGATTGGGTTAAGAAATCAAGTGTTAACTTCAACATATGGTGAAGCTATTATGACACATAGATTTAAAGATTATCAACCTTACAAAGGAAATATTTCTGAACGTATTAATGGTTCATTAATATCTATGGAAACTGGTGAGGGAACTGCTTACTCGATTGATAAATTGCAGGATCGTGGAGTTTTCTTTGTTGATCCAGGTGAAGAAGTTTATGCAGGTCAGGTTATTGGAGAACATAACCGTCAAAATGATATTGAAGTAAATATTCAAAAAGGAAAAAAACTTACTAACATGCGTGCTTCGGGTACTGATGATAATGTAAGACTTTCTCCAAAAATTCAATTTTCTTTAGAGGAGTCTATGGAATACATTCAAAAGGATGAATATTTAGAAATAACTCCTAAATCATTTAGAATGCGTAAAATATATCTCGATCCTAACGAAAGAAAAAGAATGGAATCAAGAAAAGAACAATAGAAATATTGATAATCAAATAAAAAAACCTTATCTAAAATCGGATAAGGTTTTTTTATTTGATTTGAAACTTAATTTTTACTTTACTTTAATTTTAAATTATTTTTATGCCTCTCTGCATCCCTAATCGTTTTCTTTTCTAAATTTTTGTTTAAAGCTTCAGTTAAATTCACTCCTGTTTGATTGGCAATGCATAGCAATACAAATAGCACATCAGCCAATTCATCTGCTAAGTCTTTATCTTTATCAGATTCTTTAAAAGATTGTTCACCATACTTTCTTGATATTATTCTGGCAACTTCACCTACTTCTTCTGTAAGGATAGCCATATTTGTTAATTCATTAAAATATCGGACTCCTGTTTTGTTAATCCAGATATCTACTGTTTTTTGTGCTTCTTCAATGGTCATTGTAATAATTTAAAAAGCGAGTCTAATAACTAATTTAAGTTTTTTTAAAATAAAACTCATCAACCAAGAAGGGCCTATCATTAAAAATTGAATATCCTTTAGAAATGAAGGTTTTTTACCTTCAATCTTATGACCCACAAACTGTCCTATCCATGCTATAGTAAAAATGATTTGATGTTTCCCAAAGAGGTAATGTAATATTATTACTTAGCCATAAATTGCCGTTTATGCACAACATTCCTAAAGCCAAAGAAATAGAAAGGCGTAAATAATATAAAAAGGTAAAGAATAAGAAAATACTTGCCCAGCTAATATAACTTTTAATAAAATCAGGAAAGAATTGATTAATAATATCTGCAGGAATTGAGGAAAGTAAACCCATTAAACTAAAAACGATCAAAGGAATGCAAAACCAATGGATGGTTTTGTTGGTATGGTCTAAATGACTTTCTCCATACTCTTCCAATAATAGATCTTTCTTTCTCATTATAAATTGTTTAAGTAGTTAGACAAAGAAAATTAAATTATTAGTCTTTATCTAACCCCTTTCTATATTAAACAAATTCGATACCTTTTGTTTTAGCATCGGCGACAAAATCTTTTACTTTTTGCTCATCATCCCTGTTGCATATTAATAATACATTGTCGAATTCAGCTATTATTAAATCTTTTACCCCATTTATGGCTACCAGGCGTTCTTTTGGAGTTTTAATAATGCAACCTGAACTATTATAAAGCAACACATTTCCATCAATTACATTACTATTTTCATCTTTATCCGATACTTCATATAAAGATTTCCAAGTGCCCAAATCCGACCAGCCGAAGTCACTTAAAATCACATATACTTCAGCAGCTTTCTCCATTACCCCATTATCAATAGAAATATTTTTGCATTGTGAATATGCTTTTTCAATAAAAGCCAACTCACCATCTTGATAATAAAAGTTTTGACCTTCTCTAAATATTTCATCCATTTCTGGTAAGTGCTCGAAGAAATTTTTAATTATAGCATTAACATTCCAAACAAAAATTCCCGCATTCCATACAAAATCCCCACTCTCTAAAAACTTTTTTGCTAATTCAAGTTGAGGTTTTTCCGTAAAAGTTTTTACTTTTTTAACATCTTTATTTGTTTCTGGGATAAACTGTATATAGCCATAACCTGTATCTGGTCTACTAGGCGTAATGCCAAGTGTAACCAAAATGTCACTTTTGGCCGTTGCATCAAGTGCGGTTTTAATTACATTTTTAAAAGTTTCTTCTTTTAATATTATATGATCAGCGGGCGCTACAATTATGTTAGCATCCGGATTTTTTAAAGCAATTTTATAACATGCGTATGCAATACAAGGGGCTGTATTCCTCCTAACAGGTTCGCATAAAATTTGTTCATCTTTTAAAAATGGCAATTGTTCTTTAACCAAATTTTTATAATCTGAATTTGTGACTATAAAAATATTTTCATGAGGCATGATACCTTCAAATCGTTCAGCTGTTTGTTGAAGAAGGGTTTTTCCTGTTCCTAATACATCATGAAATTGTTTAGGATTATTAGTACGGCTAAATGGCCAGAAACGGGTGCCTACTCCACCTGCCATTATTATTACAAAATTGTTATTTTGATTCATGTAAAAATTCTTAATTTTATTTATTTTTTGAGTTTGTATTTTACTTTTTGATCTTAGAAAGTTTAAATATTATAAATCTTGGTCTTAATAAAAAATTATTTCTTTTAAGATTTATTTTTTTGATTTTAAAATAATTTTTTTTTAAATTTTAAACAATTTTATTACTACTAAAATTATTTTTTTTTAAATTATTTTTTTTATTTTTTGTATACGATTTTAATTACATTTAATTGTCAGATGAAAAATATAAATTTATAAGTATAATAAAATAGGATGATTTTAGGAATATTAAAGTACTAAACAAGGTTTTTTTAATAAATTTTTAATTAAAAAATAAATTAATGTTGCTTTAATTTATATATTATGAATAATTATTTATCCTTAATTTTATTTTTTATTCAGTTTTTAAAAACAATATTCTAAATTTTATTACGTACAATAAAAATGGCAACGAAATTGTACTATTTTTACTTAATAATTTAAATATTAACCTAGCGAATTAAAAATTTTATGTTTTATTAATTTAAAAGAGTTTCATTAGTGGAAGATATGTTAGTAGAAGAACCTGGTATAAAATTAAAAGATAAACTAAAGGAAGTATTTGGTTTTAGTCAGTTCAGGGGAAACCAGGAAGAGATAATAAATAGTATTTTAGCAGGGAAAAATACATTTGTTCTAATGCCAACAGGTGCAGGTAAATCGTTATGTTATCAATTACCCGCAATAGTTAGTAAAGGAACAGCAATTGTTATTTCGCCTTTGATTGCTTTGATGAAGAATCAGGTCGATCAATTGAATGCAGTTGGAGTTAATGCAAAGGTTTTGAATTCAACACTTTCAAAATCTGAAATGAATAATGTTAAAAAAGAAGTTATAAACGGACACGTAAAACTTTTGTACGTTGCACCAGAATCCTTAACAAAAGAAGAAAATTTACTATTTCTTCAAAAAGCTGATATTTCTTTTATTGCTATTGACGAAGCACATTGTATTTCGGAATGGGGTCATGATTTCAGACCTGAATATAGAAAAATTAAAGGAATTATTGAAAGCCTTGGCAATTTAGGTATTATTGCACTCACTGCAACAGCAACTCCGAAAGTGCAAATCGATATTCAGCGCAATCTTCAAATGGAAGAAGCTGCAGTTTATAAATCATCTTTCAATAGAAAAAATCTTTATTACGAAGTAAGACCTAAAATAGATGCTAAAAAGCAACTTATAAAATATGTTAAACAGCATCAGGGAAAAGCTGGTATTATTTATTGTTTAAGCAGAAAAAAAGTTGAAGAAATTGCCGAATTACTTAATGTAAATGGTATTAAAACGCGTCCTTATCATGCCGGATTAGATTCGCAAGTAAGGATGGATAACCAGGATGCTTTTTTGAATGAAGAAGTAGATGTTATTGTTGCTACAATTGCATTTGGAATGGGGATAGATAAACCGGATGTTCGTTTTGTAATACATTATGATGCACCAAAATCTTTGGAAGGTTATTATCAAGAAACGGGTAGAGGTGGTAGGGATGGATTGGAAGGCAACTGTGTAATGTTCTACAGCCATACTGACATAGAAAAATTAGAAAAATTTAATAAAGATAAACCGGTAACTGAGAGAGAAAACGCAAGATATCTTTTACAAGAAATGGTTGCTTATGCTGAATCTGGAGTTTGCAGAAGAAGACAATTATTACATTATTTCGGAGAGCATTACGATAAAGATTGTATGTTTTGCGATAATGATTTAAAACCAACAGAAAAATTTCAGGCAGAAGATGATATTCTTTTAGCAATACAATCAGTTTTACAAACAGATCAACGCTTTGGAATTCCACATCTTTCGGATGTATTAAGAGGAGTTGCAAATGAGTATGTGAAGAGTTATAGTCATGACCAGTTAGAATTATTTGGAAAAGGAAAATTCAAAACCATTGAAGTTGAAGAAAATGGTGAAGATGTAACGAAAGAAATTGAAAAAGATGATAAATATTGGCATTCTATTTTCAGGCAAATTACCATTTATCAGTTTTTAGAGAAGGATATAGATAATTTTGGAGTTTTAAAAATAGCTGAGAAAGGTCTTAAATTTTTAGAAGGTCCATACCCTGTTCAATTATCAAAAGATCATGATTATTCTAATTTATCCGAGGAAGATGAAGAAGAAAAAGATAACTCCGATGCACCTGTTAAAGCACATGATCAGGTTTTATTTGATTTATTAAAAGGGTTACGTAGAAAACTTGCCAAAGAAAAAAATCTTCCCCCTTATGTGTTGTTTCAAGATCCTTCTTTGGAAGAAATGGCAACAACATATCCTGTCACGAAAGATGAACTTGCGCAAATTAATGGCGTAGGAATGGGCAAAGTTCAAAAATTTGGTCAGCCATTTATTGATGCTATAACTAAATATGTTGAGGAAAATGAAATTGAAACCGCAGCAGAAGTTGTTGTAAAATCAGCAGTCAATAAATCAAAAATTAAAATTTATTTAATTTCACAAATAGATAGAAAAATAGATTTGGATGATATTGCAGAGAGTAAGGATATGCTTTTAGCAGAAATTATTGAAGAAATTGAACACATTTGCTATAGTGGAACAAGGTTAAACCTTGATTATTATATAAATCAAATTTTAGAAGAAAGCAGACAGGAAGAAATTTTTGAATACTTTATGCAATCAGAAACTGATAATATGCATGTAGCCTTGGAAGAATTAGGTTCTGAATTTACTTTGGATGAACTTAGATTAATGAGAATTAAATTCTTATCAGAAGTTGCCAATTAATACTTAGAAAAATTATTATACTAGAAAAAAAAGATCTTAAGGATTAGCTTAAGATCTTTTTTTATTAAATCGAACATAAATAAAACCCAATAAATATTTTTCTTCATTTCATTTACCTTTGCAGAAAAAATAAAAATTAAATTATGGAAAACCCAATAATAATATTTGGTGCTGGTGGTTTAGGAAAAGTGGCCTTAGAAATTTTTGAAAGCAATGGAATTGTTGTGTATGGTTTCTTAGATGATAGCAAAGAAATGCAAGGAAAGCAGATAAATGGTATTTCGGTTTTAGGTAATACAGATGATGATGGTTTTTTAAAATTAATAGGTAAAAAATGTGAGTCTTTTGTTGCGCTTGATGAAACAAAATATCGTGAAAATATTGTAGAAATGTTATACGAACGTAGAAGTGTAATTCCAATAAATGCTTTTCATAAAAGATCGTATTTATCTTCTTCCGTAGAATTAGGGCATGGTAATATGTTTTGTGCAGATGTTATAATTAATGTTGATGCAAAGCTTGGTAGTCATTGTGTATTTCATACAAAATCTTTAGTTGAATTTGATTCTGAAATTGGAGATTTTGTACAAGTTGGTTCTGGAAGTATTGTTGGCGCGGGATCAAAAATAGGAGATAAAGTTTTTATAGGATCAGGTGTAACAATTGTAAGTGGAATATCAATTGGTAAAAATGCAAGAATTGGTGCGGGATCAGTAGTGGTTGAAAATGTTCCGGCTAATGCTACCTATTTCGGAAATCCTGCAAAAAAAGTATAAAATAAAATAGCGTCGCATTGAGATTTATTTTGTATCTAATTTATTATTCTAAATATTATTAAATGATTTCAATACTTGGCTGTGGATGGTTAGGAATGCCATTGGCGAAATATTTTATTAAAAAAAATATTCTTATCAAGGGTTCAACAACCAAAATTGAAAAAATACAAACTTTAATAGATGAAGGTATAAGTCCATATTTATTATCGTTAGATCCTAAACCTATTGGTGAGAGTTGGGATGATTTTTTGAATAACGAAATTTTAATTATCAATATCCCTCCTAAAATTGCCTCCAAAGGAAATAGTTTTCATTTAAATCAAATAAATTTTTTAATTGAAAAAATTAAACTGTCAACAGTAAAAAAAATAATTTATATTAGTTCAACATCAGTATATCCTGATTCTAATTCATTAGTAGTGGAAAGAGGAGAGGTAATTGATGAAAATGCAATGGTAAAGGCCGAATTTCAATTAAAAAGCTTAAGTTTATCAATTACCATATTAAGATGCGGAGGTTTAATGGGATATGATAGAATACCTGGGAAATATTTTGCTAACAAAGAGATTTTTAATGCAGATACTCCTGTGAATTTTATTCATAGAGATGATGTGATTTCAGCAATAAATTTTATTATCACTAGCAATGTTTGGAATGAAACATTTAATATTGTTAGTCCTATACATCCTTTCCGGAGAGACATTTATAATAAAAATGCAATTGATTTAAATATAAATTTACCTATTTTTAAAAATAGTAAAGAACAGCAAACTTTTAAAATTGTAAATAGTGATAAAATTCAAAATTTAGGATTTCAATTTAAATTCCCTGATCCACTGTTTTTTACTTAGAAAAAATGAAAAATTTAATTTTACTTTTTTTTCTTTCCTTCTTTTTTTGTACTTCCTATGCTCAAAATGATTCCATTAGGATAGCAGAGGGAAAACCAAAATTGGTTTTTAGTTTCGATGGCAGATATTCTTTTGTTAAATATGATGCTGTAAACATTGCAGGTTTAAAACTTGGTGTTGATTTTAATAATAAATGGAGAGTTGGGATTGGTTTTTATGGTTTGTTAAAACCAGCAGATTATAATTCAACTGCCAGAATACCAATTGGTGCAAATGGTACAATTGTTCCATTTCATTCAAATACTAAACTGTGGTATGGAGCAATATATGGTGAATACGTTATCATTCATAGAAAAAGATGGGAGTTAAGTATTCCTATTCAATTTGGAATAGGGAAAACAAAAATTGATGCAAGTCCTAATGATAGTCTTGGTATTAAATATCGGGAATATATCAATCAAGGTGACTTAAACAAAACAGTTTTTATTGTTGAACCATCAATAACAGGTTATTATAAAGTTTTTAATTGGATTGGTGTAGGTACTGGAGTAGGATATAGGCAATTAATTGGTGCCGATCATAGATTAAATTCAATCTTTAATAATCCTATTTTTATTATTAAAGCTAAATTATTTTTAGGTGACTTTATTGATGTTATAGCGGGCAGAAAACCGGCTTTTAAATATGTAAACCGGGAATAATTTTAGAATTCCCTATTTACATATTTTTATATTAAAACTTTTCTATTATTTCTTTTAAATTTAATTTTTCCTGCTCACCTGTTTCCATATTTTTTATCGTGAGTTTGCCGGATTTTATTTCGTCTGTTCCGATAACTACAACAAATGGAATTTTTTTTGCATTTGCATAGTCCAATTGCTTTTTCATTTTTACAACATCAGGATATAATTCCGCACTAATATTATTTTCACGTAAAGTTTTTAAAACTGAAATACTATATAAAAATGTTTCCTTATCAAAAGAAGCGATCATAATTTTACTTGAATGTGTAGAACTTGGTGGAAAAAGATTTAACTCATCCATTACATCATAAATTCTATCCACCCCAAAAGAAATCCCTACACCT
>Ga0209512_1001612_pt1 | contig 27014 bp, 30 predicted proteins | sample frozenSSSSmetaG_FD_184142 | JGI IMG/M metagenome (GOLD analysis project Ga0209512, IMG submission 184142) | Glacier valley bacterial and archeal communities from Borup Fiord, Nunavut, Canada, to study Microbial Dark Matter (Phase II) -... | ecosystem: Environmental > Aquatic > Freshwater > Ice >...
TTCTGGACAAGTTCCTGTTTGTGTAAGGATACTGTATTCACAACGGCCCTCCTTGTAGCATCTGAGTCGATATCTTTTGAAGTCAAATATACCTCACGAATACAATCAGCCAAGGTATCACTTATCCAATGCTGTTGTAGTTGGAACTCGAATTTCCTGCACGAGAGGCTTTTTAGACCCTCCATCCGAAACATGTCCGCGAGCGCGTATACACGTGGATGTCTAAGCAGTTCGAGATCATCACCTGCCTTACTTTAGTCTCGAACTCTCGAGGCAAGGGAATGCATACCTTCAGAGTCAAGAGTCTGAGACGATTCATCAGCGTAATCCCCCGTGTAGATATACTGAAGCACTCGCCAGAGAGCATGTGGGCTGTCCTTTTCGAATCTAAACTCATTTGTGACGCCTTCCTTGAATTTGCTCTGCAATGCATCGTCAAAGTATGGGCTACGTATGCCTAAGACCAGCCGGTGTGCTGGAAATGGGGTCTTCGACTCTCCAATGTACACGGTCACATCGGAGTACTTCTTGTTGTTGAATAAGCTGTAGTAGAATCAGTTTCGCCCGTCTAACTACTATTACAGGTGTGCCGCACCTGTCAAATGCCCTTCTAAAATTCGAATCCTCTTTTCGCGGCGGAGTTGCCGCCATCATGTCTTGCTGTAGTGATACAACAGGAGGGACGGTGCTGGCCGGAGGTTTGGTGATGTTGATAACTTCGCCACGTATGTGCAACGCAACGGCCCGCGTCAATCGCTCGGATAGTTGGTGAAATGCTCGAGCTTCTAGTGATTGTTGATGTCTTTCCCGATCTCGCGCCGATTGCTCGCGACGTTGCTGTAATTCAGCTCGACTCAGGGTCTGATTCTTTCCCATTCATCCGGATCTTATGGCGGTGGTAGAAAATAGGATTGTAGGCTTCTCGCTGTATTCAGGGCCCCTTTTTTCCAAGGAGCCAGCCAAGCCACAATCAGTCAATCCAACACAGGTGCATTGTTCAGGTGCCGTAATTTGCACGTGATCTCGCTCCAGACGAACGATGTAACGGATTAGAAGTCGGCTCTGCTGAAAGATGGTATGAGCGCTGAACTATTCAGAGACCATGTCGCCAGAGTTCCTGTCAGTTGTCACTCGTCAGCAAATATTACTAACAGTTGGACATCACACCTACACCAACCAATCAGGCTATGACAACAAGGATAAAATATGGCTGGACGAGGTAAATTCACCAAAGCTATCTTAATATGCCAGCCCCGCATCGTGGAACATTTCAACATCCACCCCTGTTTCCCCCACCAATCACGCTAGCTCCGCCTCAGCTTTACCTGTCTCTCAGGAGGTCATGTGACCACTGGAGTTGGTGAAAGCGGATTTCGTACTTCATAGGATCATGCTATCTCGCAATAAACCTACTATTTTACAGCGTCTAACGGCGATATACTTCAATTGTGGATTTGCAGCTCACACTCACTCTACCACTATCATGCCGTTACGAAGTCGTCGTCTTCTCCGCGAGGAGATCACATTCTCCGTTGCGCAGGACAAAGAACTCAACATCCTCCACCAGCTCGGGTACTACGATAAGAAAGAACAGTTCTTTGATAGTCTCTATCGTAAGAGTAACTTAATGAAGTCAACTGTTGCTCACCATCTGAGCCTCCAGTCTGCTGATGCTTGTGTTGTAGCGGACATGTCAGATTGGCTCCATGGTAGCTTCAACGTCTGTGTCCCTGTCACCATTTCGACATGGCAAGAGAAGCGCGTTCTTCTGCGGATCCCGCTACCATATCGTGTTGGCGAATTCCTCCAGCCAGGCAATGGAGATGAGAAGATCCGATGTGAGGCGGGCACCTATGCATGGCTCGACGAAAATTGCCCCGAGGTTCCTATTCCACGTTTATATGGCTTCGGGTTGTCTACTGGTCAGACAGTAAGTAATTTGACAACTCCGGTAATTAATAATTCAAACATTAATATTAGCTAGTTTACACAGCTGGATCATTTACCATTCCTACCTCGATGGATCCAACGCTTTCGCCGATACATGTTGTCATGGCTTGGGTATCCTATCCCTTCACGATATATCCGACATTACAACGAGAGCTTAGGTCTGGAAGATACGGGCTATCTGCTGATCGAATATATCGAGGAAAAACAAGGAGAGATGCTCTCGAATTCATGGTTAGAGAAGCAGCACGACTCAAGGTTACAGACCAATTTCTTTCGCGACCTTGCACAGATTATCCTCAGTATTAGTCGAATTCCCTTGCCAAGAATTGGCTCCTTTGTTATTGACAACGATGGCTTCTTATGTTTGACAAACCGACCACTCTCGATAGAGATTCAGGCACTAGAAAATGAGGCAATTCCTACAAACATCCCTAGAGACTACACCTATACTACTGTCGATTCCTACATCGTCGATATGCTCGCATTCCACGACAACCGCATTCGAAATCAGCCGAATGCAATCAACAACATTGGAGACTTTGCATATCAGATATCAGCATTAGGAGCGATGCGGACGATTATGCCCCTGTTTTTTCGACGGGAGTTGAGGCGCGGACCCTTTGTTTTTACTCTGACAGATCTACACCAGAGCAATATTTTTGTGGATAAAGACTGGCATATTACGTCGCTAGTAGACCTGGAATGGGCATGCTCTCGACCTATCGAGATGGTCGAACCACCTTCCTGGCTAACAAACAAAGGCGTTGATCAGATTTTGTCTGACGAATACAACGAGGTACGGCTAGAATTCATGAAGATTTTAGAAGAAGAAGAGGAAAAATTGGCACCGAGAAATGTTACAGAGAAGGGACGATTGCGCCTAGGAGATGTCATGAACCAGGCCTGGGAGACTGGGACATTCTGGTATGCGCTTGCGCTATCGAGTCCAACTGGCCTCTTCTCCTTGTTTTATCGTCATATTCACCCTCGGCTCAACAAACATGAAGATAACGACAACCTTATGGTGTATTATTGGGCACAGGACGCCATACAACTTGGCATACGCAAGATATCTGATAAGGAAAAATATGACCAGGCGCTTCGCAGAGCTTTTGAACACACATCGTGTAGTCAGCTTTGATTATTTCTTGCCTCCATTACTTGACGAACCGCCTTTCGCAGCTTCATTCTCAAATGCTTCCATGAGCTTGTTCTTTGCCCGTTCAGTTCGATTCTCATCTCTCTTGTTTTGCGCAGCCTTGCCAGAGGAGCTAAGCTGCTGCAGGCTCTTGACAGGACCCTTGACCCCAACCACCGCCTGTTGCCCAGATTCGGACTTCTTTAATGTAGAATTACGAGGCATTTTCGAAGCAGAACTACCTAATTCTCAAAAAATCAGAAAGTTAAAGCATAGTAGCACATATCGTTACTCGCCTTGTGTTCTTGGAGGGAGGGCTTGATCTTCCCAAGATGGCTATCCTTAGTGATAAGAGTCGTCGGAAACTCGAAATTGAAATTCCACAAGTGCAAAAGTGTAGGTATACGCAGCCTTGATATTATATGCTTTTTCTTAGTGCATACGTCTGTCGATCTCATAGGCAGGCAACTTGCTCGTATTGATGCAACTACGCCTAAATCCTACATTGCTTGCATCATCAAGCGGTATTGCCAAGAGGCCCCCATCGTTTGGATGGCTAAACAGTGGCCAGTTTTACAGACTCTACAGACGCTTCACAGGGATGTAAAAGGCTAGGTGATCGTTGAGAGCATGAGCAGACTCTATGATGAGCGTCTGTCGCATTACCCATACAGAATAAGGCGTGGATAGGGCGCGGAAACGAAACAGAAGTCCATCTGGAATGGTCTCTCTAGGCGCCGCCCTGGATGCGGGGCCGACGTGAAGCGCAGAAGGGTACGGAACCAATGCCTCAGGCATGCAGTAATTTGCCCGCTGGCTGCCAGGCTGTGGCTGGACTTGGGTCCTGGCCCCCTGCCCGATGGCAGGTGTCAACCTCCTCTTTCATGCACTCGCAGTTGCCGTCCGGTCACCGACTGGGCCTCACGTAACGCCGTCGAACTCTCGGTCACAAACTTGAGTCTGGTGAGGCACCAAATCACATTTCACCTGTTTCAAGTGAGGGGAAGCCTTCTTCAGCATCTACTCCTCACCAGAGCTTTTCGACATTGTGTTGGGCCCTCATTCCACGCCCTCCATCGTAGGACTCGTGATTATATATGTTGCTAGTAGCCTTCTTCATTTCCCACAGTAACCCAAGCTGAAAGTTAGAAGAGGAAACGATGGGCCGCTTTGCAGAATGATGCCCAATAAAGCATACAAGTCGTATGGGATTTTCGCTCCTCCCAAGACTCACCCCCCACAACACCAATGACGCCAGTGCCTTATGACACCTACAACCACATCCATGGTGGGCGTTTTCGGCTAGCCTGTTCTGCGGTGAGTAGATAACGATAACACCTTTAGGTTGCAGCCTGATGGAATTCCACCCAAAACATGTTTCCCTTTCTGCCATCAAATATGCTATGAAACTAAGAGGCTTAGTATTAAAATAAATATTAAAAATCAATTCAAGATTGTATGCAAAGGTTTTCCTCGAGTGTGAGCGCGCCGCATTGCAGACAACTGGAGTTTTCCACGTGATCGTTTGCAGTTGAACGAAATTTGCCGTTTCGCTGAGGCTAATCGTTGGTTTTCCACAAACCGTGTAATCGTCGGAACCAAACCTGAGCTCAGGTTTGGTTCCGACGATTAGCCGAGTACAGTTTGCGGAAACCAACGATTATTCGCGAAAACGACGCCGGAAGTTTATCTTTTGGTTTCGGCCACACTTGTCGAGCAAGCTTCGTTATTCTCTATCTCATATAAACACACCTGTCGCTCGCAGACTTGTATTGACAGGCAGCACGCAGATTTCAGCAACGAAGTACCATAGCGCCACGTCAATCACTACCCCTCCAACCCCGCACCATTTCATGCGAGGGAGGCTTTGTACATACAATGACTTCAAGCGCCGATAACGATTATTTGGACCTTTGGCAGGCAGTGAGATTCGGCAACAGTATCGAAAGTCTGATCAGGGATCTGGCTCTCGAAACGAGCACTGAGGCTATCCCTGACGGAGAGCGCTGGTCAAAAGTGGACTGCGCGTTTGAACTGGATAAAGTTAGGGAGGAATACAGGAAGGAGTTTGTTCGATCTAGTAAGGTAGGAGTGAATTCTTTAACTGTAACACAATCGGAACACATGCTAACGAGAATGCATTGCAGATTACCGATATTGTTGGAGCGATCATCGGCCCAGCAAAAACATACTACCTTTCACGCGAAGTTCGATTACTGGTGTTTCAGGAGGAATGGTCAAGTTTAGACGAATTGGTAGGCAGGAATGACTGCCTTGTCTTGATCCCAGTTGTTATGGCTGGTTCTGTTATTGCTAGTCTTCAAGAGCACGGGAGTAATCGACGAACACATATCACCTTTACGACCAACTCCGAATTCATAATTGCTGGGAGGTGTGCAATGTGGGTTCCAAAGGGGAGCAAGATTGTCTGCGTCGCGCTGTGTATAGGAAAAGATAAAGGATGAGGTCTATGTAGTGAAAGTCCCTTTTTAGCATTTTATGCTCATGCCATTCGATTCATGTACAATTTCTCTACATTCCAGCTATGTAACACCTTGACCTTGAGAGACCGACCTTACATCCAACTAATGATTGACCTGGCCCCAGTTCATACCAGCCAGTTCTGGCTGATCTGCTTCAAGAGGGTCCCAATCCAGGCCAACCAGTTCTGGCACCTCTGGACGCCCTGGATCAAGAGGGTCCCAGTTCATGCCAGCCAGTTCTGGCCGATCTGGCTCAAGAGGGTCCCAATCCAGGCCAACCAGTTCTGGCACCTCTGGACGCCCTGGATCAAGAGGGTCCCGGTTCATGCCAGCCAGTTCTGGCCGATCTGGCTCAAGAGGGTCCCAATCCACGCCAACAAGTTCTGGCACCTCTGGCAGCCGTGGATCAAGAGGGTCCCAGTTCATGCCAGCCGGTTCTGGTTCAAGAGGGTCCCAGTTCATGCCAGCCAGTTCTGGCAGCTCTGGCAACACTTGTTCAAGAGCGTCCCAGTTCACGCCAGCCAGTTCCGGGTTGTCGGTTGTCGCGTTCGAGAAGTCTTCTAGATGCCGTGCACTTGCAGCTCTCAATAGAGCTTGCATCTTGGAATTGCCGTCAGAAGTATCCAATGCATTCTCGATGCTGACGTTGCAGCCATTAAAAGTGTTGCCTATAGTTTGTAAGGTTGTTGTATGTTGGTTTGACAGTGATATACCCTTACCTTGAGTATTAGGTGTTATACTTAGTATGGTATCGACGGATCTATATTCAAACGTCTCGGGGTTCATGTCAGTAAAATGAGGGACAAGTTTTTGACCTGAATTTAAACCAAGATCGGACACCAGGTCAGGATTTGAAAGGCGATTGGTAGTTGCGGAAATTATTTGTCGGCTTGAGCCACCTGGACCATCCTGTTGACTCTGCTCTGTTTGCGCGGTGCCCTCAAGGCTGGCTGAAAATGCCTGCATCCGGTTATCAGCTGTCTCATTCGTGTGCTGTGGAGCGGGTCTGCATTGGGCGACTTTGATTGTTGGATTCAGCAGTGTATTTTGAAGCGAGTTGAAATCAGCTGTCCGTTTGCAATGCCTCTTAGCGCAGCCGTGTTCACCTCTCGCAGGTTTTCTCTTCCCAGGTTGGCCTTCAGTTCTGGTCTTTGTGCGCCTGCCTGAAACCTCAAATAATTAGCAAAGCTTCTTGGCGGCAATGGAATAGAAAAGTCAACACACCAATAATCATCCAGTTAACAATTGTAGTATCTAAGGTATCAAAGTCAAGCTGGTCATCCCAGATCGTGTTCTTCAGAATGATTGCCATCCCGTCTAGCATATCCATCAAGGACAGCTCGCGGTAATCCAGCTTAACCATAATACCTGGCGAAAATGCCTCGCAGTGCTTTACAATCAGTTTCCACTGTTGAGGAGGACTTCTCTCCCTGAGCACTAGAATTAGATCACAAGTGAAGTTCAGCGGCAGAACACTCACATTTGATCAGATAGCGCATCTCCAAGAGCCAACAGCATTCCAGGTCTCAATTGACTGCATCTCTCGCCAGCTCGGAGTCGCGACATGATCTTCTTCTTCATACTGTCTGAGTCGCTTAAGTTGTCTGACTCGTAGAGCAACGAACATAAAACGTTGATTGAAATTGATTTGTGGGTTGTAGACCTTGAGATCTTGATTTGTGACCGTTGAGCTAAACTTTGCACCCTGTCTTCGATAGTTCTTCGAAATTGATCCAGCCTAACTAGAGAGATGCGCCTCCGCATCGGAGTAATAAGCTTTTCATCCTCAAAACGATCGATAACATTGTAGAGATGGCAAACGGCCGTTGACGACGATAAGTGTGACAAACTGTGCAGTTCTGGTCCCCAAAAATCGAGTGGTTTGCAATGCCATTCGGGGAGCTTCTTTGTGAGGAAATCAAGTGTTTTCCTTGCCTGCTCTCCAAATTTGCTTCCAAATGCTGAAATACTTGTATTCGCAGTGAGCGCTTTTGACGTATTCGAAATGGGCTCTGTTGCCGTATTCGCAGTGACCGCTTTTGACGTATTCGAAGTGGGCTCTGTTGCCGTATTCGCAGTGAGCGCTTTTGACGTATTCGAAATGGGCTCTGTTGCCGTATTCGCAGTGAGCGCTTTTGACGTATTCGAAGTGGGCTCTGTTGCCGTATTCGCAGTGAGCTCCGTTGACGTATTCGCAGTGAGCTCTGCTGACACTATTCCCGTCGCAGAGGAGCTCTCTAACGATACAGGGTTCAATCTAACATGTAGCTTGATTTCTTGCTGAATAAATTGCTTAGTAAACGGCTCAGTTGACTTTGCTATATGTTCAACTAGTTGAGCGAGAGACTGTATAAGTGTATTGTTAGCTTGTTTACGTGGTAGTTTCAGCATTTCACTGTACCGAGTCTTGTTCTTGAAGAACGAGCACCACATCTTGAATACTCCGATTATAAATGTCTAGTTGCTGTCACAAGGTGAGCACCTAGAACATGTATAATCAAGCGACTTAGATGTACCTTAGAATCAAGAATGCTTGTGAAGGCTCCCATAGTCAGATATGAGAATATTTGAGGTTGAAGATGAGCCTTGCGAACGATGCAAACGTTTGTTTCCTGTTCGATGGTCACATGGCCCAAGCGGGATACATCCCTGAACGGGATTGCGCGGCGCAATCCCGTTCAGGGATTAATTAAGCCAGGCCCCTGGTCCCTGAGTAAGCAACGGATCTGTGCCCTTCCAGCGTTTGCAGTCTAATTCGGCGCCGCCAAGCCACAAAGCTAGATCTGCGCTCCATAGCCCCGAATCGCGAAGTCTCGCTGAAGCCATGACCCCACCAATTGGCTGTAGATATACATCGCCTAGGCCTAAATTATGAGTTGCAGTTCAATCCAGAAAGCACAGGTGTCTGGATAGCTCCATGTTCACGAAAGCCCTCCTGTTTTGTGGTTGTTCTGTCCCTCAAGGAATGCGCCGGGGATCTATTTCCTTGAATCCGAACAGAATGAAGGCTAACATATCAACCTCAGCTCTGTCCGAATCCTACATTGTCTCTGCTCGAACGTGGGGGTGTTTATTGTATAAGAAGAAGCTGTAGAACGAGGCTACAGTTTGTTCCCTCCTCATCTCATTCCTGTTCTATCACATTCGTTCACGCTTCACCGGTCACACCTCACCGCTCTTCTTTACTCTCACCGAGTGCACGCTCCCTTGATACTGCATGCGATTGTGCCTCTTTCCTCTATTTGCAGCCCCAAGTGTTTTCATCCTGCAGTCCGCTTCTTCACTGTCATGTCATTCTTCACTCCCAATGCATCCCAGACGACAATCTGTGGCTCTGAAGCCCCATCATCAACATCGACATTGCATGAGCATGATATTACCTGGAAAAACTGCATGCCACAACGAGAGGCAGAAGCTAACGAATTGCTTCGGACCTCCACCAATCCGGAGGTCATACGATTAATCTGCTCCCATTTCCCTTTCCAAGATCCAAAGGCCTGCTTGGAAATATTATCGACACGATCGCCGATAACAGCACTCGATGGCATTTTGGAATCCCTCCGTGCGAAGTGCAACAACGATGAGGCCAACCGGCATAAGTCCAAGAGGATCCTAAGGCGGACCTGCTTGGAAATATTATCGACGGCATTCGATGGTATTTTGAAGTATTTCCATGTGAAGTGCAACAACGACCTACAGTGTTCTCCCATCTGGGATTGGGAATGGAGCCCCCTAATCACCACGGACGCTGCCAAAATCGCTGATGCTATCAACTGGAAAATTTCCTCAGCGTTGTGTAAGGTTTCTTTCACAGAGTTGGTGAGGGCAGCTTGTCAGCAGCGATCGTATGTCGTGACAGACTTATTAGATGGACTTTCTGCCACCAGCTCAACGCTTCGGCGACGCATTCAAGAGTTCTATGAACCGAAGGACAAGTATGAGTTGGTTGAGAAGGTAAGCCTTGAGGACCTGGGCGAATGTACAAGATGCTGACAGCTTTCGTAGAAACTGAGGTCCGCTAACCCTTTGTCACATTGGGCAGTCTTTTGGGCTATCTCTGACTCGTGGTCACCCGAGAATCAACCTAATCCATTTGACGCTCTCACTTCCATCTTCCTCCCGATTCAAGTCTTATTTGCGAACCAGGACCTGCCGGTCATGACAATTCTGAAGCGTCTGCAGATGCTGGAGATTTTGTATGAAGATCAAATTGTGGATGGCGTAAAAGAAAAGAGGAACTTCGAAATATTTATGTCGTTTGATTTTTCCATTCTCAAGGACGTCAGTGGCAACTCTCCAAGTTCAGTGGCCAGGTTGATCACAGACAGAGATGTTGATTGCTTTCGCCAATTGAGCATTGAAGATTTTCTCTCCGAGTCCACAAGACTGAGCGAAATATCCTCGCGATGGACACATCTCGCTCATGTTGTGAAGGCATGCTGTATTGTCTACAACAATGACTTGGTTGAGCTACTCAGCGAAGTTACAAAGGTACTTCAAGCCTCCTCATGAGATTATTTCTTCGCTAACTTATGGTTACAACAGAACTTGTTAAGTGCTCGAAACTATTATTCTGCGCTGGCTTTTATTTCTGGCATTCGAAATGCCGGATGCTGTCCCGAAAATCTTTCTACCTCCTGGAGATTAATGAACACGGACTGTAGGTATAAGTCTTATATGAACCAATGGTTCAGCGATCCTGGGCTTCCGTTCATACTTCCTCACGTTCACAAAATGAGAAAAGACCGCGAAAGAGAGATTGAGATATTATGGGAATACCTCCCGTTATACTACCGATGGCATGCATTGATTGGGGACGACGTCAACAGCCATGAAGGAAAGGAATGGATCGAAGACGACGCCCACAACCAGGAAAAATATGGCACCCAGATGCAGCTGAATTTTAAGCTTAGGGGGATGAATTGACACTTGCAAGTGATTGACCTTCCCTTCATCGCGAGAAACTCGTGATGAGAAGCCTCCTTGGGTAGCGCCGTCAGCTGCATATCATGTGTGATAGTTTATATACGCTTGAATCGCAATGTGCTTATTTTTACTCAGAGTGCTTCGGGTTCATACAAGGAGGATACTATCCGAACATACCGCGGATGGACTAAGGACCTCTGCAGGAATGAAAATGCTTGGGACAGACTGCGTCTCTTAATTTGGGGCGCATTTGCCTTCATAACATCTATCCTCAGTTTGCAACAGCATTCGATCAGCCGTCGAAGTTTCTTGGATAGCACATCCAACAGACATTAAGAAAGGGCTCAAGAATTGACAAGTTCAGTGCAAGCCAAGAAATAGGGATGAAATGGTTCGTGGGCTATGAATGTATTGGAAAATTTTCCAACATCAATATTATCACAACGGACGCACCAAGCTCTCCCAGCCCCTTCAAAAGTACACGGTGTGATGAGAAACAACTGCACAATGCTACGCTAAGAGCCATCTCTACATTTTCATGAACCACCTTCAGGTTTGGCTCCTTAATTTCGACCATTTGCTTTCCCCACCCGTCAATCGTTCGGGCCCGCAGGATTGTTGAATGTCAAAAGTCTGGAAGGCTGAATGAGGAGGCGGAGCCACAGTGAAATCATGATGCTGGAGACTGCCGAAATTGTCAATTCCTATGGCTCAAGAGTAGAAGAGTAAACATACAAACTCAATCAAGGGTCACTTGTGTTGTTTGAGGAACGGTAAGAAATGGAGATATGTCTTCGGCTTCCTCTCTTGGGCACTTCGCCAGTCAATAATGGATTTGTGATGCTTTTCGTGGAGGCTATCTGGACGTATAATTTGAGAGTTCAAGTGAAGTTTGATCTCCTCAATAGAAGAGAATTTGTCTGAGCACCACTGACAGGTCCAAAAAAGTCCCATTGTCCTTGGAAATAAACTGATGAGGGAGGTGATGGAAATTTCATAGTGATACTTAAGGGATACTTATACCAGTCTGCAGAACGAGAAACTTAAGTAATGGATGTGATCTATCAGGACGTGCATGCTCTTACTATACAAATTCATATTCTAACATGGATGCTAGATATGTCTCATGCTGGCTGGTCACTTTCCGCTTTTCCGGTTATTTCCCTGCTTTGGGTGCAGGTATTCACAATGTAGCTGGGGTCATGGTTCCATCCGTGCTATGTTACAAAAGCAAACCTTCTACCCCCGACTTCTCTTCGTCCGCTCTTTCTCTATCTCGTTCCCTGGACCGAGCCACATACACAGGGCTGTATCTCAGCTTTTGACTCTAATATAAGCATCGCAACACCCTTTTGAACATCGAAAACGGAAGGCCTGGGCCCTAACCATTCTGCTGAATTGATTTGTTTGTCTCTAGTCATACGTTCACGGTGAGCATTCTGCACTTTGGGTTGACACGAATACTGATTCCTGAGATAGCCATGAGCGATGGTCACCAGGGACGAAAACGACGGCATACAGCCACGAAAATGGAGGAGGAGCTAAATAGGCAGAAGAATTTCAAACCAAGGGAAGCTCAGAAGTTCCAGAATACCAATCCGATGGGAAGGAGAGAACAAGCAGACGAGTCGGAGCTTATTAATCCGACGGACGATATTACGGAATTGGTGAAGAAACTTAAACTTGACCGGGAGGAACACAGGAAAATGAGAAGAGAGACGGGAGCATGGCTTCAGAAAGATATCGAGATGGTCGGAGGCTGTATATCGTGTGGGAAACGAACAAAAAATGAGAGATGCGATGAGTGCACAAGACGCACCGTGTGCGGGCATCAACGAACATCTCGGGAAGGCAAATGTGAAGCGTGTGCAAAGGAACGAATTCGAAAGTGGCTTGATGAACTTCCATCAGAAGGCAATTTTTTAGGAGTATGAATCTCCCACCGGAATTGCTTTATTATACTAACCTCCACAGGTGCCTCTCGATAGTGGGTGCATAATTTGACCGCTCTGCACAATTCCACGTCAAGTCATATATACTTGTACTGTTGCACAATGGTAGTAGGTTACTTGATGGCACTGATGAAATTTTCGCGGTTTTGAGTGCGGTACTATTGCCAGATGGGTCCTGGGAGATAGTTGTGGTCAAGGCATTTCTCGCAGCATTCGTGGAATATTTCGGCAAGAGATTCCGTGGTTCTCATATCAATCTGACCTACAATCCATTTGAATCTGCCACGGATGAGCTGCTACGTGATGAATAGCACAACGCCGAAGATTTGACCTCTTTTCGGAAAGGGAGGATACAGTCAGAGATATTTGGCCAGAGGCAGCTCTGTGCTACTCTCACTGGCGGAAGCAAAGGCAGATGCTGCTTTGGCATGAAGGCAGAGATGTACCATTCACGAAAGAGTGTAAGATGGAGTGAGATCATCTTTCTGCCTGCACTTTAGAGGTCGCCTTGTGTAATTCTAATGGAGGCTTGTGTTTTGTCTTGGTCTCAAGTCCATAACATGTTGATTCCTGATAGCAATGATCGTGCGATATTTAAGTGATCCATGGACCCCCATCAGCCTCTCCCTTGCCCTTCTCTCACTTGGGACTAGCATAATGCACATGCGAAGGTCTATCCTCCCATGAGCGGGCTCTGGAGGTGGCGGGGCCAGATTGAATGAAGGGGCTTTGGGTTTCTGCAGTTCGTAGACCAGCGTCTGAGATGCAGTGCATGGAAGGTATGGGGAGTCCATGGCGATGAACGAGTGGATTGAAGGATGCAAAAGTCGTATAGGGCCTGCTGCAGTGAGAAAAGAGGTAGAATGCAATGTATCACGGACGCGTGGAACGGTGAGAGAAGAAGAGCGGTGAAACGTGAGCGAGTATGATTGAACAGGAATGAGATGAGGAGGGCCCTTCACAGTATTTGTCGATACACTCAAAGAAATCAAGATCACAGGAATCCAGGTACGAGGACACAACGTGAGAGTGCTCACGCCAACCGACAAAGAGGCCGCCCAATGATGGATGTGGAACTGCCCGACTAGGGGTGACCACGATGGAAGGTCACCCCCTCCTCAACACTGCAGTATACCGTCACAGCGTTGATAGGTTCTAGAAGTTTAACTATTTAGGATTCGTGCATTGTCTTGCACCAATTCAATCATCCTTGTCGCCGCCAGGATTTGCACAAAATCGTGCTCTGCGCCAACACAGGTCGGAATACGACCATTTAGTAATCCTAACCTATACAATGAGCTCACCATGGAGGGGCTTATGCGGTAGCTTTGCAAGCAACCTGTTGACCAATTGCGAAGCTGTGATGCGTTTCTTGGGATTCATGGCGAGCATTGAGCGAAGAAGAGAAAGAGTCGTTGGGACCTCCTCACCAACTCGCTGAACTTCACGAAGCCAATTTGACATCATCGTATGGACTCGTTTGTCTAGGGGAACGTCTGCAATTTTCCAAGTACCTCGCGGTAGAGGCACAAGGCGAAATACAAATAGCAAGGTGACCCCAAAGGCCCAAACATCACCTGCTCCTCCCTGTCGATCACATGCACGTCGTTGCATTACCTTGGATGCATGGTCAAAACCCACACACAGGCTGCGCAACATGACTCATTTAGAAGCAACAAGGCTGCATATCCATCCCCTTTTCGTAGAGCTCCATCACTGAAGTTGATATATAAGTAGAAGGTGGTTTCCTATGGAAGCTATAGATTAGTGCTCACTCCCAAACAATCGAAATTGCATTCCTCTACCCAAGATTTCCAGCCAGCCGCACAATGTGCTTCACCTATACCACCACCACCAAGTACGCTAAAGCTCCTTGCACCAGCGCTTGCACTATTGTGAAGACGGAGACGGAGACATGCGTAGATGTTAAAGAAGGACGTCCATGTAAGGGCACTGAGACTTCTACGGCTGGAGCTACTACGAAGCGCGGCAATTGTCCCACGCACAGATGGTAAGTCTAGTTAAGATTCAGAAACAAGCCACAGATAAATCTAACTTTGATAGAAGATTAGCGATGAAAATATTGAAGCGGAAGAAATTGTGGAATCACTGCTATTATTGTCGACATCGCATGGAAGTGTCGTTAATGTAGAACGATAATGACAGAGATTGTATCCGCTGAGGCGGCTAAGTACGAGTGCATCAATTGGCAGAATTTAAACCTGGACTCCTTCTCTTTCAATGGCGCTTAAAATAGCTTTGAATGACACGAATTTACCATTCCAGCAATTCGTGATAATAGACCCGAAGCTTAACCCTTCAGTCGCAGGAAACTCACCTTTAATGAATTGAAGTCTCACACTCTCATCATCTAATTCGGGGTATGGAGGTCGTTCGGTGATGATCTCGTAGCATATTGAGCCAAACGCGAAGATATCATCTGCAGGATTGAAAACGGATTGATCAAAGTCGTCAACAGCCCGTCGATACCTCAATGGCTGAATGGCTAGATCATTTGAGGGGGCTTTGTAATTATGGGAACTCGCGAAATCACAGATTTTGATGTCGTAGTTATCGTCTAGCAGAAAATTTTCTAGCTTGCTATCGCAATGAGATATCTGGTGTGTGTAGTAAACTGAAAGATTCAGCGATCTGAGCAATCCACTGATGCTTGCGACGTTGTGAAGCTTTAGGTTGAGACTTGATAAAGCGAGCCAGATCTCCATTCTTCATCCAGTCCATGGTTATACAATCAGCTCCGACATGGTAAATTGACAGAAGTCGCGGGTGACTTCCAAGGATTTGATAGATGGTCCGTTCATTGAGTAGATCCTCAGTGGATTCGAATCGCTTTTCCGCCTTGTTTTCATCCACTAGATAAACGACGCTTGAGGTTCCAACTCCGAGTATGCTGTAGAATGTTAGCAGTTGCAAATATGCTACTATATAACCAGGGAACCTACGTCCACGCTCTAATGTCGCGATCTGGGAAGCTTTTGGCCGACTCGGTAATATATGACGTGCTTGACTGTAGTTCAGCATAATGCACTGCGAGGCAATGTAGTAAGGATATACAAACCATGTTGAAGTTTGGAGTTTGTCTATCCTCGGTCTGATCTGCTCTTCGCAAGGATTTTCATAGCTGCCCTCGTGATCCGTCTCAATATCCTGCTTTATCGAAATCTTGTCCCACTGACTGCCGTATGACGTTGATACCGTACCAATGAACCAAGCGAAAAGGTCCACAGGCCTCTTCCACAACATTATCCATCGCGACCAATTCGACATCAAGGGCTGCACACGTATTGCTAGGGTTGCAGACGGTAAAAGGACTCGTGAAATTGAGCCTAAGCCAAAAAAGCGCGTCCGTAGACGGGGAGTTTGTTTCGTGAAGACCTGGCTTGATATAAGAGGAGCTGACGGCAATACCAGCGGGGCGAAGATAATAGAGACCAAATGATGTAGAATTAAAATTATATTCCAAATGTCAATTGAGGAATGCGACGCGAAATATTCCGAATGATCCGAAGCGAGGTTTCAGATCACGTGGTGTTTTTGGAGGAGCCGAGAAAACAGAGAAACACCGCGCGCGGGACAGGAACAAATAATGATTATGACTTTTGCACGTGACGGCGCACTCCTCATATTAATTGACTCCCAAGGGGGGACTAAAACCCCCTGGAACCCTGCGCTGCGCACTCTCTTGTTGTTCCGAGCCGGCTAGATTCCGCAATGTGCGACTGCCAGACCAGAACAATGTCCAGCCTGCATCTTTATTTTCAGCTAATCAGAGGGCAGGGTCTGTGAGACCCAAAACCCCCTATTTCCAATGCCAAATATAGCGAACCCCAATAATATAACAGAAACTTGGTGTAACGAACGCATCTGGAGGATTCTCGGCTTTTTGTATGAGTATAACGAATATCTCTTTATAGCGAAACAACGAACATTTTATAAGCTAAACCACCAGCACTTATCAATTCCATTGAGAAAGGTGGCCATCGAGACAAGCTCATTCCTCTGAGAATGTTGGTGGTTGGCTGGGAGTTTGTGGGATAAAGGTGCAAGTCTCGCTTTCCTAGCTATTTACCAGAAGCATTATTACGGATAAAATTACCTGTTCTATTCTCGTGTCTATCCCGCAGCCCATATACAAATATTTTTCTACTTCGATTTAACATCGTAGCATCTGAATCACCTACTAATCTCCTAGAGCAGCGTAGTGCGAGAGAGCGCAATACGCCAAGTCTATATATATATATATAAGTATCGATATCGCTCCATGAGCCCGTTAGAGCACAGGTCGTATACAGTATAGGCATTATTCATGGACATCTGAAGAGATACAATATCATAATCACAGGGCATGAGGCAAAACTCATTGATTTTGAAGCATCAACTCTTCAGAAAGAGGGACATCACACAGCTCAGAGGAAGGATTGCGATAGATGTAGTGATTCAACATATTTTCCTCTCTCCTATGATACCACTTCTCTATGCACTCTTTAAGCAGCTCCTACATCTATGAGTAGAGAGAGACCTTAACATCCTTGTACCGCAGTGTGCCGCTGCCACACCTCTCATTGTCATTTCCCACATGTGTTGCGCATTTGACGAATTCGCCATCCTTGGAATGTCCGCAAGAATACCGGTCTTGTTCTTGAGTGCATCGAGCGTAAAGGACAGTATGTAGATTCCGGATCTGTGCTGGTCGTGGCTTGGTTCTTGCGGCCACATAAAAACCAGTGTCCAAGACAGTGGGAGGGAAGGAGAAGTCGGTGGCACGGGGAATTGACCGTTCGTGAGGACATGGCTCCCTTAGTTATTTCATTTCGTTAAAGACTACTATTCCAGTGCCTAAAGTCTTGGACTTTTAAAAGTTGCGATCAAATAAGCTAAAAAGCTTGGTTGGCCCTGTAATCCCACCTGTTCGAGTGACAGAGACAAACGGCCATTTTGGGAGTAGATTCGCTGCCTACAACAGTCGGCGGGTTGATCTCGCTAGTCCTCATCGGTTGTGACGACTGAAATTTCAGTCGTCACACCGTTTTGAGCCTAGCCAGCAGACGGGTACTAAGATTCCGACTCCATTCTTTACTCAACCCTCCTCCTTTCTTCCAGCTCAATGCTACGCTACCTACGTGACTATCATTCTGCAATCCAGACCTTGGATGTTTATTTATTTGCATCTAATGTTGGGTGCTGGGGAACGCTCCCTAATCCGCCAGATGGACAGAACCCCTGAGTGGGAAATGGAAAGTGATCGATCTGATGTTGGTCCAACGAGCTGTGCTCCAACGTGGAGATCCAGTTTAATGTATAAGAACAAGCCGCAGGGCGAGGCATCTCTGTCTACCCACCGCTGCTGCGCTGCACCTCTTCCGCCTTTAATCTTGCGTCTCCCGCCCTGTGATTTCTAAAACCATCGACATGGCCAGCGAGTACGCTACTCAAGCGCAGACATTATGGAACGTGGAAAGTTCCTCGCAAATATACGGACCACCCAGCATCATGCCACCCACATCATACGGCTTACCTATTGGGCCATTCATGAATTTAGCACAGTCTCAAGCATGCCTCACGCAGCAACAACTGCCACCATTCACTGTGCCCGAGCTCCAAGCATGGGCAAGCTCGGACAGTTTCTCGGTCCCATCGGTTGTGCCTCCAGCAAAGTCTCCACGCAAAATGTTGACTGATGATGATCGGAAAAAAATCTGTCAGCATCATGAGGACAACCCGAAAGTAAAGCAAACTGAGATCGGAGGTGAGGCAGAGCAAGAATTAAGTATATTTTATTTCGCTAACTTCTATATAGCTATGTTTGGCGTTGAAAGAAGGTGCGACATCTGCACCAAGTCTCCAAGTTTCGGCTTTGCTAAAATTTATTTAGTACCATATCGAAAATATTAAAGGAAAAGGAAAGGTATCTCAGCGGAAGCCTTTCTCCAGCGAAACCAACGAGACGTGCTAGAGGCAATGGCCCCAATGTTGAACAAGCACTGGAGAATTGGGCCTGGAATGCTCAGAAGCTAGGCCTACAATTGACAGACAGTGCAATCGAAAAGAAGGCACGACTCTTTGCCGCCACAGTTGGGGATAAGAGCGTTTTAAAAAGCAACTGGCTTGAGGAATTCAAACGGAAGACAGTGACCAACGGCTGCAGTTTATCTTCTCCAGTTCCTTCTGCTGCAACCATGAGTGGAGAATATCTCGAGGAAGATAGTATTCATAAGGTGGCACCATCGTCTATTTCAGAGTCGACAGTCTCATTCCTGCAGTGCAAGCCTAGCAACAACAGACCTGGGATTTCAATTAATGGTCTGCAGCCTCTAACTCCGTCGACACCTGTTGTGTTACCTCCAACACGCAATGATGCTCGAAATGCCCTTAATACGTTCTCAATCTTCCTTCGCCAAACGCCAATGACCTTCCTCAATTACAATGAGCGCATGGTTATCTCAAATTTGAAAGAAAAGCTACGATAGTTGTCCACCCCTTGGAACCTGTCTCGGTCTTTATAATCCAGAACCAAAATCAATAATCGCACGATGGCAAGCCGCTACTCCTCGGCCACTTTGTATAATAATTTATGCACGTTTCAGTCGCACTGCCCTTATTCTTGTTCAGAGAGACTGCTTTTAAAAACTAAGGCCACATTGAAATCCCGTGACATTCCCCTTTCTTTGATCCCAATGCCGTTCTTTGAGGACTTCTATGTTCTGTTTCGTCCCTACACTTGTGCCACATGATAGTAGGGGAACAGCATGCTATCGAGGAAGGAATAATGACCCAGGGAGATGGGAGCACGTGGTAAAATTCGCTTGGCCGTCTGATAAAAGGTGCCAAGAGGGAGATTTGTTGAAGTTGGCCAAAGAAAGAGGAGTCAAAGGCATTGCCGAATGGGTTCATCACGAGCAGATAAATATCGATGGGCTCCCGGATACTATTTCGTATCTACGAAGAGGCATGAAATTTGTGTAAATTGCAAGGCACCGTACATGCATGTCACAGGACCTACGTGACTAAGCACATCTGGTTGCATATTGGTGCCTCAGGCGGGAAAAGGAGAGATAGACATGTAAACTCTGGAGCCCGAGCGATAGTAGATAGTAGTCAAATCAGTCTGTCATCTCCGTATTTTTATGGGCACCGCTAGTACACTTGAGCTGCAGATTACATAACAAGTACTAACGTTCAATAACATCTCCATCAGAAGCACCCTTCTCGAGAAATATATGATCGGTGCACTTCGACTGCCGCTTCATCGTCGGATTGTCGCGCCAACTCTCAGATTCGCAGGCTTCACACCGCCCAAGCAGATCTCAAACAGTTCAGCTATGAACGCCAAATTCTCTCCTGGAGAGGACGGGGACCAGTTAACGAAAGAGACGAAAACCTTACTCGAAGAAACCAAGTGGAGGTTGACCGACGCACAGACGGGTCTTGAGAAGACGTTCTATTTCAAAACTTTCACCAAAGTTCTAGTAAGAGCACTCTTCGTCTTTTGTGTTGCTGCATCTAACGGGCGCAGGACTTTACAAATGTCGTTGGGGTCAGGTGCAAATCGAAAAATCATCATCCTAGGATGACAATCGTAAGTCTTTCTTCTCGGATGTCTGCGATGGCCAAAGACTACTATTGTGCTAACGAATTCTGTCGCTTTAGGAGACTGGGTCCGTTTCTATACTTTGGACAACCCACAACCCCCGCGGCCTCTCTTCTAAAGACACGTTCATGGCACGATATTGTGACAAACAAGCACAACTTATAGGAGATGTAGACAAGGATCAAGCGCAAAAGTGTGGCTCTGCTCCATCTGCACAAATTTGAGGAGAAACGGATAGTAGCTAGTTGAAAGATGTGATCAGGACCGAAAGCAATACAAACATCTACTTTCAAAGACCGCACTCTCGACGACAGCTTTCAGGCGGCCCCGCTGCATGCGTGATTTACGAAAACAACAGCGCTGCTAGCTTCCAGCAAGATAGAGCGGAGAAGGAGACGGGTGTGAATCACGATGAGGCGTACAGGCACCTGTCGACCTGTGAATGACAGGAAAGCATGCTATATGATAGTAGACAATGGCATCCCACGCTAGGCAATGACATCGCACGCTAAGTGGCATCCATGCTAGGTAATGATACTGCAGTTGATTCTGTCAGCCAAGATTTCCTTATCCCTCCTGTCTGCGAAAACCTTGGGATCTAGGCGCATAAAGCACACTGAGTGCATACTCACACCTCTTCGACGCAGGAATGAGATTGGCAGAGGTAGAACGTTATATTAATATTGCTAATATTAAACTGCACATGCTTCAAAAGATCAACACATAGGCGAAGAGGTATGACTAAACTAGCGTTAAAATAAAACAAAAGCGTCTCCTTCGGTAGAGATAGTGCCCTATGACCACAGATATCGGAATAGAAAATATTGCGCTTGCGATATCTATAAGAACACTTAGATATGAGTAGGACTTTAACAGATTATCGTAAAACAAAGCCGCCTCCCATAAGAAACCTTGTGTATCTTGTGTCCGCCTAGCTTGATGCCTAATGATCGATGCCCGGAAAAAGATTCCTCTGCTTGGAGGGCTATATTCCGCAATATCAAATCCGCAAAGTGTGGTATAAGTGCGGAACTTATCAAGACTCTGAGAGAAGACTAAAAGCTCCCACAGGCCATTCTTGACAGGAAACATCGTGAGCACATCATATCTTAGGCCAGTTGCCACGAGACTGGAGTGTATCTCCTCTGTTGTGTAGCTTTTGTCGCCCGTATCCAGGTGAATGAGCTGGTATTGCCTAATCGGCGCAGTCTGCTCAGAATTAACGACATGCTATCAGCGGAAGGGATATGCAACAGCCCTACACTAGATCTTGTTTCGGAACCCTCGACCAAGGTGCTCTTCGCGGAGCCCTTGGGATAATTGGCCCCAGTTACAGATGCCGACAAACGCCAGCCCCGTGTTTCAAAATCATTGGCCTCCTGGATAAATATCAGCCGATTCCATTGCTCGGAAGGATTTCAACATACGCGCATTTGAGCATTTTCAGGTGTTGGCGGTGGCGCGGCTAAGTCAGATGATGATCTCATGAAACCTTTGAATTCGTCCTGGATCAAGTCAGCTTCTATTCAAGGAGACGCCTTGCACTACATACAGTCACGTCGTCGAATTCCGTAATCGTATCAGTGCCATCAGCCACTGTCGTCTCACAAATTATCTTACTCTTGGAAGGATGTGAGCGGCCAATGGAAACGGTGGTGGAGACATTCTTCTCCATCGTATATATGAGCAGAGCAAAGCTGGCAGGGTTTGGACTCAAAGAATGACAGATGAGGCGAACCAGCTTCGTCCTGCGCGCAGAGGTCCGCAAATGCGTCTGAGAAGAGAGACAGTACAGTCAAGGATAAATTGAGACGAGCACAGGAGCGGTGAGGTTTTATATATTCATCGATCCTCGTATCATGGTGGTCCAATCCAGCTTGGGAGACCAACGACGGAGAGTCGATCAAGGGAGCTGGTTCCTTCATCCCTTGGATCGACCAGCGGCCCACGATACATCATGCAGACAACGCGGGGTGAGCATTGCAGGGCAGCGTCGATGGAGTAGATCCTGAGTCAGTATGGCATCTTTTTGATTCTTGATGCTGGAAAGAGCCAGATCGCCATACATTGGTGGAGGAGTTCGAGCAGAGCTCGTTGGACCAACATCATATCGATCACTTTCCCTTTCCCACTCGGGGGTTCTGTCCATCTGGAGGATTAGGGAGCGTTCCCCCGCACGCGATATGAGATGCAAATAAGATCGATTGTCACATAGGTAGCGTGGATCAAGTGTGAGTAAGAGACAAGTGGTCGACTCAAGCTATATGCAAAGCACTATCAAGGACGCCATTGAGCTAGAAGAATCGAGTCGGAAACGTGTATTTCTCCGGAATCTTGGTACCTGTCCGCGTTCTAGGCTCAAAACGGTGTCACGACTGAAATTTCAGTCGTCACAGCCGATAAGGACTAGCGAGATCGACCCGGTGACTGCTGTGGGCGCCTAATATATTCAGCTTCTACCTGCCTTCACACAAACCATTCTACAAAGAACAGAACAATGGGAGCAGAACTCAGTACCACTGTATCGCAGTGCCTTCAGCATTCGACGATAGATGAAATGTTGCGAGAAGAACAAGTAATTATCCTCCACCTCAAGAAGAATCTGGACTGATGAACGAAGATGGTTGAGAAATTGGCCACAGCGATACCATCATTGTCGACAAAATCAAGGTCGAACCTCAACAGCTTGAAGGCCAAACTATCAGAGAGTCACCGTTCCAATGCGAAGTCCTTGCTACAGACGCCTAAATTGAAATCTTTGCTAGACGTCACAGCTGAGGATGTTGGCCTCTCGGAGACCATTCATACAGAGTTCCCCCACTGGCTCGATGACTGGCAAGTATTTCTAAAGTCAGAAAATATCGTCAGCGGTGCCCGCGACTCCTTTACTTCACTCCTTGCTGAGAGATACGAGTTCACTTATCTTATGGAGAAGCGACGTGTAACGGATAGATATCGTTGGAGATTCTTTACACTGTTTTTCTACGACCTGCATATCCTCGTCAGTTATGGCGCCGACACACATCGAGGTTCCGAAACGCTGGTCCGGTTCTTAACATCCAGTTCCGTCGAGCACGAAGAGCAGATTATCTGTTCCAATATTAAGAGATGGGTTGCCGCTGGATTAAGGTACCATACTTTGTGTGTCTCCGCTGGAAGCAGTGGATGTCTCTTCATGCTGCCCGAGTCCATAAGTGACAAAGTGTGAGTATAGAGGCCACCCTAAGATTAGTAAGAATTAACAAGAAGGTTTATTTAGTTGGGAGGAGTACTTGCCCATAAAAGGTCCAACACATGAAGAAGCTGTCACACTACTTAAAAACACCAGCATCAAGAAAAAGTGCGACGACGCACGCGCATCTGATCTTGCGGAAGCCATCCGCAAAGGGCTATTGGAACAAATTAAATGGCATTATTCAAGAGCTAGAGACGATATGCCATCTATCGGCACCACTCATCATAGCGAACGGAGAACACGCAAGAGGAAACAAAGGTCTGCTCATACACCACCCTTGCAGCAGACTCAACGTCATCCCCCAGCACAGCAACCGAATAATACACGGACAAGAACGCATACAAATACATATTGGCCTGGAACAGAAGCTGAGCATATTCAAGATGCAAGCGCGATGGACATGTTAAGCACAGTCGCAGGTAAAATGGAGTTCGCCCCAGTATGTTTCCTAATAGAGATCCTTGCTGACAGACGAAGCTCACCAGCAGTCGAATCTACAGGAGTCGAATCTACTATCTCAAGCCGTAACAGGCACGACTGTACCTGCCGTTACCGTTCAGGGCAGCATGACGAATCCAGATTCAGGTAACATAGGTAAGTTCAAGGGTCATATAGTAATTAGTAATTAATGGCTGATTCTCATGTTATAGATTTTCAAGCCCAACATGAGACCAATCAGACTGGTAATTTATTCATTCAGTGCAAGATTTGAAGAAGCGTACCAATTAATTATGTCCCCAGTTCGTCTAGACACGTTAACCACGGCGGCCGTGGCCCAGATGCCATATTCGCCACCGCAAGGGAGACCAGAAGATCCGTCACTGTCCTTGTCAAAATCCACGGATCCAATATGTGAAACTATACAACCTACGCACAGCCAATGCAGCGACGCAACTTTTTTTAGAACGGGTTCAGCAAACCCCGCTAGCGAGACAACTTTTTTTGGTTCCAGTGATGCCATAACTCAAACATCAGCTACAGTTCTGCCGATCAATATGGAGTATGGCAATGTCTCCACAAATCTAACGGAGACTTCGGATGTCCTGGACTCGAACCTTCTTTCTGATACGGATTATTTGATATTGCTATTCCACCCCCTAGGTGACTCCGCAATCCCACACGTACTATTCGAGCGTGCACGATTTCCTCAATTCCGATGGACCGAATATGGTTGTCAAAGTCAAGTTGAGGCGCTGACAGCCGGCCTTGATCAACGACTGGTTGATCTCCTCTCTGACAAGACCCGCTTGACACAGACTCTTTATAAGCTTGATCCAAGCACCTCGATGACTGGCCCATGGTCTTGTTCCGTCAAGAAACCGTTGACTATGAAGTTGCGTCCATACTTGAGTGAGCAGGTGAGAAGAGACTGGAGCCTCAAGATGTTGAATTGGATACTGTTTGTCTTTCCCCGAGATCAACTTTGGGAAACCAAGTAGGTTATACAATTCCATTCTGATATCACTGTTGCTAATTAGGTACCCCTATGATCAGATTTGTATATGTTGGAAAATTACTATCACCTCCTGCGTCTTGTTCTTCCGCAAATAGATTCGGAAGATTTACCTCTGCATACCAGAAATGACGTGATAGAAGCGTTGTTAGCGGTATCCAAAATCGGGGATACCTCTAATCGACAAACTGCTCTAGACATGGCCGCTGGGATTCTAGGAGCCTATTCCCCGGAATTCTTGTGGGGTGCCATTGCTCACGCGCAAAGCGTTTTGTCACGTCTTAGGGCAGATTTCAATGATTCCGAACACTTCATAGAAGAATTCTGTTGCCGCTCAGGCCACTTGGACTGTTCCGAGTCTTCTATACGCGATTTCTACCGCCGTTTACAACCAAACTCAGTGAGCAAAAGATTGAACGCCATCTACGGACGTCTGCACGTCTCCCACCTAGAGAATCTGGTTCAATGCGATCAATACAGTTCCGCGGTTGATGAAGTTGATGACTGGAGAACTTCCCAGAATCCATCGATGATGGAATGTCGGGTGCTTCCCGGGCAAGCGGTTACCGTGGCTAAGATACATCGGTCTCAAGGCACCTTTGCTGAAGCCCAAGCTTCGCTCGAGTCATGTCTCAAGCTACTTCTTCCTCAGGACGTGAATCGAATTCAAGTTCTTTGCAGTCTTGCCGACATGTACTGTGACCTGGGATTTCCGGAAGAGGCTTGTGCAAAATTGACACCAGAAATTGAAATTGAAAGAATTAAAGGCATGCAAGGCAAGGCATTCAGGCGCTTATTAGTCTCGGCGATTGACGCTGACGTTGGGAAGAGATCATATGGGAGTGGGGAAAGGACTGTCGGAGAGGTTCAGGCCATCTTTAGCGGCTTGTCTAACTTGGACGTTAGCGACCAATTGTTACATGTGAGGGTACTAATCGCCTCAGCTCGAATTGTTTACTACAAGTCTCACTTCTCTGAAGCACAAAGAAAATGGGAAGATGCATTAGATCATGTACAGAGATATGCAAGTTTTCAAGGCGAGGGATTTACATATGCTGCTATTCATCTTTCTATCTGTCTTGTTCACATTGAACGTGGCAATAATAGAGACGGCAGGGAAGCCTTTGAGTGTGCGGAGAAAATCCTCTGCATGAGTGTCAGAGACTTCTGGATACCGACTTTGGCTACGAGATGGATTCCTGATATTTTAGCAAGAGTAAAAACATTAACGGGATGGGAATTGTGTGGAAGCGATCTGGAACCCTGTGGAGCAGGGACTTCGGTTTCCCTTCACTTGGTATGATATGCATTTCAAAGAATAGGGCGGCGATTGTTTTTGTCAATCTATTGAGCGGAGAAAACTTTCATACTGAGATACAGACAGTAGCTCTCGAAAATACAGCTGAAAACCTTTCTCTTTCAGTGAATGAAGTGACAGATGATAGCAGGAGGGGCAAAGATTATTTGCTATTACCTCGAGATTAATTTGCCAGGTACACTTCAGACCAAGCAGGGCAGCCTCTGAGACTTCATCATGGAGTACCAAGCGAGACCGCGAGGGAGGCATTATACTTCTGCACCTCTGTATATCATCGTCCGGAATTAAGAGCACAGTGTTCGTCCCATCAGTAGTCATTGCCTGGAAGCATGTCCGTGGGACCAACAAGTTGAACGAGGTATCAGATGGCCTAATCCCCTTTCTCATGTACTTCTTCACCACCCGCTCCACCTTGGACGGCTCAGAAGGGTCTACCAGATGACTCCGATCAGTCCTCCATACCTCTCTCTCAAGAATCTTGAACTCAATGCGGACCCTAGAAGGGCAAGGAGGCACTACCTGCAGCCGTCTGTTCAGGTTCTTCTGCTCTCGTGGTTGACTGTGAGCAGTTAGTGGTTATGTCGTTTTCTAATATCAGGAGCCAAAAACGGGCAATATAGACAGCTTACAATCTCGGGGAACCGCACAGTTGGTACTCATCATCGCTTCCTGTGGTAAAGTTCTCGACTCGCCACGAAGCCATCATGGTTATAAACAACCCTCTATATCCCATCAGTTCAAACCTCTAAATCTGTAAAACGAATGTGTAATTACACCCAGGTTGTGTACAATTGCGGGCATTGTCGGTATACAGTTCGAGCATGGTGCGAGAACTATGAGACGACGCATAAGAGGTGTCCATTGCATGTTGTTGCAGTTGAGAAAAGAGTGTATGTTTAATATTTCGTTAATTTGTCTTTTCACTTAGCTATGATTAACCTATAACATAG
>Ga0209512_1001614_pt1 | contig 26987 bp, 29 predicted proteins | sample frozenSSSSmetaG_FD_184142 | JGI IMG/M metagenome (GOLD analysis project Ga0209512, IMG submission 184142) | Glacier valley bacterial and archeal communities from Borup Fiord, Nunavut, Canada, to study Microbial Dark Matter (Phase II) -... | ecosystem: Environmental > Aquatic > Freshwater > Ice >...
TGCAAGGAACGTGACCTGTATTTAACGGTTGAATTATATACAAGGTATTCAGTTGAAAACTATACCAGTCCAGCGGATGTCAAAAGTAGTTTTATTAGGTGATATATGTCTGGATATATATGCCTTATAAAACCGTATCATAAGACTCGTGGCCAAAGCCCATCCCTTTTCTTCTTTCTTTTTTGGCTTATTTTTCTTTGCTCATTTGTCGATTTACAGGTGATATATTTATTTTAGATCCACTTGATTTGAAGAGCATTGGCGGTTGATGTGACGCTGGTCGAGCTCTTTGGTGAGCAGGGTCAGGATAACCCGCTCGTAAGGATCGTTTTGTTAAAGACAATCGGTGAGTACTGATTGAATGTTCTTTCGAAAGGAAGGCAGCCTCAGTTCGAGTGGCATTTGGTCAATAGAAAGAGACTTGCTGTGCCTGTCTACTCCTCAGATCAAATCGCCTGTATTGGAGACATCTGTAAAAGAACAATCAAATGGGCAGAGAGATACTTTATTTTTTACATTAAAGAATCCCATTGAAGGTTTTTATAAAAAGAATGGGATAAGAAATAGGGATATTTATTATAAAATATCAATTTATGGTGCGAATACTGGTTTAATGGACAATCTTTCTTCTCAGTCCTATGATAACGGCAATATTAAGATTGTCAGACCAAAGGGAGTGATATTGGACAAATTTTCTGTGAATGCTTACCCTAAATCAAATTTCGGAGGTAGAAATATCGGAATCAAAGAAATAGACACTTATGAATATCATGTAAAAGAAGAAACATCTAATTTGTTTGAAGTCAATATTCCAGGATTAAGCTGTGAGTACATGACCTATATAAGACTAAATAGGGATTTCGTGAGAATTATAAATAATACCAAATTGGAATGGGATGGTTTTTTCTACATGAAGCAGTAGTTTAGCCACATGGTTTTTTTACATGTAATTTTAATGAGTTCATCTTAACTGTTCCTTACCGACTACACAGATTGGTACAAGCTATTTGGGTTCTGTCGTTCGGCTATTAATTTCCAAAGTTCTTTTTCCAAGTCAATAAAGCTCTATTCTAAGGGATTTTTTCTAAATGCTAATATAAGTGCGGACTGATTCGTTATCGTTCGCATTTAAGATGATATACGGAAAAATGTTTCTTTCTAGTCGAATTGGAGCTATTGCAAATGGTATTTGTAGCTCCACCATACGAAGTTGCTATTATTGGAAATAAATATAACAACAAGAGACAAAAAATAGATAAAGATTATTTTCCCAACGTATTGTTTTCGGATGGTCAGAAAGAGGGGAAACTTGCTTAACTTCAGGATAAACTTATGACCGGCAAACTACCATTTATGTTTGTCAGAATAAAACCTGTCGGCTTCCGGTTACGGAAGTATTAAAAACACTATAACAATTTAAAAATAAATAAAGCGGCAGCAAATAGATAATTGTTGCAATAGAAATAAGAAACATTTGTAACAAATAAATTAAAATATGGAACAAGAATTCAGACCAAAAGCACAAAATATAAAAGGGCAGAAACTTCCTTACCCGGCAAAGCAATCAGACATGAACCAACAGCCCGATAGCGACTTGTCGAATTACAAAGCGGCAGGAAAGTTAATTAATAAAGTCGCCATTATAACGGGTGCTGATTCCGGAATTGGTAGAGCTATTGCTATTGCCTTTGCCATGGAAGGTGCAGACGTAGCCATTTTATATAATGAAAATGATGCTGATGCGGAAAAAACAAAAAGGCTGGTAGAAGCAAAAGGAAGAAAATGTTTAAATATTAAGGCTGATGTACGAAACAGAGCGGCATGTTTTGACGCAGTGAAGCAGACAGTTAAAACTTACGGAAAGCTCAATATTTTAATCAACAATGCTGCTTTCCAAAAAACGCAGGAGCGATTGGAGGATATAACTGAAGAACAATTGCGCCGCACTTTTGAGACGAATATTTTCGGTTACTTTTTCATGGCACAGGCGGCTCTTCCTCATCTTACAGATGGAGATGCTATTGTAAATACTGGTAGTATCGTCGGCTTAACAGGTCATCCACTATTATTGGATTATACGGCTACGAAAGGAGCCATACATGCTTTCACAAAATCTCTTGCGCTGCAATTGGGCGCAAGAAATATACGTGTCAATTCAGTTATACCAGGTCCGGTTTGGACACCTAATATTCCGGGAACCATGCCAAAAGACGAAGTCCAGAATTTTGGACATGAAGTAGCATTAGGCAGACCTGGACAGCCGGAAGAATTAGCCCCTGCTTATGTATTACTGGCATCCATTGATGGTAGTTTTATTACAGGGGCCTTATTGGAAGTAACAGGAGGACGATTATCAAGCAGCAAATAAATAAACAGATGCAACAACGCTACGCATTAGGCACGGTCGAGGCTTTAATAGACACCAACTTTGTAACACCGGCAACAAGACAAGTTTTAAAAGAGCGTATGACATTAGCAGAAGCAAAACCTTCCTTCTTTGATTCACATGCATTTGATACACTTTCTATAGTATGTGATCGCTTGATGGCACAGGATTCTAAGAACAGGATTGTGAATGTTGCTTTGTTCATTGATGAGCGGCTCAAAAATAAAACTTGCGACGGGTGGCGCTATAATAACATGCCGCCGGATGAAAAGATGTATTTGGACGGAATAAAGGGCATTGAAGAAACTGCAAATTTATCTTTTGAAAAGCGCTTTTCTCAATTAACAATTTTGCAGCAGACAGAGATTCTAGGTGCTATTCAAGAAGGCACAGCCGAAGGTGCTATATGGAAAGAAATGGAATCACCGCTTTTCTTTGAAGAATTGTTGGCTGAAATAACGGAAATATTTTTCAGCTACCCTTTAGTACAAGAAGAAATGGGTTATGTTGGTATGGCTGACGCCAATGGATGGATAAATATTGGCCTGAATCAAAGAGATGAAATTGAACCTGAAATGAAATATCAATAATAGACAATAATGCGTAGTTATCAAAATAACGAAATTGTAGATGTTATTGTAATTGGAACTGGTGCCGGTGGTGCCCCTTTACTTGCTCGATTAGCTAAAGCTGGTTTAAAAGCAGTTGCACTGGAAGCAGGAAAACATTGGGATCCCAAGGCTGATTTTGCTACAGATGAAAAAGAACAAAATAAATTGTTTTGGAATTTTGAACGCTTAAGTGCTGGTAAAGATCCTGTACATTTCGGAAAAAACAATTCTGGAATCGGTGTAGGTGGATCTACCTTACATTATACAGCGTACACGCCTCGTCCGCATCCAGATGGCTTTCATCTTCATTCTGATTTCGGCGTGGGAGAAGATTGGCCGATAACGTATTTTGACCTTGAACCTTATTTTGATGAATTGGAACAATTTCTCGGTATTTCCGGACCCTCGCCATACCCATGGGGTCCAGCAAGAAAAACGAGCTATCCTTTGCCGCCACTTCCGTTAAATGGACCAGCACAACTAATGCAGCAAGGTTGTAAAAAATTAGGAATTAAAACATCTCCAGCTGCTAACGCAGCATTATCAGCTTCCTATTACCAGGAACATGTTGGCTGGCGGCAAGCTTGTACCAATCGTGGCTTTTGCCAGGCGGGTTGCAGTACCGGCGCTAAGGCAAGTATGGATGTTACTTTTATACCATTAGCTGTTCATAATGGTGCAGAAATAAGACCGGAATGTTTTGCCACTAATTTCAAAAGAAATGGCACAGGCAAAATTACGGCAGTGGTATATAAAAAAAATGGTAGGGAAGAAAAACAATTGTGTCATAATGTTTTTTTATGTGCTGGAGCGGTGGAAACGCCACGGCTTTTATTGTTGAATAATACGGCTAATAGTAGCGGACAGGTAGGCAAAAACTTTATGGCAAATGTTGGCTTACAGGTTTGGGGTGAATTTGAAGAAGAAGTGCGTCCAAACAAAGGCATACCCGGAGGCTTGATCTCCGAAGACATGCGGCGCCCAAAAGATGCGGATTTTGCCAGCGGCTATTTGATACAGTCTATTGGTGTGATGCCTGTTACGTATGCGTCGCAGTTGGCACGAGCCGGAGGCATCTGGGGGGAAGCGCTCCGAAAAAAGATGCAGGCTTTCAACCAGGTTGGCGGCATCAATATGCATGGTGAATGCTTACCCCATATGAATAATTACCTGGAATTGTCGGATGAATTAGATGAAACAGGGTTGCCAAAACCTCGAATTTATTTCACAGCAGGTGAAAATGAGAAAAGGATGAGTAGTCATGGAGAAGCGGTAATGAAACAAATTTGGACGGAAGCAGGTGCAAAAAATGTATTGTCAATTCACCGCAAAGCACATACGATCGGCACTTGCCGCATGGGCAATTCAGGTGATAAGGCTGTAGTAAATGCAGCAGGACGTTCGTTTGACGTGCCTAATTTATACATCTGTGATAATTCTGTTTTTCCCAGCACGCTGGCAGTTAATCCTGCACTTACTATTATGGCACTTTCCTTAAGGACAGCCGATTTGTTTCTCTCACAAAGATTTTAATTACAGTATTATGGTAGCGAAAAGTTTCTTAGACATAGTTAATAAAGCACATGGTGGTGATACGAACTATGAAGGTGATCAGCATGGTGGAGGCAGCGGGCACGACGGTAGTGGTTTACCAAGGAAAACATCGGGCAATTTTATGTTTGCAACGGGTATTGAATGCTCCTATCCTACCATTGAGAATGGCAAAATCCGTAGGGACTTATTAGCAGAATGCAGCCATTATGAAAGATGGAAAGAAGATTTCGGATTAGTAAAAGAACTTGGATTAAATGTACTGAGGTATGGGTTGCCTTATTATTCCATCCAAAAAGGCCCTGATGAATTTGATTGGAGCTTTGCAGATAAAGTAATGAATGAGCTAAAACACCTAGAAATTACTCCGATTCTCGACCTTATGCATTTTGGAGTACCCGACTGGATTGGTGATTTTCAAAATCCTGAATTACCCATTCATTTTGAAAAATATGCCGCAGCAGTTGCCCAACGTTATCCGTGGGTGAAATATTATACTCCGATCAATGAAATTTATGTAACAGCTAAAGCAAGCGCAAAAGATGGCGTTTGGAATGAGCAGTTAAAAGATGATAAGTCTTTCGTTACTGCTATGAAAAATATTGTTGCCGCAAGTATTTTAGGCAATCACCAGATTGCAAAATATCGTCCCGATTGTGTAATTGTGCAAAGTGAAAGTGCTGAATATATGCATGAGGCATGTGCAACCAAATCATACCAGGTTACCATTGATAACAAATTGAGGTTTTTGTCACTTGATTTATTGTACGCACATGCACCCGATGCAGATGTTTGTATGTATATGATGGATAACGGCTTGACCCGTAAAGAATATGAATGGTTTATGAAAGGCGAACCACCGGGCTACCAGGTAATGGGCAATGATTATTATGGCAGAAATGAAAAGATTAAACTCCCAAATGGCAAAATAATTATTGCTTCGGATGTTTTTGGGTGGTACCAGATTACTAAAAAATATTACCAGCGTTATAAAAAGCCGGTAATGCATACTGAAACCAATGTTTTTGATGTTGAAAACGCTCCTACATGGCTTTGGAAACAATGGATGAACGTAATGCAGATGAGGGATGATGGCGTGCCTGTACTTGGTTTTAACTGGTATAGTTTGATTGACCAGGTTGACTGGGATATTGAACTGGCTGAGAAGAAAGGTACCGTTAATTCCTGCGGCTTATACGATTTAGACAGGAAGCCACGCCCTGTTGCTGAAGCCTACAAAATGCTACTTAAGGAATTTGGACAAATAACCATTATGCCGCACGGCGAAATGCTGGAAATAACGGATCAACCTGCAAGGCTTAAAGTAGAGATTTGATGAGAACTTCTTCAACTCGCATTATAACCATTTTAAATAGTTTAATACTACAAGCTTATGGCTGATAATAACAGCAAAATGGAATGGGGCCGTAGTGGTAAAGTGTTAGTTTTTTTACACTACTTCGGTGGCACAGCCGGCAGTTGGCAATGGGTGGCAGAAAATTTAAAAGATAGTTTCCGTTGTATAGCTATTAACCTACCTGGTTTTGGAGACACACCAGCCTTTGACCAGCAATCTATTCAACGTTATGCAACATATGTACAGGATCAGTTGAATATTTTACAAATTAAAGTTTATTTTTTAATAGGGCATTCAATGGGTGGTAAAATTGCCATGCAGGTAGCAGCAGATGCGATAGAGGGATCTGTTCAGCAATTAATCCTTATCGCCCCTTCTCCTCCTTCCCAAGAACCAATGGCAACAGAGGAAAAAGCACAAATGCTAAAAAGACCTAGTCAAAAAGAAGCAGAAGAAATGATTGCTAAAATAACAAGAAAGACGTTATCAGAAGATCAATATAGATTAGCTGTTAAAACACAGCTCAATATTGACTATTCTACGAGGCAGTGGTGGCTTTTAAATGGTATGGCACATTCTATACTCGCTAACGTGAAACCTATACGTCTTCCCATCACTGTTCTTGCTTCTGAAGATGATCCTGTAATTTCCTTAAATATAATTAAGGAGCGGGTAATTGACGTTTTTGTTCAGTCCAAATTAATTACTATCAGGCAAGTAGGTCATTTGATTCCTATGGAAGTTCCAGCTTGGGTTGCAGAAAAAATTGAAAGTATAATCAAAGCTGAAACATAAAAAATAATGATACAGTAAATAATTAACCAAGTTTTTGTCCTTTCTTACTAATGAAGAACCAAAATTAAAAGGTATGCGATTTAAAAATAAAGTATACATTATAACAGAGTAGTTCAGGATCGGCAAAGCCTCTTGCCTACAATTGGCTCGTGAAGAAGCTAAGGTTGCTATACTCAGTAGAACAAACAAAAAAGGTACTGAAGCAGTAGGGGAGATTTAAAAAGGTACTGGGGGTTGAGTGATTGAACACCGCCCTGGTTGAAATGCGCTTTCCATCGAAGATAAACAATGTGCGATAAATTGTGATTACGAAGGGTTTGTACGACCCCGTGCTGATCTGCTTCCTGAATGATTTGAAGCTTCTGTTCCACAGAAAAGCTTCTGCGTTGTTTTGCCATAACCTAAATTTAAGTGACTAAATTGATTTACTAATTCAGTCCAGCTATTTAGGGGGCTAAGACAACACTATTGCATATATACACATCTTACGCACGCAGGCTCGACATAGAACTATTTGAAATGGAGCACAGAAGCTCCTGGTAAATCTTTGGATGAATCGTACCCCCATCGCAGCGAAGCTGGTTGGGGGATTTTTAATCTAGAGCCTCCCTTTTCCACAAGTCTAATTGCTCATGCTCTTTTTGTAATGCGCCTGCCAATGCTACTCTGTTTTCATTTACTTCCGTATCATTGGTTAAAAAGGGTGTAATCCTTCCGGCAATTGTTCGAAATATAGTTCCTTCAAATCGTTCCGACAATTCCTGGTCAATATAACCTACAATAAGTTCAGGATTTTTATCTCCAATTGTTAAACGAGTGGCTACAATACGCATGTTCTGCCGCCCGAAGGGTGTGTCTAAGTAAAGATTATAAGGCATAATTATAATTTTGAAAAGCCAACTAAGCCGCCAACGTTCCAAAAACATAAACCCCCGAAAGATAGGCTGGTGCTTGCTCTCAGGGGTTTTATGTGAGGTCCCGAGCAGATTCGAACTGCTGTACGAGCTTTTGCAGAGCTCTGCCTAGCCACTCGGCCACAGGACCATTTATATTTTTATCCCACACAACCCATTTTTCACAACCCGTGCAAAAGTAGGGTATTTTTGAAAAAACAGAAAGCCCATGAACAGAATTGCCGAATCAGAGCTGATCATCAACAACCGCGGAGCTATTTATCACCTCGATCTTCGCCCCGAAGAGATCGCCCATACCATTTTTACTGTTGGCGACCCCGGCCGCGTGCAGGAGGTCAGCAAACATTTCGATTCGATCCAGTTTAAGTGTGCCCACCGCGAATTTATCACCCATACCGGCTTCATCGGCAAAAAAAGACTTTCCGTGATCTCGTCCGGCATCGGCACGGATAATATAGACATCGTGCTTAATGAACTGGACGCACTCGTTAATATAGACTTCGCCACCCGTACCATTCAACCAACGCTCACCGCACTGCAAATTATCCGCATCGGCACCTGCGGCTCCCTGCAGAATGATATCCCCGTCGATAGCCTCATAGCTTCCACCCATGGCCTGGGCATCGATAATCTCCTCAATTTTTACCTCCACGACAGTAATGAAGAAGAAAAACAATTGCTGCAATCGTTCATCACCCAAACCAACCTGTTCCAACCCTATATCACAGGTGGCGCATCTTCCCTCCTAAAACATTTCGTTTCCGGCTTTCAGCATGGCATTACCGTTTCCTGCCCGGGATTTTATGGTCCCCAGGGGCGTATTTTACGGATCGGTCTCGCCCACCCAGACCTGGTTGCCCGGCTTGCGGGATTCAGCATCGGCCACCACCGGATAGTTAATTTTGAGATGGAAACCTCCGCGATCTATGGCCTCGGCCGCATCCTTGGTCATCATTGCCTCTCCCTGAATGCCGTTGTGGCCAACAGGGTAACCAAAGAATTTTCCTCCAATCCACCCAAAGCAATGGAAAACCTGATCCGCACTGCCCTGGAGGCGGTCTCCGCACTTTCAGCAGATGTTTAACATTACTATCGTTAAATCCAATCGCCATTGTAAATTTGCAGCAGATCTATGCAACTTCATTTTTATAAATACCAGGGAACAGGTAACGACTTTATCATTCTTGACAACAGAAAAGAGGAATACTCAGGGCTCTCCACCCAACAGATCCACCTGCTTTGCAACCGCCGTTTCGGCGTAGGGGCAGATGGGCTGATGTTGCTAAACCTTATACAGGAGTACGACTTTGAAATGAAATATTACAATGCCGACGGACTCGAAGGTTCCATGTGCGGAAACGGCGGGCGCTGTTTGGTGAAGTTTGCCTACCACCTCGGAATTCATAAGTCCACTTATGTTTTTTCCGCAACCGATGGCCGGCACGAAGCCGAAATTGATCTCTACGGAACCGTGAGCCTGAAAATGGGTGATGTTTCAGAAATAAAAAAATACAATGGCGACCTGCTTCTTAATACCGGCTCGCCGCATTATATTAAAATGGTCAACGACATTGACAAATACGACGTATTTAAATCAGGCAGAACTATCCGCTACAGCGATCATTTTGCCCAAGAAGGCATCAATGTAAACTTTGTAGAACAGGTAGGCGACGATGGGATATTCGTCCGGACATATGAACGCGGTGTGGAAGATGAAACCCTTTCCTGCGGAACCGGAGTAACCGCCGCCGCTATTGCCTGCTTTCATAACGAAAACGGTTTCAATGATGTAATGGTCCATACAAAAGGGGGCCGGTTGAATGTGGAATACAACAGGAACGGGAAAGGCATTTATACAAATGTCTGGCTGACAGGACCGGCAGAAAAGGTGTACGAAGGAACGATGGAAATCTGAAACCTTTATCTTTGCGCTGCCCATGATACAATACTTTAAAAATATAAACCATCAGACGGTGGCCATCAGTCAACCGGAAGAGGGCTCCTGGGTAAATATCATTCCGCCACTCAGGCAGGAAGAGTTTTCAGAGCTTTCCACATCCCTCGATATTCCACTCGACTTTCTCACCGATTCACTCGATATAGATGAACGCAGCCGCTTTGAAGAAGACGACAACGTGAAACTGGTGGTTATTAAAACACCCACAGAAAATAATTCATTCAACGAAAGCGACGCTTATTACATCACCATTCCGATCTGTATAATTCTCACACACAACCAGATCGTTACCGTAAATTCTTTCGACAACGGAGCAATAAAAAAATTCCTTAACACTTTTCAGAACCGCCATCCGGATAAAAAGAATATGATGGTGCTGAAAATATTTGAAAAGATCATCCAGGCTTACATGGAAATGCTGAAAGAAATTAATGTAAGAAGAAATGTGCTGGAACAAAAATTATATGCAGCTAACAGGAACGAACATCTGCTGCAGCTTATGCGCATCCAGAAAAGCCTGGTATATTTTGTCACGGCACTCCGCTCCAATGAAATGCTGCTGATTAAAATAGAACGTACCAATTTCCTGGGCCTGAATGAAGAAGAAAAAGAAATACTGCAGGATCTCATCGTTGATAATTCGCAGGGCCTTGAAATGGCCAATATTTACACTAATATTCTCAGCAGCACGCTCGATGCTTTTGCCAGCATCATCGCCAATAATCAAAATGAAGTACTGAAAAGATTATCCGTGATTACTATTGTTCTGACACTTCCCACATTGGTCACAAGCATCTATGGCATGAACGTACCCATCCCCTATTCCAATTCACCTTATGCTTTTTATATCCCGGTTTTCTTATCACTGGTAACTTCACTGATAATCGGCTGGGCATTTTTAAGAAGAAAAATATTCTAGGCAGATGTTTAATATCAGAGTGTACGGTATTTTAATAAATGATGAGAACCAGGTGCTCGTCAGTGACGAATATATCCGCGGAAAGTGTTATACCAAATTTCCGGGCGGTGGGCTGGAATTCGGTGAAGGCACGCGTGAGTGCCTCAAACGGGAATTCAAAGAAGAAATGGATCTGAAAGTAGAGATAGGGGATCATTTATACACCACCGATTTTTTCCAGATGAGTGCCTTTAATCCGGAGCACCAGATCATCTCCATTTATTATTATGCCAAAGCGCTGGAGTTAATAAGGTGCCCCATCCGGACTACCCTTTTTGACTTTGATGAAAAACAAATGGAAGTGTATCACAAAACCGGGGAAACGGAAACATTCAGATTCATTAACCGGAACAATTTTACCTCTCTGTGTGTTACCCTTCCTATAGATAAAGTGGTGGCAGAACTTCTAAAGAATCTATAACCACATTTACAACCATTATATTAACTTTGCACAACAAAAAAAACAGCATGTCTACACTTACAAAAACGAACCTGGACTTTAAGATACCTTATAAAGTTGCCGATATAAAGCTTGCCGCATGGGGCCGTAAAGAGATCAGGCTCGCGGAAGCCGAGATGCCGGGACTAATGTCATTAAGAACTGAATATGGTCCTTCGCAGCCATTAAAAGGCGCACGCGTGGCAGGTTGTCTGCACATGACCATCCAGACAGCCGTACTCATTGAAACACTTATAGCCCTGGGAGCCGAAGTAAAATGGAGCTCTTGCAATATTTTTTCCACACAGGATCACGCGGCGGCGGCCATCGCGGCGGCAGGTACAGGAGTATTCGCATGGAAAGGACAAACCCAGCAGGAAGCCGACTGGTGCATTGAGCAAACACTGTTCTTTGGAAGTGCCGACCGTCCGCTGAACATGATCCTCGATGACGGCGGTGACCTGACCAATATGGTGTTCGACCAGTACTCCGAACTGGTGCAGCATGTACGGGGACTGAGTGAAGAAACCACTACCGGTGTTCACCGTTTATATGAAAGAATGGCTAAAGGAACGTTGCCCGTTCCGGCTATCAACGTGAACGATTCTGTTACAAAATCTAAATTCGATAATAAATACGGATGCAAGGAAAGCCTTGTAGACTCTATCCGCCGTGCCACGGATGTTATGCTGGCAGGTAAAATAGCAGTTGTAGGTGGTTATGGCGATGTTGGCAAAGGCTCAGCAGCTTCACTGCAGGGAGCCGGTTGCCGTGTTATTGTAACGGAGATCGATCCAATATGCGCTTTACAGGCCGCGATGGACGGATTTGAAGTAAAGAAAATGATCGATGCAGTGAAAGAAGCGGACATTATAGTAACTGCTTCAGGATGCCGCGACGTGATCACTGAAAAACATTTCAGGCTGATGAAAGATAAAGCGATCGTTTGTAATATCGGTCACTTCGACATTGAAATCGATATTGCCTGGATCAATAACAATTACGGACATACTAAAGACACCATCAAGCCCCAGGTAGACATTTATACTATCGATGGAAAAGATGTGATCATCCTGGCGGAAGGCCGATTGGTGAATCTTGGTTGCGCAACCGGGCATCCGAGCTTTGTAATGAGCAATTCATTTGCAAACCAGATACTGGCACAGATAGAATTGTGGACCAATATCGATAACTACGAGCATAAGGTTTATGTGCTGCCAAAGCACCTCGATGAAAAGGTAGCCATGCTTCACCTCGCTAAGATCGGCGTGGTACTGGAAGAACTGACAACTGAACAATCAGATTATCTGGGTATCCCAATTAAAGGTCCTTTCAAAAGCGATCTTTACAGGTACTAAGTATAAATGCTTACCGTGCCAATTTAAAAGCGGCTATTTTAATAATTCTCCCAGATTTATTTTTTTGAAGCGTTTTATTAAACGAGATTACAATATACCTAAGAATTAAAGGGCTATGACAATTACATCCTTTACTGCTCTGCCATTGTCTGCCCAACTTAAATTTCTTTACGCGGACGGCATTTACCTCAGCAAACGTAAAATTTCCGAGAAAACTGTTATTCTCTACCAGCTGAATCAATCATATATAGAACTTTTTTATCTGCAATACCGATGTAATGTAATCAGTATCCGGTGTTCAGACAATGTTGATATTCTTAATCCGTACCTCGAAGACATCCCTACATATAAACTGTTTATTTAGTTAAAACGTAAACATAGAAAGGATATTTAAGAATAAATCGACCATGATACAATCTACTTCTTTAAAACACATTGTATTGTATGCTGATGATGATATCGACGACCTGAAATTTGTTGAACAGGCGTTTATAGAAACCATGAGCAATATCGAATTGGTCATGGTTAAAGATGGCGTGAAGGCGATAGATTACCTTCACCGGCTATCCATATTTGATCCTGGTCCCTGCCTGATAATACTTGATGTCAACATGCCCATGCTTAATGGCAAGGAAACACTTCAGCGCATCAGGAAAATGGAGCGGTTCGAAAATATCCCCGTGGTTCTTTTCACTACATCTTCCCTGGAGCAGGACAGGAACTTTGCCATCAAATACAATGCAGGATTTGTAACAAAGCCGCTCGATTCCCTGCAGATGCAGCATATTATAGACCAGTTTATCGAACATTGCTCGGATGAGATCAAAAAAAGTATCCGGCGAAAGTCCAATTAAGCGTTAATCCAGCCCTATATTTTTATGCTGTTTCGGCAGTATCCTCACATCTTTTTCCACCTCCGTTTGCAGAACATGAACCGCATATTCCGCAGGCTCAATACGACCGCCGATAGCATCGGTATATACCTGCGTGAATTCTGCGCCCATATAAAGAATCACCGAACTGTAGTATATCCAGATCAATAAAATAATGATTGATCCTGCAGCTCCATAAGTAGATTCGGTACCGGTTTTTTCTATATATAAGCCAATGAGGTACCTGCCGATCATAAAAAGGATAGCAGTGAAAATAGCACCTGTCCGCACATGCTTCCACTGTATTTTAGCATCAGGCAGGAATTTAAATATAATAGAAAATAAAATAGTTATCACTGCAAAGGTGACCACCAGGTTAATGATCATCATAATGATAGTAGTCGCCGATCCGAAAAGCATTCCCAGCCTTCCCATCAGCACTTCTATCGCACCATTAACGATGAGCGTGACGATAAGCAAAAAACCAAGAGAAATAATCAGGGAAGAAGAAAGCAGGCGGTTCTTCAGAAATGCCACCCAGCCTTTTTTAGGCTTGGCCTTGAGCTTCCAAATAATATTTAATGAATCCTGGATCTCAATGAATAAACTGGTGGCTCCAACTACTAGTGTAACTATGCTTATTATTAAAGCAAAATTGGTTTTGCCTGAAAATTGGACGTTTTTAATAATTTCCTGGATCTGATGCGCCGCAGAATTCCCAAGTAATCCATTCAGCTGTCCGAAGACCTTTCCTTCTATCGCTTCCTGGCCATAAAAAACACTCGCCAGAGACATCAAAAGTAGCAAGAGGGGACCAATAGAAAAAATAGTATAGTATGCCAGGGAGGCACTTAGTTTCAATCCTTTATCATCTAAAAATCCATTAAAGGTGGCCATAAGCATTTTCGCCACTTTTTTCCAGAAGTCTTTTTTGAATATTCCTGCCATAGTAAATAATATGATCACTCCCCTATCATAATCATGCCAGCCAGGAAAAGTATTTAGTCAAAAAAATCAAGTAAAGATCCTATATAGTTATTGGTCCATCCCTCCGTAATCTCTTCATAATCTTCATCAGGGATGTTGGTGTGCCTAAGTTCAAAAGAAGTTCCGTTTTTATCTTTATGCAATATGATATTGACTATTGACGGTTCGGGCTGTTCGCCGAAATACCATTGCTGAACTATCTTTTTATCTGCTACGAATTCAATATTCTTTCCTGTAATACTATCGTTCCACAATGAAAATTCTGAACCGGATACCGTATTCATTTCCGCTGGCTCACCTGTCCATAGTTGTATAGTGGCTGCATTGGTAAGTGCGGCATAAACCTGTTCAGGTGGGGCCGGTAGCGAGTAATATTTTTTGAAGTCTTTGATATAAAAAGTTTAAATCTGAACATTAAACAAAAGTGTGGAATGTTTAATGGTACAGTGGTATATAAACCTCAAAGATAAACTTTCATCCGGGTGTTTTCATTTTGCTTTATATGAAAAAGGAGCTCTTGCTGGGCAAGTTTCCACTCCCTGGTAGCCTTCGCAACCTGTTCATACAAGGTTATCCGGTGTGGACCTTTTCCCATCATCTGGAACTGCGTAGATATCTGCACGTAGAAGTGGTATTTTTTTCTTACGGTTTCCCGTAGTTCTTCAGTGTGATTATCATTTGTCATAGTCGACTAATTATAGCAAAAACATTGCAAATCTCTTGCCAGCAGGAATTTTTTTTTACAAGTCATTGCATGCACCTCTTGTTTAACTTATTTATTGTAGATTCTATTAAGCATTTTCGTAGAAAATAATACCATGGCAGTAGTAAATCCTTAATGGTGAATGAGTCTTAAGGAAGAGTGCACGAATTGAAATAATAAGCGCTGACGGCAGAATAATTGTATTTATAAAAATTATTCCTGGCCTGGAAACCCATGATGGCCGCCTCCTTTCTATTATACCCCGCATTATAGCAGGTAGCGAAAAATTTTACCCTTTCAATGGCAGAGGCAAAGTGATGTGTACTGAATTTATCCTGGCAAATCTTATAAAAAGCGCACAGGTAAATGATCTGGTCATTGATATTAGTTATCCTCTTTACCCTCGCTCTCCTGGCATCCTCATTGTCAATGGCGCCTTCCCATTGCTTTACATTTGATTTACTAAGAAAATCACTCGACAATTTCTTTACTGCATCTTTTTCCACCATTTCTGCAAAAGAAGGCTTCATCTGGAAATATCCGACTGAAAAATCAGCGTAATGCACACCTTCCGAAACATATAAATATTTCAGCGATTCAACCTCTATCGCATCGAAAACTTTATTGTAACGGATCAGTTCCGGAAATATAATGGCCTTGAGTTCCTTAACCGGCAATGCATACTCCTGAGCATATTTTTCCAACGGTTCATTATTCGACTGCAGCCAGCTTACCGCCCAGGTATAATTTTCGCCAAACACTTTTTCATACTCAATTTCAAATCCGGGATGGTATGTAAATACTGATATGAAGATCAAAAATGCTTTCATATCAACACTTTATTATTGCCATTTTCAATAAGTAAGTTTTCCCATGTAAACATCATTTCCGCATTTCCTAAACCATGCCATATACGTTTTTCCATTTCGGGTGGTAACAACTGGATATAAAATACCCAGGTTTTTTACCCTCCCGTCAAGGTAATTAAGACTGCCCTTGCTTCCATCGTAATAAGCGATGCTGGCAGCAGATGTGCCGATCATTACCGCATCACTTTCTACATGTTCACCGGACAACAGTTTAAACTGTCCTAATTTTTTATTATCAGCATATACTTCCCCGGTGGATTCATTTATGTTGATCAAAATACCTGCATTTGTAAGCTGGTATTTTGCGCTGCCACTGTAGTCAGATAACTGCGTAACATTGCCATCACTATGCAAGACACTAAATAACATGTTATATGCGCTGCCGGCAATTGCCGGGGTGGTTAGTTGTTTCTGTTCCAGATAAACGGTTTTCTCCTGATCGGGACTTTGTATCATGCGCCCCCCATACCCGATGAATCTGGATTTATCGAGCGTTACTCTTTTCAACTGGGTAACCATAACAGGTATTCCCTTTTCATCAATTCCCACGGCAAAAACCCTTGATTCATCCTTTGATACGGCAAGCGCCGGTGGCATCATAAACTTACCGTAATTTTTGCCTCCTACCAGAACCTTATATCCGGTTACCGTTGCTAAAGATCCTCCCTGCTGCGCCGGAACATTTACAGACTGGCCTGCCATGCTGTTATTGGTTCCAAAGCCTTTTTTCATCATGTCTTCCATTTCCTTTTTCTCTGCGTCACTCATGTTTTTATATTCGTCGGTCTGCTTTGCAGTAGCCAAAAGCATTTCTATCTGGTCATCATCAACTTTTTGAAAGGTTACTGTCTTGGCAGTTGTCTTGGGAATATTATGCTTTACTGAATCCGCTACTATATATTTCCTTATATTGTCGCTGTTATCTGCATTTCCCGCTATTCCAGCTTTCGAACCTTGTCCCAGATATTGCGTCTTTACCTTGGAATCAGTTTCCACCACTTTTCCGTTTTCTATAACTGTATATTGCTGTTTACCCTTTTCATACCGGCTCAGGATAAGACGGTAACCGGAAGGATCATTGCTGATTCCAATTGAACATTCTGAATACACAATATCCATTCTATCAGGAGCGCTGTATATTTTTGAATAAGACACGCTATCTGCACCTGCCGCGAAAGCATCAACCTTAATGGTATCGCACCAGCTGATTTTATTTTTATTATGGTCATCCGAACCGCTACCGGAATCAGACGATTTCTTATCGTCGTCTTTATTAATGGTCTTATTGACCTTATCCTTCAATTTCCTCAGAAGCTGGGCCTGGATAGAGGTTGCGCAGGTGAAGAATGCGGCTGCAAGCAAAATTTTTTTCATTGCAAGGTTTTTTCGGTTAGGGCTTAAAGTAATATTTCAAATGTATTTATTCTTATTGAATTTACACCATATGTCTTTGCAAACTAAAAATCCGCCCTTATACCTTCAATGCGTCGATGATGGACAGATCATCCGGAGAAATCAATATTCTTTCCTCGTCTATCGTAGTTAGCATAATACGGTTATTGCGGCGAGTGGTATATAGTTTTAGTTTTCCCATACGGGTGCTTTTAAAGGTGCCGTAGTACCCGAAAAGGCCTCCGGATCCAAACATCCGGATCAGGGTGCCCAGTTCTTCTTTATTTAGAAGCCTTACTTCTTTAATGTCTGCAAGGGGTATTATTATCCTTTTAATTGGTCTGACAATGATAAGCGTTCCGTTCTTTACAATATATTTATTGGGCGCATACAGATAGGCGCCGACGAAAATAACAAAATACAAAATCGTAGTGAGTACACTGATCCATGGCGGGATACGAACCAGTAAGGGATTTTTATATATCAGATATGCAAATAATAAAAAACAGACAACGGTGATAAACTTTGCCCGATTGTCCAGTGATGTACGATATTCCATTATATTTAAGTGCTTTAACCTGACTTCTACTAAATTAACCGATAAATAAACAGTAAATGAAAAAGATTGTAGTCCTTATGGCAGTGGTTTACCTGGCCGGTTCATTCAAACAAAAGGGAATAACCTGGGTGGCGATCGGAGATTCTATAACCTACCTGAATGAGCATAAGGGAGAAACCGGTGACAGAGTCACTAAGGGTTACCTGACCAGAGTTACAGAGCAGTTGCCCGCAGTTCATTACATCAACCAGGGTCATAACGGATGGACATCCGGAGATATAGCGGACAGCATCGACGTACTGGGGCTGGTGAAAGCAGATATTTATTCCGTGTTCCTGGGCACCAACGACTGGTGGTATGGAAGAAACCTTGGTATTTTCTCTGATTACACCGGCAATAAAGGAAACGGAACGGTCTACGGCTCCTTCCGTATCATCATCAATAAAATACGAACACTCAATCCGGCGGCGAAGATCATTCTGATCACTCCCATGCAGCGGGTTGATTTTGTTTCCATATACGACATGACCAATAATGCTTATGGTTCTTACCGGGAAAAGAAAGGTCAGCTGCTCGAACAATTTGCCAAAGCGGTGGATTCAATCGGGAAATATGAAAAGATACAGGTGGTAGACCTGTTTCATACACCGGGTATGGGACTTAAATCCCTTGTCCGGTTCAAACGGCTCAGGGATCCCAAAACGCAGGAGTATAAAAATTATAAATACCCGGATTTTATCGATGTCCCATTTAATCCCGGAAAAGATAAATATCCTTATCCTCCTGCGGCGGCCGGAATTACATTTGATGGACTGCATCCTTCCGATAAAGGATATAAAATCATTTCCGGGCTGCTGGTTAAAGCCATAGGAAAATAATTAATTCAATAGCTTAACATGCAGCACATTTTCCGCTATGGCAAAATGAGCAGGCAGGCTATCTAATTTACTGACCAGTTCAGGAAGCGGGAGTAGTCTGCTGAACCTGCCATATAATTGAATGGATGGCACACCGTCATCATACTCCACTTGTACGCCATACCACCTTACAATCTGCTTCATTGCTTCTTCCATTGAAGTATGATTAAAATCAAAGAAGCCATTCTTCCAGGCAATATCCTGACCGGTATTTGTTGAAATGACCAATCCATTTTCGTAAGCCTGTCCGGGCTTCAGCGTATCAGCATTTATTTTAACCGATCCATTTAGTAAAGAGGTTTTGATAAAGCGTTCATCTCCGTAGGAATTTATATTAAAAGATGTGCCTGTGACTTTTATAATGTCCCGGTATGTTTTGACGCTGAAAGGTTTTGCCGGATCCCTTACTACTTCAAAGTATGCTTCACCGGTAATTTTCACTTCCCTTGCTTTACCGGTAAATGCAACCGGGTAAGTAATGCCGGAAACAGCATTAAGCCAGACTTTGGTGCCGTCGGGAAGCGTAACCTGGTATTGGCCGCCTGCCGGGGTGGATATATTTTTAACGCCGCGAGCAAGTGTTATGATCACTTTATTCCCTGCCGCCATGGTAGCTGAATTCATTACCGCGGGAGGTGTTTTCTTAGGGTTGCAGGAGAATGCGGTGCTGATTATAAATACTATGATAATAGCGGTTAAATATCTAAACATAATACTTTCGTTCTGGATTCGGCAGATGATGTGTCTAACTTTAATTTCTCAAAAAATACTTCTTCTGAAAATTCTTTTATGCCTCCGGGTGTAAGATCATTCAACAGCATATCTTCTATAGAAATTCGGATCAGCCGCTGGCAGCGATGATTTATTGCCGATGCCATTTTCCGCACCTGGTGATATTTTCCTTCAGTCAGCGTTACCAGCAGCCAGGTAGAGGTTCCGTATTTATGAAAAGGACTGCATGGTGGGAATATCTCTTCAGGATTGTCCGCGATCCGGACATTGCAGGGAGGGGTAAGATAATAACCGCCTCCTTTGATGCGGATCGATACGCCGTTTTGCAGGCGCTGCAAATTCTCCGCGCTCACTTTATTTTTTACCTGTACGAGATACGTTCTTTTGTGAGGAATCTTGCTTTGAAAAAGCAGAGATGTTATTTTTTTATTGGTGGTCAGCAGCAGGAGACCCTCAGAATCCTTATCCAGTCTGCCAATGGCATGAATGCCTTCAGGAAAATTAAAATCCACTTCTCCTAATAGCAGTGTCGGATGATCGCTGACAAACTGCGACTCCATTCCTCTGATCTTGTTAAGCATGAAATATCGGAAAAAAGGAATGGACATGGTGTCAAGTTACCGATGAATTCTCAAACAGGCTTCCCGGTTTTTTTTGATATTGCCGCTATTTATGCGACCTTAACGGTCAACGACTATCATTCAGCATTAACCCCCTGCCATGTTTACAAAAAAAACGTCCCTTCCATCATTTGACAATTCGAGAAGAAAATTTATTAAGACGGCTGCATTTTCTGCTGCGACCTTTATGATCGTACCGAGGCATGTACTTGGAGGAAAAGGATATATCGCTCCGAGCGACCGGCTATTGATCGCTGGCGTGGGCGCCGGAGGAAAGGGAACATCTGATCTCGCGAATTTCCATAAAAGTGGCAAAGCAGATATCGCCTATCTGTGTGATGTGGATACCCGCAGATGCGAGGAAACCGTAAAGAATTTCCCCAAGGCTAAATTTTATACAGACTGGAGAGAGCTATTTGAAAAAGAATCTAAGAATTTTGACGCGGTATCTGTTTCCACACCCGATCATACCCATGCCGTCGTAGCGATGGCCGCCATGCAACTGGGAAAACATGTTTATGTGCAAAAACCACTTACTCACGACATATACGAAGCGCGCAAGCTGACAGAAGCAGCGGACCGCTATAAAGTGGTCACGCAAATGGGCAACCAGGGATCCTCAGGTGATGGTGTGAGACAATTACAGGAATGGTTCGATGCCGGAACGATAGGAGACGTTCACACCGTGTACTGCTGGACCAACCGCCCTATATGGCCCCAGGGTATTGCCTGGCCAAGTGCCAAACCTACGGTGCCCAAAGAACTTAACTGGGACCTTTGGCTGGGCACGGCGCCCTATAAGGATTATGTAGACAAGCTGATACCGGGAAGCTGGCGCGGATGGTGGGACTACGGCACAGGCGCCCTCGGCGATCTGGGCTGCCACCTGATGGAAGCGCCTTTCCGGGTACTCGGCCTTAAATATGCCAGCGATGTACAGGCGAGTGTTGGCAGTGTATTCGTAGATTTCGGCGAACGGGGTAATTTTCCTGACAGCTGCCCTCCATCCAGCCATGCTACGCTTACCTTTCCTAAAACCCCGAAAACACAGGGACCTGTAACACTGCATTGGATGGATGGCGGCATCAAACCGGAACGTCCCGAAGAACTTGGCCCCAACGAACTCTTTGGCGACGGCAACAGTGGCATACTGTTCATCGGCACAAAGGGCAAGATGATGGCCAGCGAATACGCGGCCAACCCAAGGCTTCTCCCACTTTCCCGTAATGAAGAAGTTAAGGTAAAACAGACCATTGCCCGTGTACCGGGCAGTGCTGACGGGCATTATGCCCAATGGGTGGAAGGCGCTATCGCCGGATATGGAAAGAAAGAACTCAGCTCACCTTTTCACCTGGCTGGCCCGCTAACCCAGGCGATCCTGATGTCTAACCTTGCCATTCGCGGCGCCGATATGCGCAAGCCAAGGGCAAGCGGAAAAGGATTTGATTATCCTGGAGCCAATATGAAAATGCTGTGGGACAATGAGAACATGCAGGTAACCAATTTTGATGATGTCAACCAGTTCGTAAAGCGGGAATACCGAAAGGGATGGTCGCTTGGCGTTTAAAACCGGATTTTTTTAATGAAATTTTCCATATATCTCCTTTGCCTGTTCCTGACAGCCACAATAGGATCCGCACAAACCGGCAGTATCGCTGAACCCGTCCGATATGTCGGGGGGCAGACAATTGACCCCAACCTGCATGAGGGCCGCCTCCGCTATGCCGTAGGAACAGAGAACATCCAGACCATGCGTGCTAACAGAACGCATCCTGAATATTCAGATGGCTGCGGATGGACATATAACCATGGTTCGAACCTGTGCTACTGGAACGGACATTTTTTTCAGCAATACCTCAGCAATCCCGTTGATGAGCATATTGCTCCCGGGCAAACACTTCTGGTAACCTCCCCCGATGGAAGGCACTGGAGCAAAGCTGAGATTGTTTTTCCGCCCTACAAGGCACCTGCCGGCGTACAGATACCCAGTGGCTATACCGGGTACATGATGCATCAGCGCATGGGATTTTATATCGCTCCCGATGGCCGCCTGTTAATGCTCGCGTTTTACGGCCACACGGAAGATCCTTTCCGGAAAGGTGGAATAGGCCGCGTTGTCCGCGAAAGATATAAGAATGGTTCGTATGGTCCTGTTTATTTTATCCGTTATGAAAGTGAGGCTGGCTGGAATGCTTCCAACACCAGCTTTCCTTTTTACACAACATCAACCGATACAGGATTTGTTCAGGCCTGCAATAACCTGCTTAAAGATCCGCTCATGACGTTTCAGTGGTTTGATGAAGACAATGGAGCAGACGGATTTTATAATGGTAAACAAGGGAAAGAGGCCCTGTCTTATTACCATAGAAAAGATGGGAAAACGGTGGGCTTGTGGAAAATGTCTTTCGCTGCTTTATCGGACGATGAAGGAAAGACATTTTCGACTCCGGTAAGGGTGCCCACATTGCTAATGTCGGGGGGCAAGCAGTGGGGGCAGCAAACTACAGATGGGCGATATGCCATTTGCTATAATCCTATAGAACAATCGGAATACCGGTATCCGCTGGTTATCATCACCGGCGATGATGGCATCATTTACGACAATATGCTGCTGGTGCAGGGTGAAGTGCCGCCAAGGCGCTTCAGCGGCCGCTGGAAAGATTTCGGACCCTGCTACATGAGGGGTATCGAAGAGGGCAATGGCCACCCTCCCGGCAAGGACATGTGGCTCAGCTATACCATGAATAAAGAAGATGTATGGATAGCACGCATTCCTGTGCCGGTAGTATACGCGGTTAAAGGACCTGTAAGCGATAATTTTGATCAAATAAAGACTGATGGCCCTATAGCAGGCTGGAATATTTATTCGCCGGCCTGGGCATCGGTTACGATCTGCAAGGCGCCAGGCAAAAAAGGTAACGCGCTTAAATTAATGGATAAAGATCCATATGATTATGCCCGGGCAATACGCGTTTTTGAAGAAAGCAAAAAAGTAAACCTTTCCTTAAAGATATTAGCAGATGATGCCAATACAGGCGACCTGGATATAGATATCACGGACCAGTATGGCAACCGGCCCGTCAGGATCCGGTTTGATGAGCGCGGTAATATCGTCGCAATGGATGGCGGAATAGAAAAGATCCTGGATCGTTACCAGAAAAATAAATGGTACGTGCTGGATATCAGGGTTGAAGCAGGAAGATTCAGCGTATCAGTCGATGGGAAGGAAATTTTGCGCGACGCTGTGATGGCGGAGTCGGTTAAGACCGTAGAAAGAATATCTTTGCGTACCGGCGGATACCGGAACCTTCCCGGCCGCCTCACGCCCACCGAAACTACTGACCCCCCACTGGCAGAGGCAGATGAATATGCCAAACCCACAATTTTTTATGTCGATGAAGTGAGGATTACAAAGTAAGGGGATAAGGGAAGGCCTGTTACGTTTCCGCAATACAAATAAAATTACTAAATTTGTTATAGTACAATAAACCATCTATATGAGCAACATTGAGTTTTCAAAAGTCGGTAAAGCTATTCTGAAGAATAAGCGCCTGGCAGAATACATTACTCACCGGCTCGCTAATATTACGGACCTGGAAAATAAACAAGGTTATATCCAGGTTGAACTTAATAATGGTGCTTCACTTACCCTTCGCTTTGGAAAAACTGCAATCCTGCCGGGCAAACGCAAAACACTTTCCGCAGCCTGATTTATCAGTGTTCTTCTTAAATTTTTCTCATGAATCTTGCACTTGGCGCAATTATATTTGCTATACTGTTAATCCCACCACTGATCCTGATCTACGTCTATGGCAAGGGTACACATGCGAGAGGAATACCTAAACTCTCTCTGGTTGAATATTTATTGCTTTCGGCTGTTCTATCTTTATTTCTTCATGGTGCGGTGATCCATTTTTTCAATCTCGATATTAATTATCCGTTTCTGGTTCAATTTCTTTCAGGACAATTAAATGATGCCGGCGTTAATAAAAATATTGCCCATTACCGTTCTTATTTTATAGGGTTCGCCAAATATATATTCTGGTTGTGCCTGTTTGCGTGGGTAGTAGGAAATCTCTTAAAATTTATTGCTACAAGCAGAAGGCTTCGGATGAACAGAATGCTGCAATGGTTCAGAAACGACCGGAAGCCCAATGATATGGTTGCCTACTTTAATAACTGGTGGTACTTTTTCCGAGCCAATGAATACAGCAGGGAATATGAGGGTTTTGGAAGGAACCGGCCTTTGGTGTATGTCGATATTTTAACGGATATAAAGGACACGACAGTTTTATATAATGGCATCCTGCACGATTATGTGATCCGCGACGGAGAACTGGAAACTATATTTCTACATACTTCTTCTAAAAGTTTTTTTATTCGGAAGAATGCTGATCAATCGATCAGATTCGATATAGAAAGCGAGATCCCTATCTCTCCCAGCGGTATGTTTAGCATCCCTTATTCCAAAGTACTGAACATGCATGTGCGTTTCGTTTCCGCGGAACCTACCGAGGATGAGATCACCGAGGATTTTTTGAACCAGCTGATCGAAGGCGAGCCCATAGAGCGCACGGAGGCAGATACAAACAGCTGATCATTCCCCTCAGTCTATATTTTAAAATGTTTGTTGTTTACATTCACCAGCACCCATCCTGCTTCTGAAGAGACGAGTGCTTTGGCATAGCCATTATTTGTTTCCGGCAAGGAGAATTGATTTTGCTGGGAACATGTGTTAAAATCTTTACTGAAGATAATATTTTTTAAACCTGAAATTATCTCTGGTACTGATATAGTTTTTCTACGGAATAGTAATATTCCGGAATCAGTAAATTATGTTTTCCGCTCATAACAAAACATTTACTTTTCTCACTCTATCTTGCTGAAGAAATTATTTAAGTGTTACGATCCTGGAAGGCAGGCAAAGTCGTTAATCTTTGGTGGTGGTTCGAGTCCACCCGTAACCACAAGTAATTTATTTTTGGAGATATCACTGTTTCGGGTGAGCGTGCCTGCACTACAACAGGTTAGCTTAGCGAAAGCATTTAAAGCCTGCCTGGTATTTATCGATAGCAGCCTTTTACCTGCACCCCGGCAAGATGAAAAAAATAATTAGTTTATTATTCCCGCTTCTCCCATTGTTGCTGTCAGCGCAGCAGGACACTGCCGATCTGTTTCATTCTGAACCCGGAAAAACAGCAGGGAAGATCGTTGCACAGGCCATCACAAGGGATGGTGGAAGCATTCGTTCTTCAGATGGAAAAATCACCTTAACTGTTCCTGCCGGGGCATTATCCAAATCAACACAGATCAGTATTTTGCCGGTAAGCAACGGATCACCAAATGGTAATGGCCTGGCCTACCGGCTGGAGCCATCAGGCGTTCATTTTGAAAAACCATTGCAGCTGTTATTTAATTACGACAGCGCTTCTGTTAAAGACAGCACGCAAATGCTGTTTGGAATAAGTATGCAGGATAACAAGGGCAACTGGTACCAGCTGCGAAAATGTACGGTGGATACTGTTGCCAAAACGGTATCTGGAAATATTAATCATTTCAGCGAATGGAGCCTTTTTGAACACCTGTCAATAAAACCTACCGGCACACGGGTAAAAATAAATAAGCATGTCCAGTTAATTATTTCAGTGATAGACCCGCCCCACGAAGACGTAGAGGTAGAACCCCTTGATGACGGCACGCTGGCACCGCTCAGAAAACCGAAATATATGTCATTTGAAAACTGGTCGGTTAATAGTGTGGTAAAAGGAAATAGTGCTGTTGGAACGATCACGCCAACCGACATGATGGAAGCAAATTACCAGGCGCCGGCAACAGTACCGGATAAAAATCCGGTCCAGGTTTCTGTTTCAATAAAGGACCTAACCTATACTTTTAAAGGAATTCATTTTAAAAATCTGATGCTGACCAGCAATATCACCATCTATGATAATGCTTACGAGGTTAAGGTATCTTTATCCATTAAATCCGGATCCCCCGAGAGCTGGGGAGGCGTTATGACCTATCGCGATGAAGGAAGTTTTGTTGTCGCGATACAGGGCACTTCCGGCAAGCTGATCGCTATCAAAAACAGTATGGAAAGTTTAACCTCAAACTGCAGCATGATTGTCCTGAATCCTGGTGTAAATACCGGATCAATAAATATCACAGGGGAGAATAATGTTCACGTGAAGCCTGCCAGTCCCCCGGGCCAGCCATTTGCGGAAGTCGAGATTACATTTGCCAGGAGGCCTTCTGTGTTTACAGTATTTCATTATACCTGCCCCCCACCCAGGGGTTATCATTTAGGTGCATCGTTTACGGTCCCACCGCGGGTATCTATTCCTGCTTATCCTCTGTTCGTGCAATTTTTCGCGAAGGAAGGAGAACAGGTTTTACAGGAGATGGGAAAAGAAAATGATGAGCTCTATTTAAAAATGACCGTAAAAAAACTGACAGATTAAATAAAATATATACTAATAAATAATTCATCATGAAATTCATCTTTTTATTCCTTGCCATTATTTGTATTAATCATTCTGTTTATGCGCAGGACTATCCTGAGCCAGAATTCAGCGATGAAGTATCTTTTTTAAAGAGTGCCGTTTCTGTTGTCAGGTTAGAAAAAAATACGGTGAAGATGGAAAGTAGAACGCGCCTGGGCGGATTGGGTGGGGCGGAAAGCGGATACACGCTGGAGGGAGAAAAGGCAGGTGTTGTCATTCCCACAGGAAGTAATTTTTCTTTTGTTTACGCTACAGGATCTTCATCAGGAAATAATACAGCTGAAAAAGATTCCCTGATGCGGGCGAATGGGATGGATCCTTCTATCACAGGTGCATCTATGAATTCACCCATGTCTGATCCTGCCAGCATGATCACATTATATAAAGCACAACCGGGCAAAGGTAAAAGGAAAATCATGCTCCAAAAAATACCGGGTGCGTCTCCATTCTCCGGACGGAAAGTAAGTTCTTCCGATAAATACACCTTTTCGGCAAAAAAGATCCGCG
>Ga0209512_1001615_pt1 | contig 26966 bp, 34 predicted proteins | sample frozenSSSSmetaG_FD_184142 | JGI IMG/M metagenome (GOLD analysis project Ga0209512, IMG submission 184142) | Glacier valley bacterial and archeal communities from Borup Fiord, Nunavut, Canada, to study Microbial Dark Matter (Phase II) -... | ecosystem: Environmental > Aquatic > Freshwater > Ice >...
AAACATACAACAGCAGGTATTCGCTGGTGGTCACCCACCCAACTACTAATCTGCCGATCTGAAGCTTATGTATGGCAGAGCGGACGGGATGCCCAGTTCTCTTCAGTCTGTGGTCGTATGTACTCATAAAGTATTGCATGGATTTATATGTAGGACAGATGGAGATAGCCGCAAAACAATGAGAGAAGCAAAAACAGATAAAAACATACAACAGCAGGTATTCGCTGGTGGTCACCCACCCAACTACTAATCTGCCGATCTGGAGCTTGTGTATGGCAGAGCGGACGGGATGCCCAATTCTCTCCAGTCTATGGTCGTATGTGACAGTTCATTTGATATTCATCCTCATTTACACATCCCTAATCCTCGCGCTATCCACTCGCTCCTCAAATATCCAAAGCCTCGAGACTCCCCGCGTCCGACGCGCCCGACTCGAGCGGCAGGTCCTCGACCTTCGTGAGCAGCCAGCACGAGGCGTACATATTGACACTGCACATCCGATTAGCGCTGCGCCGCGAACGAATTTGGGAAATGGATGGGTCAACGTACCGATCGATGCAACTCCCATTCTCCCGCACCCCCTCCCTCCTCGCCACAAACCCGTACTTCTCGAACTCCGCAATATACCAGGGTTTCTTCCCCGCACTCCTCAGCATCACCCTCCCGCCCAACTTCAGCGCCCTGTTCAGCTTGCTGATCTGCTGCGCCGCAGCATCGGACCCGGGGTCAAACCAATCCATCGAGTCCATCACCACCGCCACCGTCAGCGTCCCCCGTCGAATCCTCGCCACCACCTCCTCGATCTCATCCGTGTGGATCCTCAGCCCCCCAAACGCGCCCTGCCGCGACAGCTTCCTATGCGCCTTCTCGCCCAGGAACTCTGGGTGGCACGTCGGCGTGTACGTCCCCGCCATGCACACCTGGTAGTACGAGTTGTCCTGCCCGACGAGCGTCTGCTCCACCACCGGGTCCAGCGTGTCCACCATGTACTGCCACACGGCCTTTCCGCGGTTCCGGTCGCGCGTCGCCTTGTCCGTGAGCTTGGCGGACGCCGAATCGGACTTGGGCAGGGTGTCCATGTAGTCCGACTCGATGATGGCGAGCTGGTTCTTGGGCACGCCGAGCGCGGCCCAGAGGAATCGGGGGTGCGAGATCAGGATGCTGGAGAGGAGGCGCGAGAGGATGACGGGACGGATCGAGGAGTGGTAGATCTCGCGCTGCTCGATCAGGGTCTTGGCCGCAAGGATCTTCTTGACTTCCCCGGAGAGACCGAAGACAGTCGATATGAAACGGAAGAGCTTCACGGCGTATCGAGAGCCGCCGGTCTCGTACAAGCCACGACCCTTGGGCGAGAAGACGGATGCATTGTCGAGCCAGTACTGGAACGCGCGGCTGGAGAGATGTGGGGACATTTTCTGAATCAGCAGGTTGTGGAAATCCTCGTGCTTTCCCTCGCCGAAGATCTTCCAGAAGTCGGCATAGGGCAGGGAGTGGTAGCCAGCGACCTTCAGCTCGAGCAAGTTGTTCTGCGAGGGGTTCAGGTCGACGGCGTGGATGCGGGCCGGCGAGCGCAGGGCGTAGGAGAGGATGTTGTCGCCGGCGGAGGTGATGGCAAGCACGACGTCGGACGGGCCCAGGTTGAGGATGCGGGCGTCGACACGGGTGTCTTCCCATGTGAAGGCGTAGATGTACTCGTTATTGAACTGTGTGTGCTTCTTGTGCTGATCATCGAAGTGAATGCGGAAATGGTGGTTTTGGTAGAAGAAGGAGGGCAGAGGGAGGTTGGAGGTCAGGTTGAGGACGGCGGCGGAGTAGGCTTTGGAGCGGATTTCTGGGTTAGCCTTCTCTACGGCTTTGGAGAGCGAGGAGGTATAGTTGGCCGGGTGCAGGTAGGGAGATTCGGTGACGGCGGCGTCGATACGCTCGATGATGTCGTGGCTCGAGGTCGGGGACGTGGAGTGCTTCTTTGGGCAGCCGAGCCACACGTAGTAGGGGATGGCACCGAGGAGGTAGTTGCGACAATCAGCGGAGAGGACGGTGCCGAAGCGGTACTCGAGGTAGTCTCTGCGGCCGGGTTCGAGGCCGACGCGGTCGATATCAAACCAGGCGCGCCAGAAGAGACGGCTAAGCCAGTTGACGTGGCGCGTCAGAGCGCCGCCAGTGTAATTCCGCGAGGTCAAGTCGACGACGGATTGTACATAAAAGTCAACCACACCGATGATGCCAGCGGGAGCAAGCAGATTGGTAAGGGAGTCGATGACGGAGAAGAAATCGGGCTAAAGAGTCAGTCTAGTTTTTCAATATGAGCAAGCTACTCACAATCATTGAGAGGCTGTAAGACATCGTGATCAGATCGGCTCCAACAGACGATTTCTCGTCTGCGAAGTACTCATCAATCGCGGCGGGTGGGAGGATCAGATCGCTCGAGGCCAAATCTTTCTCATGGTCTTCAAGCCTGAAAAGTCGCGCATCCTGGCAGACAACTTTCACATTGTCCCACCCAAGACGAGTGAATCGCTTTCGCGCGACTTCACAGAGCGAAGGGGAGAAATCGACGAGATAGACGCTGGAGAAGAAGTCGGGGACCGCGACGTATCGGCTCATGGCCTCGATGTTGTAGCCCGTTCCGCCGCCAATCTGCGAACATCAGGTCAGCATGCAATGCATCTCGGAAGACCTCAAACAAACTTACATCGACCCAGATGCGCTTCTGGCCAGGCTCGCGCTTCTTTCCGCTCTTGTGGGTCAACTGCGCGGCCACTAAGCCGAGCATGTCCTCTCTGCCACACAGCAGGCGCTTCCGGGTGGCATCATAGACGCCAGCCTGTGCCTTGTAGAAGCTCTCGAGAGCATCCTGCTGGCCATTCCCGCCTTCCTTCTCGTGGGGCTTGAGGAAGCATGCGTAGAAGAATCGAAGGAAAGAGGCCCAGGTGCTCAAGTCCTCGTCGGCCTTGGGGTTCTTCTTCGATGCGAAGGTCACGGCAAATGTTATGGCGACGAGGAGCACAATCGAAGCTCCTGCAAAAAGAATTTGGTGGTAGGGATCCTTGGGCAGGATGTTAGGGATAAGAGAAGCCATGGTACTCTCTCATACTGTGAGGAAGTACCGCAGGAAGATGATTCGAGGTGACGATTGAAGTGTTGAAAGCAATCGAGAGATAGGTGAAAAGAAATACTGAGACGGATGCGGGGAGCCTCGAGGGATATACGGGAGATACTCTAACACAGGAGATGACGAGGAGCTCGTGATGATCCCATGGACGGGAGGACCAGCATTGAGAGGAAAGCCATGGTCAGAGCCGTATGCGAGGGTTGACGTCGAGCAATACATGCACAACGTGGACCCCTCTGGTGCACGTCCACCCCACTTGCTCATGCCGCTATCTTTTAACGTTATCGAGGGCAGAGGGGCGTGCATGACTTACATACAGTAGGAGGGAGGCGAGTTCACCGATGAGACGATTGCCCGGGGGGGACACAGTAAACCCACACAGCAGGGCACATTAAGCTTGACTGCTTGACGCATCCTAGCCAGTAGGTGCAGTAGGTGCAGTAGGTTCAGCATGTCCAGTAGGTCATTGTGGGCAGGGTTGATGGACGACGAGCAAGAAGAGAAGAGGGGAGAGCTTAGCTTGAGCCCCTGAAACGCTCTGCTCCCTGCTGTGCTGTGCTGCCATAGAGTAGAGTAGTAGAGTAGTAGAGCGATCAGTGGACCCGTAGATCTATCAGAACTGTTGACAGGATGCTAGGAGCGAAGAAGCGTGTAGGAGAGCGTAGGAGAGGAACGTTGGCCTATCGTCATGGCACATGTACGGACAAGCATTGCCGGGAGGTCCTTGGCTCCTGGGGGCCATGCACTGCAGACAGGAAGCTATATAATACATGTGCCAATGGGTTGAGGAGAAGGGGAAAGAGGCGTGGGGCGAGTGATTGTGTATAGATATGTGTATAGATATGTGTGTACAGATGTGTGTACTGTATGTGTGTATGTATGTATGTGTATATACGGGTGTAGATGTGTAGATGTGTAGATGTGTAGATGTGCATCTACCTGTGTCATGTTCAGCCAAAGTAGACATGTCGTCACCTTGGCCAATCAGATGCCACCAAGCAACCACGCATACATAATCGCCATCCGCCATTCGACTCGCGCCCGCCCGACGACGAGCACGAAACAACCCCACAACAAATGAATGCGTGATGCCCATTCTGCATACTGTGCAGTCCTGATGCAGTACAGACCTGCACAGTAACCGTACGATGCACTTCCGACTTCCGATCACGGTCCACCGACAGACACAACACATCCGTCAGCCTTGTGCCCCAGCCTCGTCCTCGCGAGAGCCGACCATCCCCCTCATCCCCATCCCAGACCCAGTTCCTCTTCTCTTACAGGCACACGGGAATAGAACCATCGAATGTCCATCGGCATGTGCTGCATGAAGTCACGTCCTTGAGCTCCGAATATCGCTGTGTCCGCAGTGGTCTCAGGTAACGGACCCCTAATTGGCCGTCAGCGCAGGCCAGCCAAGTGAGAATGGGCGAGCAGAGGAGGGACGCAGTTCACACCCACCCGCACAGCGAGAAAGAGTACATAGATGCATGAAGGTAGACTATTCGTTAGATAGGCCAGGATACTCCGTGATCAGTCTGGCATTTACTGCTCACATGTCGGCATATGTAAACAGCTCGGGCGACGAAGAGGTTTACGTGGAAAGAGATGGCAATCGCCAATGCCAATAGTATCGTACAAAGGCCAAACGCAATACATAATCCTACACCCCAGCTCAGAGCCTCCTCTCCCCATCCTGCCTCCTGATCTCATCTCTAAACACATTCCCGCCCGCCCCATCCCCAAACTCCGGCCTCGTCGGCGTATTCGCGAGACTCCCCAGATCACTATCCCTAATCCTCCTCCCCTGCTCAGCCTCCCACGCATCGTCCCGAAAGCTCGTCTCCTTGCCCCCCTCCACCGCCACCCCCCTCTCCTGCAACTGAATCGCCCCCTTCTTCCCCATCCCCAGCCTCTGCCTCCGACTCTTCCCCACCCCATACCCGCGCCTCCTGCCCATCACGTTGCCGAGCCCCACGACGCGCGCCTTGCGATTCCACCAGAAGCCGCCCGCCACGCACAGCACGACGAACCCAAACACCGCCGGCAGCGCGATATACAGCGCCTGCCCGCTCGGCGCGCGCGTCGGCGCGGGAACCGCACTGTCGTGCGACGGCTTCGCGATGCGCACGCGCGGCCCCTGCACCTGGCGCCCGCCCGTCGTCGCGATGTACAGGTCGATGAAGTTCTCGGCCTGGAAGAGGCGCCACGCGTCGTCGATGGCGAGCGCGTGCCAGCCCTGCGTGCTCTTCAGCTCGGGCGACTGGAACGCCTGCTCGCCGGCGACGGACTCGTTGATGTAGTTCCCGATGACGAGGACGGAGGCGTTGCGCGGGAACGAGGCCGCGTCCCAGGTGACGTAGTAGGTGCGGCCGGTGTGCAGCGTGGAGCCGTTGGTGGGCGCGCAGAAGGGCGAGAAGGGGCCGTTGGAGTTGTGGCAGATGGAGAAGGAGGAGCCGGTCGGCGTGGGTTGCGAGGAGGTGTCGCTGTTCGTGCCGGTGGCGGTGGCAGTGGCAGTGGCAGTGGTGGGTTGCGCGTTGAGGGTTGTGGGGGTGCCGGAGATGGTGGTGAGGACGGGGGTTACGGTCGAGGCGACGCCCGACGGGTCGATGGTTATCCAGGGGGAGAGGCCGGAGTCATCTGTGTGGTGTCAGTATGGGGTTGGGAGCTTGGGATTGTAGAGGACAGCTTGCCTTGACGCCTGAAGTTGGGAAAGGCGAGCGTAGAGCCGCTGAGGAGGAAATACAGAGTCCAGAGAGCAGTGAAGCCCCTCGACGCGTGCATCGCGACCATCCTGCGCGTCCTCTGATCTGAGCCTGTCAAAGCACGAGAACACGAAGCAACGAAGGTCGATTGAAGTCTACAGACTCTGCAAAAGGTATAAAGAGTGACAGATAGCTGATAAAGAGTGGACGATGAGATGGACTCGTCAATTGAATGCGGCAACAAACCTATGTACCTACCTTCGTTTCTCAGGCTCAATAAAGTCGCGGTTGGACATGTGGAATGGAGCATTGGCATGGGTGTGAAACCTTGCAGGGCAATTTCAGGAACGCGACCAAATCACGGGGAAAGGAATTAATGAGAGCCACCTCCATACGAGGCTGAGGTCTCATCTGTGGCGCAGCAATTTTATTCATGGTACAAATATCATCAATTCGCTGACAATACCTTTATATATTTTCTTAAAAGTCTAAAAGTCTGTAAGTTGAAAGGGTGAATGAAAGGCGCCATTTTCCATGATTTCCGGAGAATTCTGTTTAGATCTCCGTTTGGAGAACCCGTGAGAATCTTCAGGAAATGGCTCACGGGCAGGAAATGGCTCAGATGCATGAGGGTTCTCAAAACCCCTCATGCAAATACACTCTTTTACAAACGCTCTATCCAATACAAATAGAGCTCCATAGCACAGATAGTCTTTTTCTCAATTCAATCACTTTTGGATTCATCTTTTCAACAAAAACGACTACCCGCGGCTTAAAAGCTACTTGTCCCTCCCTTCCTTCTTCTCTTGCAAGTCTTTTTTGTTTAATGAAAACTAGGGGGGAAATGAATTTTAGATGGAAATAGACTATTCTTTAGAAAGTACTTTACAATTTTTAACCTTTATGATTTAATATTTATAGAAAATGATAAAGCTTTAGTGTTCTTCTTCGAGATTTTATATACCTACTTCTAATATTTCTCATTTGCAGATTAATTACAACAGCTATTATTTATTAGTTTATAAGCCTGCTATACTTATATAATTAAGTATAATTATATTATTAAACCAACTTCTAGATTTATAAGTCCTCGCCTTCGAAATCTGCAAGTCATATGCCGTTAGCCGCTGACCTAGGATATCATCCATGAACGCGAACACCGAGTACAGTAACGTCTTACCCTGCTCGCTTCACATTTTTTTTCCTACATCTTAACGCTTTTAAAATATCTGTGCCTTTTTCTATAACCTAGATTATGCCGCAAATCCGAAGTGTCCCACTGTGTCATACCGCCATCTCCAGAGTCAACGGCAGATAGTGGTGGACGAGGCGTCGTCGGCATGCGACGACCTCGGCGACATCATGTCACCCGCGAGGCTTCGCCGATTCCATCTTCCGTGATTCCCAAATCCCAAAGGCGCCGGATCACCCTCCTCATTGGCGTGGCCATGATGTTCTCACCTGTCAGCGCCAACATCTACTCAAGAAATGATCCAGGAATATGAGTATATTATCTAACTCAGAATGGGCCGCAAAAATGTGTTGGGAAAAAGAGGTATCTGCCCGAATAAGTTTAATATATTCCACATAAAACTATGGTACTTACACGCATACACGCATAGTCGCAGAAAAAGGAAGGTTCAGCAGTTCCAGTGCCAATTCGTCGCCTGTCTCTAGGAGGTTTCATCTCGTTGCTACAAAGAAACTTCAGGCAAGCAGTCGCTACCTTCTCATGCTCAGCTCCGATGTCAATTCCAAATTCTGTATTTTGATTCCCAATGAGAAAGTCCTTTGCGGTTGGGTGAACCATTTGGACGGCTCCGTTCTTCTCGACAGATACCAGTTGGCCACATAGACCTCAACTGATTTCTCAATGCTCCCCACCTTTTCTCCCATATCAAGAATCAGGGCTCGTTGGAGTTCCGAGGATTTTAATGGCCTCGTGCTCGCAACGGACCATTTTAGAATGGTCTTTGCAATGTCCTTCTCGCGTACAGTTTTTGACATAACCTCAACAGTCCTGCCATAGAATTCGGTCATCTCCTCTGGCATCTCTTCAAGAACCTTTTCGATCGTTTTATCACCATAAATGTTCTCAAACACTCCAAGAGCAAGGACGAGGCGCACCCATAGAAAACAGCCAGCGGATTTTGACAATATCTTCTTTGCCAGTTCTTGTCGTTTGGTGCTGCTGGGTACAGGCAAGTCGTCGATTCTTGATTGGAGAAAGAGCTCGATGTCTTGATTAGTATCTATCGTTTCATAGAATGAATACAGCATAAGCTCAAATCGTGCTGTTTGACGAGGCTGCGTCAGTATTCTGGCCTTGGACACAGTATTTACATGTATTGTACGGTCCCAGGATATCCTGACTTACCGACATAACGGCCAGTTCTCATATGGTTAATTTGATCAATTAGGAATCGCCAACATCATCAACAGTAAGGTCTGATATTTGAATGGATGATCGGAGGGATTGATAGGGAGTACGGAGTATGTACATATGCATCTACATATGCATGTACTTGAAATAGCATACGAACAGGTTGCGATGTGCAGCGGATAGCGCAGCCTTGATAAGCGCCTTCCCCCCCCTCCTTGCAACCTTGCAAATTGCATTTCCTTCAGTCAACACAACCCAATAGAATATTCGCATTATATATGGAGTATGCCATCTCCATACACAGTATGTAGCATACTGTACATCTCGACTAAGGGCATTTTGGACATTAACCTCACTGAGGCTGTGCTTTCCTGGCCTGCTCTCGGCGTCTCGCTTTCTCAAACGCAATGGGCCGAGCCTACTCCTGATCCTTATAAAACAAATAGAGAGTCTCGTAAAGAAAGGAACGTATTCTTATTCCCCTCCACTGTACTGTACTGTACGATTTATCTCTCAGCAATTGAAACCTCATTTCTCTCGAGTAGCTACTCAAAAATCAATTGCAATGGTGTATATTCCAGCAGATTTCGAGACTCCAGTAGTGCCTGAATTAGACAAGGCTGAGAGACAGCTTGACGCTGCAGTTGTCGCTGGTGAGCATACTCGCCAGGCGTTGGTGCCCGATGGGATATGCTGGCTAACACCCTCAAAGCTCTCCCTGAATGCTGTCGTGTTGTCTCGATTGCGGTCCATGGGGCAAGCCATTGGGCATTGAGCCACAGAATCGACACTGTTCTTTCTGATGGAACTGAGAAGGCGTATTTTCTCAAGGTGATTTAGTACAGTGTATGGGGCGTGTGCACCAAAACTAAACAACACAGATCTTGCCTGGACAGCTAGGCAAGGAGATGGCGAAGGGCGAATATGAAGGCTATGTAGCCATTCACGCCGTCATCCCAAACAATACCCCTAAGCCTCTCGCGCATGGCACCTACACCAAAGACCCAAACCGGCATTTCTTTCTCTGTGAATTCCATGAGATGGAGGATGAAATGCCATCTGCGCAACAATTCGTCCAGGTCGTGGCCGAATTGCACAAGAAATCAGTCTCTCCCACGGGAAAGTTTGGCTTTCACTGCACAACTCATGCTGGAAACCACCCTCTCCAGAACGAATGGTGTGATTCCTGGGAGGAATTCTTCGTGAGGCAGTTGCGTGAGGAAGTCGAGTGGGAGAGAAGTATACAGGGACAGGACGACGAGATGGACCAGCTGCTCGAAGCAACATTCGAGAAAGTCATCCCGAGACTGCTGAGGCCCCTGCAGACTAATGGCCGCTCGATTAAACCCAGCTTGGTTCACGGAGATCTCTGGCATGGCAATGTTGGCGTTGATATGTCAACGGATGAACCTATTCTGTATGACCCATGCGCCACATATGCGCATAATGAATGTAGGTCTTTTCTGGAAATAATGCCCAGAATATGTAGTTTGTATTCTCAGCTGAAACATATACCCTCCAGATGATATGACGTCCTGCCGATCAGCACGCTACAGGACGAATCGACATCATCAGGTTGTATACCACAAGTTCATCGAAATCTCTGAGCCGGTCCAAGATCGCGATGATCGAAATGCCCTATATGAAATGTATGTATCTCTCGAGACTTTCGTATCCACTTGGTACTATTATAACTGACTGACTTGACAAAGGAGAAACAACATCACCGTTTCAGCGCAATGGCCAGCAAACAAAAGCACCAGAAAACTGTATGTATCCTACACTTACCTCACTAAAGCCCCATAAGAAACTCTCTCTAACCTCTTTGTAGGGTAATCGAGGAGATGCGACGCTTAGTTGCTAAATATCCAAATGGAATCGACGATTTCAAGGATGACAGGGCGCGGTGCCTGGTGTCGTAGAGGTGCACTACTCGGGCTCGAGTATTTTACAGCCAGTATCCCGTACAACCTTGTGAGATGTTTATTATAGGCATATCCCGTACAATCTTGTATCTTTTAACAGATATGTATGCGTCGACGACCCTCCATTGCCTTAAAGTAAGGCTGAAAAGAGAATTGGAATGAAGTGACGTTGGATCTAAGCAGTTCACTTCGCGCCGTCCTAAATCCTAAATTCTGATAGTCGGGACACGCCCCAAAATAGTTTTCCACCACTTGGAAAGCTCAGTGTGAACCATCTGCCACAACATGAAATAAGGTCTGCAATTGCCGCATCTAATTGGGCGAGAAGGAGTTCCAAGCGTAGAGTGTGTGCCATAGAACAAGTTCCGGGTGTTATACAAACATTATTGTCGCTCAGGATCACACACCATCCAGAAACATCCATGCCTTCAAGATTCAAAAATGTTTCATGTTCACTATGCTGTAATTCCTTGCTATCCACTCTTATGCAAAAGCCAAGCCTCCCTCGTATGTAAATGTAATGCTCGCCAATGGGTATTGTATGTACATGCGAAAACTCCCTTTCAAACAGACTCCCTTCAAAGAAACTCCCTTTCTCACTTCGAACCCTCAATCATTCCCACTCCTTCCCCTCCGCCGGAGGCACCCACCCATCTTCCTCCTCCCAGCCCCCAACATCCCTCTTCACCAAACACATCCCCAGTCCCCCATCGGGACACACCTTATCCCTCACCAACCCCTTATCCCACGGCCCCCTCGGCCCATCCACAAACTTCTTCCACCCCCACCAACTCTCCTGCCTCTCATCCCCATCCGCATACTGCTGATCGCCCCACCGGCCCTTGAACCTCATCGCGCCCACCGGATTCCCGCCCATTCCCATATCCTCCGCGCCTCTGAACTCCCCACTGGATGCATTATACGTATACCAGTACGCATTGAGCACCGGATCCCATAGGCTACCTTTGGACGTATAGTCCGTGAGAAATAAGCTAAACGGCAGGTTTGCCCCCGGCAGCAGCCGCTGCTGACGCCCGGCGACGGCGTAGTTCGCATGGCTCCCCCGCGCCGAGTAGCTCACGGGGCGCTTGCCGATTTTCTCCACCGCGTCGTAGGCGAAGGCCTGGCCGCCGCCGTGCTGCGAGTACCAGATGGCGGCCGGCATGCCGTTTTCGAAGCGGATCATGTTGTGTTCCCAGTCGCCGACGTGGTCGCCGAGCTCGTGGCCTAGGACGGTGGCGCCGCGGTTGTAGGAGTAGAAGTACGTATAGAAGACGTCGATGGTGGTGTTGGTGCGGGGGACGGCGATGATGGCGGCGGAGGTGGAGGAGGAGAGGCCGGTGGAGGATGGAGGGGTGCCCCGGAGCCAGGAGGGTAGGGTGGTAATGTCGTCTTTGGAGGTGAGGTAGACGTCGAGACCTTGAAAGCCGAAGGAATTAAGGAGGTCGAGGTTAGAGAGGTCGAGGGCTGCGCGGAGGGCTATGGTGGTGCGGTTAATGGTGGGTTGGGTCTTTTCGATGTGTGTGAGGAGGGAGGAGGGGAAGAATTCCTCGTTTTCGTCGAGCCAGACTAGGGGCGCTGGAGAGGCGATTGGTTAGCTTTGCATCGTACAAACTGAGAGACGATGTGGGGACGAACCGTAATCAATAACGTATGATGGGATAGATCCTTTGAGATATGGCGTCCGTCCGCCCCATTCTATTTGAGGCATGCTAGACTGAGAGAAGAGGGCGAAGATGGCTGTTATGAATAGGAACTGAAACTCGCGAATCAGCTGGGAAATCAATGACTCTCAAAATATGCTATACCCATCCAGTTAAGAGAGCCCAGCCTCTTCGTCTCCTCTGTGTCTTCCACCTCTCAACAGCCCAATCTATGGGTCGTTCAAACTCGACTTTCTCCATATCTGCTTTCTCTATATCCGTCATAGCGATGTCTTTTGCCTCCGGAGCGAAGTATCCAACGTCTCTGTAAACTATAATCGTAGTTGAAGAGGTATTATATGATCGCAGTCTTGAGCCTCCAAGCAAGGGCATTCGCGTTCTTAACCAAGGGGCTGAATCCAGGTCCTCTGCTTAGATGTTCGATAGTGCATTCCCTGAATAATACTGCTATAATACAAAGAATGATGTGCAGAACCAGCTTTCGTATTCAGAATGGTTTTGTGAATGGTAGATGTGAGACATCGAGTCACAGGGCAATGTCACCCTTCTTGACTTGAGGTCGGTGAAGGAATGCGCCGAGGTCCTGTTGTTTGGTTCGCAAGGTCACGATGACGACAATTGCTATATCTTATCTTATCTTAGCGCCTTGTTCAGCGCGGCACATGACAGTTAGGAGAGCACGTGATACGGGATGAAAGGGGCCATTTGGCTAGGTATATATCATGTAATTGACACTCTCGAGTTAGACTATCAGTGGATAGAAATTTGATAACGCACTATCTTAAAGCCCCCCGGTGTTATGTAACCTTGTAACTTGTCGTAAGGAAGTCGATGAACTCCACATTCTTCCACGAGGAATTCCCTCTCCTTCCCCTTTCATCCTCACAATTCTTGCAATATGGACCTCATTTTCAGATACTGATGAGATTGATTGTTCCCGGCCCTTGACGACGGAGCGAAAAATGCATGTTTTAACATTGGCTTTAGCCTCGACTCCGAGATTTCTGGGCACTATGGCTGTAGATATTCGAATTTACCACGTCAATAGGCATCATGTACGCCCTGATCGAATCCAATGAGTCCCATCTCCCTCCGGGAGCCCTTGGCACGGTGGAGGGGCACAGCTTCGACTCCGAAACGTATAACGGAGTCTGTCCTCGACAGGATGGTGGTATTTGTGCCTCCCTCTCCTGAGTCCTGCCTTTCGAGGCTTGTCTTTAGACGCTTCAACTGGCTCTATTTCGGTTTGATTTCTCTCCCCTGAGAAGCCTTCAGCTCCTGTTAACGACCTCCTCGTCCTCTCCCAAACGCTTGACGTCTGCCTTCTCCATAACTTCCGTGTCCAAGGCCACCCTATCCACCTCTGTTTTCACAAATTTTTCCCATGATTCAATCAACGGGTGGGCATCCACCACATCCTTCCATCCCCCATCTCCCTCTTTCACTTCATAAGTCCAAATACCATCCGCTCCCCAGTATTCCTTTCCAAAAACGCCTTCAGTGCGCAGTTCATTCCGAGCCTTGATCACCAGCGCCCTTAATCTCTCAGCTTCAGTCTGCGCCGGAGCCTCCCTCTCGATTCGCACACCGCCGTGCTCCAGGACAGGCGCGCTCTTCAGCTTCTCCATCTTCGCAACCGCCGACCAAATGCCCTCCAATGTCCCAAGTATCGCACCAACTCTCAGTCCCATGGTTGCACCTAAGCCATAGCCCTCGTCAAAGCCTTGTTGTATGGTTGTGCCTTTCGCGGCAGTGAGACCGTCGCGATAGCCAGCGGTGCTGTGAGCGGATCGCAATCGAGGGATTTCTGAAGGCTCATGGTTACCGCTGGGGACAGTTGTGGGGAATAGAGTAGGCGAGGAAGGCGCGGAACCGAAGATGTCATCGAGGTTGTTCTGGTTGTTCTGGCGGGGCGGAGATGGTGGAGGTGAATGGCGGGGTGGAGAGGAGGGGGAAGTATTGGATGAGGGAGAGAAAAGGTCGTCGCGGAACATGTTGTTACTTTGGATGCTGTGACTGAATGTAAAGAACTCTTCAAAAGGACCTGCCTGTCCTGTTCTGTGCAATTAATGTGTGTGTGTATATATATATACACACAAAGGCTGTGATAGATGGATGCTGCAATGATGACTTCTTGGTGATGTTGTGTGTTAAGCGGCCAAGGTGGGGAACTTTTTGACGGGTAGTGGCAGAATGACACACCGCCTTCCTTATCAATCAGTGCCTGTTCTCAACCTGGCTGGCTGTCTCCCAGGAATCCAGGAAATGGAATCCAGGAATGGGCTTGTTTACCTTGCTCCTTTATATCCAAATAACTCGTCGATTACAACAATCCAGGTAACTGGTCTAGCGGCGCCATTGTAGCAGTGGTTAGCTTGTCTGCTTCCCAAGCAGGAGACGCGAGTTCAAACCTCGCATGGCGCACTCTTTCCTCTTTCCTTTTTCTCCTTCCTTATTTTGTATCCTACAGAAGAAATAAGATAATAAGACGGCGTCCACAGTGTGTGAGAGCTTTTGTATCCTTATATCATTGACATCCTTATTATCTTCAACAGTCCCAGAGTGGCAGGCTGGTTGTTGCCGTAGCATTCCCATCGTCAACCTCGCAAGTCAACCTCATCTGTTTTACATGATTGCTTGAAATATGTATTCCTTTCTCGATGAGCAGTTTTTTTGGTTATTCTTTTAGCATCTTCTTCTCTTTATTTATCTGAAAATAATCACGTATACATATACATGCATTATGCATATACATATACGTACATACACATACAGTATGTAGACATATGAGCATCTTGACTTGAGCCTTGCGGCGAGGCTGACAGCATAGCCCTTGTCTGCCTTCCCCGCCTGGTCAAAGTTATGCAAGTCGCATATCACGCTCTGATAGGTGGATTTCACTTCAGCTCGACGTCTCCAGTGGTCCAACCAAGAAATGTATCAATCTTGAGTCTCCAATTGTCCAATCTACATCCTCATGGTCTTCGAGTTGTGTCGTCTGTCATGATATACATATACACTGATCTCCTGATCTCCTGACTTTTTCTGCTAGTTAGAACTGCAATTGCTTGCGAGCCACTCACCAAAACGTATCAATCAAGTCAATCCACAGCCTTGTCCGTCAGGCGTATCAGCGTCACGGTCAGTGACACTGCGGTCTTGGAGTCCATATGCGCGGTTGCATAATTTCTTTCCAGAGATGATTGTAAGACCAAAGACAAGCCGAAACCTTGTCTGAGTCTCACTCCAGAGCTCTGTGGCATTCAAAGGCACTCGAAGCATCTGCCAAAATCTTCCTGTGTCGATCAGTCCAATCATGGCTGAAGCTCTCGCCATCGTTGGCATCGTCTCAAGCATCATTCAGATAGTTTCTTTTGGGGGTGACGTCCTTCAAAGGCTGAATGAATTCTCGACAACCGCAAAAAAGATTCCTCAGGTCTTTCAGGACATCAAAACTACGCTTCCGTTATTATTTGAGACGCTGAAAAGGGCGGAAGAAAATGCAAAGGCAGACAATGTCTCCGAGGAAACGAGAAAAGCCCTCTTTGATGTCATCAAGGGATGTCAGTCGCAGATAGAAGACCTGAAGAAGATCGTGGATAAGTACCTTCCAAAAGAAGGTGATTCTGTCTTGCGCCGTGCTGACAAGGCTCTGCACTCTTTAAGCCAAGATGGCAAGATAGAGCAAATAAAGGCGAGACTCGGCTTTTTCGTCTTAGCCATCTCAAACTATCATATAACAAACATTCCTAACGCAGTGGTGCCTCCTTCATATGAAGATGTTAAGAAAACGTTCTACAATGTACCTGCCCGAAGAGTGACGGACTTTGTCTCGCGGCCTGCTATCTCTACAATGATAGAGGATAAATTTCGCAATCATAGTGGCAATGGGGTCCGCACGGTGGTTCTGAAGGGAATGGGAGGACAAGGAAAAACTCAACTGGCTATGGATTTCTGTCGTCATTCACATGGATCAGGAATGTTTTCCACTGTCTTGTGGATAGACACATCCAGTGAAGGTTCACTGAAGCCAAGCTTCCAAGAGATATCTGAGATTATCACAAATCACTCTCGAAAATTCTCAAATATCGACGAGCGGATATCCTATGTCAAACACTCTCTGGCAGGCCACAGCTCACCATGGCTGATTGTCTTTGATAACTACGATGATCCATCTGCTTTTGATCTCAGAGTTTTCATGCCAGATGGTAAAGTCACTTCTTGATTACAAGTCGACACACAGAATCAGAGAGATTGTGCGAAGAGAGCTCTCTAATTGAGGTTCGTGGCATGGAAGAATCCGAAGCTGTTGAGCTTCTTATGAAACGGGCAAAGCAGGACACGGAAGCGAATAGCTCTCGGGAGGCAGAGAGAATAGTGCATCGATTAGGATATCACGCTCTCGCAATTGACCAAGCAGGAGCCTATATCCTGAAGCGCAAATTGAAACTTGAAAAGTTTCTTCATCACTTTTCGGCGCGTGAAGAACTCATACTGAAAGATGTACCGAAGACCGCATTATGGGAGTACCGTCGCAGATTGAACGATGAGGAGAAGGAGACATCTCTGTCCGTCTTTACATCCTGGGAATTGTCATATCAGCAGCTGTTGCCTGATACAGAGGAAGGTCATATGAAGTCACATCTGCTCACGCTTTTTGCATTTCTGCATGGCCAGGGAGTTTCCGAAAAGATTTTCTGGGCTCATAATAAGGCCATCCAAGATGATGAAGATCCCGCTTGGCTGAACGCATTTATCGATGGAGACGGAGATTGGGATCATTTCTCATTCGAAGATGTTCTCGTTGAGCTGCGGGACTTGTCGCTCATACTTGACTACACTGAAGTTGACGAAGCAATCTGCACTGTCACACTTCATCCGTTAGTCAGAGACTGGATAAAATTACGACTGACTACGGAGCAGCGGCGGGAGTACACTATCGAAGCTACAAGCATGGTACATAATCTCCTCCTGAGTCACCGCAACGTTGTGGAAGCATTTGACATGGGCCTCGAACTCAAAAGCGAAGCGTTGTCTTAAGTCGACATTTGTCAAGAGCACATTAGAACCTATCTCAGCAAAGGTGGCGCAGGTAAAGAGGTGTGTCGACTTGGAGAAGGAGAGCTTGCCGATGCAGCAGAGACGTTCGCTGTATTCTATGAATATATGGGATTGCTCAATGTTGCCCAGGATATCTTCCAAACGTTAATATCATGGCGAAAAGCAAATTTGGGGCCAGACGATCCAGCACTGTTGCGATCAACATCATTTTTCACGGAAGTTCTACGACTTCAGAAGAATTTCAAGGAAGCTGAGCGACTGGATCGTCACGTGTTCGGGGCTAGGAGAAAGATCCTTGGCGATGATCATGTCGATACTCTTTGGAGTGCTCACGATCTTGGTTGGGATTTGGAGGCCCTTGGTGACGTTGAGCGAGCTGAAAGTCTGCAACGCCTTGCCGCTGAAGGTAGAGAGAAGGTCCTTGGTCCTGCTCATCCGCTCACTCTTCAGAGCATCAATAACCTTGCTCATACGCTGAGGCGGCAAGGAAAGTCAATAGAGGCTCTTAGGCTGATGAGACGTACCAAAGACACGGGAGAGAAAATATTTCCTCCTCATCATTCTGAACTCCTTATGTTCATGGGCAATCTCCAAGATGTGCTGAGATACCAAGGATTTCTTGACGAAGCTGAAGCAATGGCTAGAGAATCATATAAAGGAACTTGCTTGGAATGGGGTGTCGACCACATAAAGGCAGCGCAGTCTCGTGGGCAGCTGAAAGACATCCTCTGGGATCTCAATAAAGCAGATGAAGCCGAGTTCACTGCGAGAGAAAACCTAGCATTGATGGAAGCTTCGGCCTACAGTACTGACGTGAGCTCCATCGATGATATTGCCCTTCTGATTGATACATTGAGTGTCAGACAGATAAATGATGGCATTGACAGGAGTCCCGAGATCCTAAGTTTTGTCCATCAAGCTCTGGCAAAGGTTGACAAGCTGCCTCCCGATATCTTGAAATTGCCAAGCACTCTTCAAGACCTTATCTACCTGGCTATGGGCCTCGAGGTTTTGAATGCCCACGAGGAACTCGCGAAACTGGAGCCTGTACTCTTCTCTGCCTGTAAAGAGGTGTTTGGCATATCCAATCAAAACACTATCAACAGCCTTATCAGATTATCTACAGCGCTCAGAGCTCAAGGTAAATACGAGGCCGCTGAAGATTTATGTAAGTCAGCTATACGACAGCTAAACGAGAAATTATCTCAAAGCGAGGCAGATGGCGGTCAACCCGCTCATCTCGCTGCATTAAGCTCGCTAGCAATTATATTTAAGCACATTGGAGACCATAGAAAAGTTATGGAAATATGGGATGACGCCTACAACCACGTAACTTCAGACGGCTACATTCAGAAAGCAGATTACGAGACTCTGTATTCGATCCAAGGTCTGGCGGAGGACATCGACGACCAAAGCCGGCATTCCGCAGCCGAGACTCTGCACCGCGCCGTCCTCGCAACAAGGAGATCGCGATACGGCACCCACCCCTGCGTCGACGACTCGCTCTACGCGCTCTCCTGGAACCTGCGGCAGCAAAACCGGCTCTCCGAAGCGGAGGCCGCCTGCCAGGAAGCCCTGGCGATCGCGCTAGAGTTCCGCGGCCAGCATCGCAACACGATCTGCATCCTCAAGCGGCTCGCGCACCTGCAGGAGCGGCAGGGGAAGCACGACGAGGCGGAGGAGAAGCTCCGAGGCGTGCTCGCCGGTTTCCGGAGGCTGGGGTCGAGACATGTGACGAGGATCACGGAGGCGCTGGAGGATTTGCAGGAGTTGCTGATGGGGAGGGGCAGGTGGGCGGAGGTGAGGCCGCTGATCGTGGAGGCGATTGGGAGGAGGGAGGGGGGGTGGGATAGGAGTCCGGGGCATTATGCGGGGTTGATGAAGCATTTGGCGATTGCGATGTGGGAGATGGGCGAGAGGGAGGAGGGGCTGAGGGTGTATCGGGAGGCGAGGAGGAGGTATGAGGAGGCTTGGGGGATTGGGGAGATGGCGGACGGGGAGAGGAAGGAGGATTTGTTGAGGAGGCTTGCTGTGTTGTTGCCAGGAACTGGACATGCAGCTAGGGAGGAGAGGTTGGAAGCCAAGGAAGATGAGGAGGAGGTATTTGGAAGTAAAGAATCTGATGGCAAATCTGGTGAACTAACAAATAAGGAGAAGAACGAGGAGGCATATGCCCAAAACTCTCGCCATCCAGTCGCTCGAGACGGTGCAACACATACGCGGGACTTCCACGATGCCCGTCGGACTATCCTAAAAAGCAGTAGGGACTTAGAGACGGTTGCTGAGAGTGTTGATGAGGATGTTGCTGATGCATGTCTGTGATATCAGCGTCTGGATTTGGGTAAATGACGTGAAGGATGGATATACGCTGCTACGAATCTGACGAGGGCTATCTACGGTGGGGTGCATGTAGGCAGGCTCACACATACACTTTCATTTCTCTTTTCTTTTCCCTAGCGACTTTAACGGATACGTAAATGGCTAATAGAGACATCGGAATGAAATCAAACGATCCATTGACCCTTATGCGCTCGTTGACCTCTTCGTGTCTCTCTCCACCGCAGAGCCGACAAGAGCCAGAGCAACTGCCTCCTTGAAACAAAGATCTCCATGGATATGACTGACCAGAGCGTGAATCCCGACATGACAAGAGCAGAGCCCGCACATCCAACCACAAACCGACACCTCGACAGCAGCGCCCATCTCCGCCCTCCGTCCTCCCACAGCACGCCTCCCACAATATGTATCTTATCTCAACCCAGTGCCCACCAGGCCAGAACCCGAGCGCAGACATCCTCACCCACGGCCACCTCCCCCCTCCTCTACCTCACACCCATCTCCCAGACGCCCCGACGCCATTCATTGCCAGCTCCGCGTCTCGATCCCCGACGTCCAGACCCGGCGCTCGAGCTCGAGCCCCGAAGGACCGATGGCAGCGCGGCGGTTTGCGTTTCCCGGAGCGCGCTTGCCGGACGGGGCGGGGCGGGGCGGCTTGCGGTGTTGGGACGGCGTGCTGGATGGTATGGATGTGCGCTGGGGGAGACCTCGCGCGGAATCCTGGCTTCGACGCTCTAGGAGGGGGAGTTTGCGCGAGGCGGCTGTTTTTTTTTGGTTTTCAGGACTGGCGACGCTCGCGAGCGAGCGGTGGGGAGGGGGGTGAGAATGGCGGAGACGGCGGTGACGGGGAAGAGGCGGCGGAGATGGAGATGGAGATGAGAGTGAGAGCATGAACGAGAGAGGGTCGGGGACCTGCGGAAACGTATTCCTAACCCGTGTAGAGATTTGGTCCCGGGGCTGTTCGGCGGCTGGCACACGCCATTAAACTCAATGATGAAAAAAGGTGATATGTTGTGTGAGGGAGGGAAGGAGGATTACGGAGCAGACGGAGAGAGAGGGTTTTATGTCCCACACCTCCCTAATCCCTCGTAGCACAGTCGCAGGTCGGAGAGCTACATAAACCATTTCTTCTCGGTCTCAACACAGCTCCTTTTCCAGCTCAGCAGGGAGTACAGCGCATACGTTGGTTTCGCTCTGCGCATTCCTTCCGCTTGCTGAAGAGGAAGAAGAGAGAGGATCGGAAAGGAAAAGAAAACGGCGTGTTTTATATGCCATGCTCATCGCCGCCGCATCTAGTTGCGGGCGACACAGTGCAAAGTGCCTATACTGCAGAGTGTCCATGTCTGTATCCCACGCCTCCGTTTCCTCTCTCTCGCATGCACATCCAGGCTGGCTTGGCCTCGACATCCTACCGTATCTGCACATCTGCCGTCCCCATCTCCTCTCCCAGGCATCTCTATCGTAGCTACCAGGACCCGGAGGGACTTTGACGGCGATGACCGACAACGGCAGTTCTGGATCACGGAAGAGAGATGATGTAAATAAAACGAAGAATATCCCCCCTTTTTCCCTGCCAAGACAGGCCTATCAAGGGAAGAAACCACGAGAATGAAAACAATACACTCGGTGCGAGAGAACCTATCCCCCTGCCTTTTCCAGAATCGCACTTCGCTCGCAAATATTCAAGGTGGCGCCTGCAGCAACTGTGACGAAGCACGATGCCATCGCTCAAGGAAGGCCGCAGGGATACAGAGAGAAGAAGGGGGTTTGCCGCGTGTGTAGCAAGCACGCCGATGCGAGCGGCCGTTGGGAGCTGACTGAGTGAGTGAGTGGGTGGTTTATGCTGCACTCTAGATCGTCTGGGATGGCGTTTGGAGCATGAGAATACAGCAGAGCAGAGCAGGGCAGAGCAGACATGCATGAAGTAGAAACAAGACTCTGGCATTCATTCGACATCGCCTCTGCGACCCGTACTGTACAAGCGAGCTACCTAGCTAGCCACACACACACACACACATACCCCTATAACATCCATCGATAGCTTGATTCAAAGAGCAGAGAAGAACAACATTGGACCAAAATGCCGCACAATAACACCAGCGATGCATGGGGCGGAAAGGGCCAGACAACAGAGACGGGCATTCGCACCTCCACACCCCGCCATCATGGTAATCCCACATCCTCCTCCATATCATCCATTCCCATCCCCTTTCCCTCCCATTCCCATCCCCCTTCCCCAGCACCGCCCTCCTCCAGACCCCGCCCAGTGAACACGCGCAGTGAGAGGGATCGGGGAATCGGGCCACTTGCATTACTTCATTTTTTTTTTGGTTTGGTTGAGAGCAGCATCCGCCCCAGAACATGCCCCGTACAGCCGGCTCGCACATTGTCGATGGCCGGAAACGGAAAGGAGAAAAAGAGCACCAGAGACAGGTAAAAAAAAGCCCAGCACACGATTGATGGGCACCAGAACACCAACTATCAACAAAACAACGTTCTTCGAACCGTCGCGCCCCCGGCCTGACAGCAAGAGACAGGCAGGCACGCGCTCGCGCTCGCGTATTATAAGTCGGGTATCAGAGTGAAAGGATTCGTCGTCGCGGACCCGCGCCGAGTTCGTGCACGAGGCCGCGTCTATGCCTGGTGCGAGTGCTGCTGCGGCATGCCGGTTTGTGGGGGCATGCCCGGGTATCCTCCGCCGCGCTGCTGCTGCTGTTGCTGCTGCTGTTGCTGTTGCTGCGCCGCCATGTAGTTCTGGTATGCGATGGCCTGCTGGGCCTCGACGGGCATGTACCCGGGATGCATGGGCGCGGTCTGCATGCCTGGGCGATTCTGCTGTGGTGGGAGGTGTTGCGGAGTCGGCTCTTCGGGCGACTCGACCGCGTTTTGGTCATCGACGCCGTTCTCGTTGCTGCCGGCCGGCTCGGGCGCGTTCAGGCATGCCTATGGTGGTCAGTATTTCGCGTGTGCTGGACGGGGAGATGTGATGTGATGTACCTGGATCAGGTTCTTGCCCTCGGCCTTCGTGACGAGAGGTTGGAGCTTTGGGGTTGTGAAGGTGTAGACAAGGCCGGTTTCGGAGACGACGAGGAGCAGGACTTGGGTACCTGTCAAGACAGATAACTCGTATGCCTGTAGGTGTGGTTAGCAGCTGCGCAATCAATTGGGGCGCGACTGACGCGACGACGCGTCAATTCGGAGGAGGAGGGGAAGCGCGAACCTTCTTCATGATACCGGCCTTGCGCTTCGAGAAGGTGATATGCCGACGCGACTTGTCGGTGATGAACTTGATCTCAATCTTCCTCCTCTCGCGTCCGGGCTTGTCATCGTCATCGTCGTCGTCGTCTGCGGCGGGGCGCTGGCGCTTGATGCCACGGCTCTCTGCCGAGGTCGCATTCCCGTTTCCCACGACATGCGCATCGTGGTCGAGTACGGATGGCGAGGCCTGGTCGTGTTGTTGATCGGTGATGTCGGCCATTGTAACAGTAAGAGTGACAGTAAGAGTGACAAGCGTTCTGAGGTATGACGGAAATGGATGTTCTGAATTGAGATAGGTGCCGATGAGCCTTAACTGTTTATGGGGGGGCGGTGGGATAGAGAGTGTGGAGAGTGAGGGACGGGATTGGGGGGGGTGGCAGAATGGCAGAACCTGGTCGCCAATTCTTGATTGAGTCTGGTGTGGTGGGTGTGCGGAGGTGGAGGAGTGGGTGTGTGGGTGTGATAGGAAAGATTTCCGGGTTGATGATTCAGCAAGGTGCGAGGTGTGTGGTGTCAGGTGACTGGTGACTATTGTCTGATATGCTATCAGGTGACTGACTGATGTGGTGTCAGGTGACTGGTGTCTGTATAAGTACGGAGTCAGTACCAGTACGGGAGACGGAGTACCGAGTACGGAGTATGCGAGACTGAGTACAGCAACGCACAGAGGCCAGTAATGCTGTAGATTGAGAGACGAATGAAGAATGCAGAATGAAGAATGAAAATGAAGAATGAAGAATAATGAAGAGTGAATGAGTGAATGAATGAATAAACAAATGAGTAGAATCTTACAATGGTCAAGGCCTGTAATGGCACGGTGTCTCTCTGTGAGATCGATTCTGTAGTGAATTGTTGTTTATACGTTAGACAGAGTTAGACAGACGCTGTCTCTGTCGCGTCAACAGTATATATGGTACAGTTATCTGGTACAATATGTCTGGCACAGTGATGTGGTGTAGTGATCTGGTACAAGACTGTCTTCCTGAAGAAGCAGGCGGTCAGCTTGTCTTGCTTGAATGGAGCGTAGAGTGATAGTATGATGGGTATGATGGGTATGATGGATATGATTGATATGATATGATGGATATGATATGATCTGATATAAAGTGAATTAATGAGATGGATATTGGATCAGGAAAGGTGGAGGCTGGATTCGGGGTCCTGACGAGTGTTTATGGGGTGGACTCGCTTGAAAAGAGGATAGCCGGGGAATTCAGGGAGATGAGGAGTGCAGTAGACTCCTCTCGGTAAACTGGCTCAGGAGTGCGGGTTCTTCGGTGGACCAGAGAGCCACGCTTCGCAGTAGACTAGAGCACTGTAATCCACTGTAGAGCACTGTAGAGCACTGTAGAGCACTGTGGATACAGTAGAGCACCGTAATCCACCGTAATCCACTGTAGGAGCCACTTGACAGCTACTTCGTACGACAGCACCATTTGCGACCAGGAGAGCAACTTGCATGTGATCCGCCGTGCTCCTCCTTCGACGCACGAAGGAGAGCCCGAGTCTTCCCGTCGCCGAGCGAACACTCGTGCATCAGCATGAGCAGGAAGGAGAGCGCAAGTCACTGACTGCGTGTAGTAGTAGTAGTAGTGGTAGTGGTAGTATTAATAGTGGTAGTTGTAGTAGTAGAAGTACTACTACTACCGCTATTACTACTACCAGAAAGGAATCTCTGCGTCATCTTGCCGCCCGTCCCAAACAGGACAAAGTGAAGCCAGCGCCACGTCGACGACAATCGGGTCTGCACCGTCCGACGACGAGGGAGGGAGCAGGCGTCATCTGCCGCCCGCCCCAACAGCCGCCCCTCAATTGCCGCAGTCTGCCTTGCCTGTCTGCACAACCCCTCGCCTCTCCCTCCCTGGGATGGATGGTTCGTGGGATGGTCATGCAGGAGCAGAGTCAGTCGCACCGGGGGCCGCCGACGATGATGAAGGATAAACAACAACAACAACAGATTAAGCAGACGTGCATGTACGTACTCGCAGAGTCTGGATAATGGTAATGGCCGTCAGTGTAGTGCAGTGTGCGGCGCGCGCGGGGGCCGGTGATCGAGTCGCTTTGGGGCGTTGTTCGTGCTCGTCGTGCGTGGGGATGAAACAGGACAAGTTCGTGTTCGAAAGGAGGGAAGCGCGCGCCCTTTATGGGCAAGACTGCTTTTTCTGACAGCCGGGCCCGCCCAGATCTCGCCATCCGCACGAGAGCACGCACGAGCCTTGCCTGTTGCCGTTACGCCGGGGAGAGAGGCGAGGGGTCACGTGATTAGTAAGTGGCAACACGTGAATGGGGATGACGGCGCAGGGTGTCGGGTGTTCTTCTTCATTATCGAGCAGATCACGGGACCACGGTGTTGAGGTCTGGAGGAGTTCATCAGTTGTTTCTCTACAGCGACCGGGGTGCTTAGCATACTCTGTATATCGAGTATCAAGTATCAAGTATCGAGAATGATATGTCTATACGATATGTCTATACGATATGTCTATACGAGATCATGATATTACCAGGCCACCAGGCTCTGCCTCTTCTACATACCCCTTCTAACGGCATGGGAATCTGCGATGGCTTTGAGAAGTTTTCAACTCATCATATCGCATCTTCCCAGCCAGACGGCCAGCCGTCCTGGTGCAGCCAGATAGAGTACAGCAGAAGAGATGGCATCTCGATAAGATGATTGAGACGAAAGCGATTAAGACATAAGAGATGTCTAGATCCTTCGTACATCCTCGTCCTAGCACTCAATCCGAGCAAGGAGATAAGGCTGTGCTTGATATGTCGATATGTTGATATGCTTGATATGCCATGCTCTGATATCAATGCATCGCCATATCAGCAAATGATGGCGGCATGGTCCGACCTGCCTGTGCCACCGATAAGCCATGATCTGCTCCTGCTACGGAGTACATATATAACACCTCCAGCGCTCCCCTTCATCTGCCCCTGCCTCTTGAAGTAAGAAGGATGCTTTCAACCATGACACCTTGCGCATCTGATTTACGCTTCGAAGGATGGATGATGGATGGATGGATGTTCTCTGGAAGAGGTCGGACGACACAGGATATCAAGACACGCACCCACTGCAACCTCAACTCACCAACGACTTCCAGCCTCCAGCCTCCAGCCTCCACTGCAACGGAAGACGACGGATGTCAACTCGCACGTTCGTCTCCGCCATGGATGATGGGCATGATGGAGCACTCTCTACATACCCACCCACCACAGACAGTACTCCACGATGGCCCTCGACCACAGCGACTATTGTCCCCAAGAACTCCACAGCCATCGCTCCCTCCTGGGCCGCTTTCTTCTACGCGATTAATCCCGTCGACCGTTATTTTATATCCCGAGGCTATGTACTCCGCCCGTATGCACATCAGTCGGTCAATCAAGACTGTGCATGGCACCACCATTGGCTGATTCGTCTGTGCACCTCACGTCTACTGTCACTGTCAGCTACAGATGCCCACCCCACGCTCCTCAATCGCCCAGTAAAAGGTCGATGTCATCTCGCGCCGCACGCACACATCCCGTCGCACATGCGACGGGGACGGGGTACATACATACGGAGGATGTTGACGCCGACATAGGTATGTACCTATTGTGGAAGTCGAAACCTTCATCATACATCGAAAAGCTTCGGCATCAATTCGTCGCCTCGTTCGACTTGCCTATGCAGATCTTACAATTCACATCAATTCACATCCACGGGAAAGCCGATAGCGACTTCGATAAGGGTCAGAAGGAGGTGGAGCCTCGTGGAGCTCGTGGAGCCTCATACCACACTAGGTACAACTGGACTTGACGATCTGGCATTCCTCCAACACGGACGTACTCTGACTTGCCTGCCATCTTGGCTCCGAAGTCCAAGCGGTCAATATGCAGTGGGGAAAGAAGCCCGCCTTCTCCTCCGGAGTACTCTATGCGGAGTGGCCAGATACAAGCCCATGAAACTCGCCTCTAAGTTTCTCAGGAACCCGGGGACGTCGGGATGTCCTGCTTGAAGCAACATGCATGCATGTCCTCACCGCATCGCCAGGACATCGAACCGAACTCACCGAGTCATTTGGATACCTAGGCCAGTCCGCCAGTCGCGCTTGTAAGGTCACCGAGTCGAAGTACTGCCGAGGCTGGCACGGATTTATCTTAGTCCGACATGCTCACATCCCACATCCCCAGTTCCAGGACCCACGCAACACTATTCGTATGGCCTCCTCCGATATCGTTTCGTTGAGATCCAGATCTCCCACCCATGTGGAGAGGATTGTTATCAGAGGAGCATTACAGGACGGAGTTAACAGTGGCAGGAATCCGAGGACTACCGGTCATTATTATTGACGGCCAACCATCACTCAGCAGCCGCTTACCACTCAACCACACGGCTTCATAATTGATAGTGGGCAAGCCATTTCGGTCCGTGTCAGAGTAGTGGATGCATCTGTCTTCTAGAGCACGGAGTACGATGCATACTGAGACACGCGCTGACACGCCATCACATGCCAGAGAACCGCGCTTGTCGGGGCGGAG
>Ga0209512_1001617_pt1 | contig 26955 bp, 20 predicted proteins | sample frozenSSSSmetaG_FD_184142 | JGI IMG/M metagenome (GOLD analysis project Ga0209512, IMG submission 184142) | Glacier valley bacterial and archeal communities from Borup Fiord, Nunavut, Canada, to study Microbial Dark Matter (Phase II) -... | ecosystem: Environmental > Aquatic > Freshwater > Ice >...
GCCGTTGCCGCCATCGCCAATCGCCCCGACGAGATTCAATTGGGCCGTGGTGGGATTGAGCGTCGCGTTGCCCGTCAAGGTCGTCACGCCGGAGAATCTCAGGAAGTAGCTGTTGGCTCCCGTCACATTCAACTGGCCCGAACCGAGCGACAAGGTGCCGCTAAACCCGATGGAGTTGGCCGTGAATCCGCTCACGTCCTGGTCCACGTCGATCGTCACGGCGGAGCTTCCGATCGTGATGGCGTTGTTTCCCGCGATGGTTCTGCCGCTGGCGGCGCCGCCGTTCGCCCGCAGCTGCAACGTGCCTCCGTTCAGCACGAGCGCGCTGGTGCCGAATGCATTAAACGTGTCGCCAACGCTGGTGGTGATTTCCCGGCCCTTGAGGGTGCCCGAGGTAAGCGTGGTCGTGCCGGTATAGGCGTTGGTGCCGACAACGACGGTGGTGCTCCCGCCGGAGAGGGTGGTGGTCCCCGAACCGATCTGGCTCACGCCACCCGTCCCGGTGATGACATTGCTGATCGTGAATGCATCCGTGCGGTTGAAGGCGAGCGTTCCGTTGTCGGTGATGACCGAGCCGGTGCCCGCGCTTGTCACGAGGATGCCGCCCGCAGTCACCGTGCTCGCGCCGGAGCTGTTAAGGGTCAGAGTCTTGCCCGCCGTGTTGAACCGCAGCGTATTGATGGTGAAAGCCGCAGGCGCGTCGTTCGCCTGGATGTCGGTGTCGAGGCTGGCGGCGAACAGATCGACTTGATACGAGCCGCTGGCCAGTGCACCGAGCGTGCCCGCGTTGTTGGTCAACCACGTGGTCGCCCCGACGGTCGAATAGGCGATGCCGTTACCGTTCGTTTTGTTGGTGCCCGATGACGTCGTGGTCGTGCTCGTGAGGGTGCCCGTGGTGGGAAGCGTGACATCCACGGTGCTGCCCGCGTTGCGCGTGATGGCGCCCAGCGTGATGCCGGAAGCGGCATTCGTGTTGCCGTTCTGCACCACGTTCAGAATCGAAGAAGTGCTGGCGGTAAACGCGGTGGTGGCGAAACGCTGGGTATTCGCTGTGGCCCCGTTGCTGAGAGTGACCTTCAACGTGCCGCCACCCAGAGTCAGGCCCGAAGTGTTCTCCACGTTGTTGATGATGTTGTTGGCAGGAGCACCCGCCGCGCTGAAGTCGAGAGCCATCGTGCCTTTGGTGACACTCGTCGCACCGGTGTAGGTGTTTGCCCCCGTGAGCGTGAGGGTGCCGGTTCCACCGTAAGTAAGGGCGGCCGTGACCGCTGGAGCGGCCGGGTTATTCTGGGCCGCCCCCAAGATAGTGACGTTGCCGCTGCCAGAAAAAGTTGTCCCCCTGTTGTTAACAGCCGGATCGCTTGCGAGCGTGAAAGTAGGCCCGCCGAAAACCAGGGTATTCCCAGCTCCATTCACGGTGACGATGGCGTTCCCAGAGACGCTCGTCTGCGTTGCAGCGCCATTGAATCTAAAGGTCGATCCCGTGCCGAGAAGCGCCTCGGTAAAAACACCGCTGTAAGACACCGCGCCGGCACCGAACGTGATGTCACCGTTGCCTCCCGTGTTTGCCGCCGCACCAAAGGTCACCGCACCGAGCGTGATAGGCGTCGCGTTCGTCAACGTCAGCGCGCTGCCCGAACCGTTGAGGATGGTTCCGCCCACCGTCAGGCTCCCGGTTGTGCCGAGCGCCGTCGCGGATCTGAGATCGAGCGTGCCGGCGGTCACCGTCATGCCGCCCGTGGCCGCCGTCTGATTGCCGGAAATGATGAGCGTGCCCGCCGAGAGCGTGGTGAGACCGGTGTAAGTGTTCGTGCCCGAGAGCGTCCACGTGCCGGTGCCGGCCTTGGTGACGGCAGTCGCGCCCGTGCTGTCCACGATCGCGCCGGAGATTTCGCCCGTGCCCGCGGTGGAGCCTTGAAGCGTGAGCGTCTTGACGCCCGCACCGGTGGCCGTAAGCGCACTGGTAAACTTGAGCAGGCCTGAAGTCCCTGACTGGTCGAGGGTCCCGCCTCCCGTGGTGCCCGCGAGGTTGATCACCTTGTTGCTCGTTTCACCGGTGCCCGTGTAAAGCAGCGTGCCGCCGACGGTGGCCGCGCCGATGTTGATCGTGCCGTTGGTGCCGAGATTGCTGTTTGCCCCGCTGTTGCCCACGTTGGCCACGCTGACTTTGCCGGCATTGATGCTCACGCCGCCGCTGAAACTGTTCGTGTTTGATAGCACCACGGTGCCGGTGCCGGTCGCGATGATGTCACCGGCGCCGGAGATGCCGCCGGTAACGGTGAGTGATCCGGTGGTGCCGCTGTTGAGGGAGACCGTCTTGTTCAGGGTGAGCGTGCCGCTGAGGGTTGGCGCGGCCGTGCCGCCGTTGTTGCTGATCGTAAGCGTGCCGCTGTTACCCGACTGAACGGTGATATTGTTCGTAATCGTGCCGCTGGAATTTGCCGTCAACGTTGCGTTGGCGCTGCCAGTCGTGTCACCCAGCAACACGGATCCGGCACCAAAGCCGGCCGAACCGATAAGCGTGCCGCTCTTGATCGTCGTGCCACCACTGTAAGTCCCGCCACTATACTGCGTCGCGCCACCCGTTGAGTTGATCACGAGAGAGACCGCCGCACCTGCGGCGCCGTCGTTGAGACTGTTGCTGAAAAGCACGATTCCCGAACCGCTGCCGGCGATCGTGAGGGTAACGGGGACAGTGCCCGTCGCCAGACCGCTCACCGCATTGACGAACCTTAACTGACTGCTGGAATTATTGGTCCAGGTCTGGCTGGCCCCAATCCCCTCGAAGACGTTCGTATTGGCACCCGTGTTGCCAATGGTCAGCGCCCCCGCACCTGAGTTGAGGGTAATTCCGCCACTGCCGGTGGTCAGGTCTTGGTTCCGCTTCCCGACCAGACCGATGCTCCCGCGTTGTTGTAGGTTATCGAATTTGCCGTTTGCGCTGCGCTAAGTGTAAGGGTGTAGGCATTGACGGCATCGGTGCCGGCGGAAAAAACCACATCGCTGTTTACCGTATAGGCCGTGGTCGCGGTCTGCCCCGTGGAATCCGTGCCCCAAAAAGTGCTGGTGCCCCAGATGCCCGTCGGCGTTGCGCCGGCCCCGGCGGTCGCGCCGTTGCTATCCCAATACAATGTCGCCCCTCGTACGCAGGGCACCAGAACCGACAACGCCAGCGAGAGCAGGGACAAGGCAAGCGGCGACAGGGCCGGACGACGGGCATGAGTATCCGACAAGCAAACACGCAAAGACGTTTTCATGGGGCAAAAATCAGACGGACAGGGGTAGGCAAACCGTGGGGGACCGGCAACTAGATGAGTCCGATTCCATCCCCTATTTCCCCCTAGGCAAATTATTTAACAGCAAACGGTTAATCTTTGCCCGACCGACCGAAATCCGAGGCCTCAACCGGGGCTAATTTCGCACACCAGAATGATAACGCCTTCCCCTTCCCCATCAGCGCGAAACATGAGATTGCTATAGCCCCCCCGCCCCGCACTCACGAACGGAGGCGGGGCCGCTGGCGACGCCCGATCACGCATCCGGCGTCGCTGGAGCCTCAAACCATTTCGACTTCGGGACCACGACCGGCCGGTCCTCAATAATCGCTTCCTTCAATTTACGGCTGAACAGGCACGGGGCCGCCGCTCTTCAGCTTCAACAGGCGTGCGTCCGCTTGGGCCGCCCACCAATCGAACGACATTTTAACATCGCTCCAGGTGCCGTCGAACTTGGTGCGCACCGCTTTTGTGCCCGCCCGCGAGTCCACGATGGCCGCAACCCGCTGCCCCGTCTGGCCGTCGCAAAACTCAACCTCGATTGAGACCGAGCCCACGCCGCTGCCCTTGCCGGTGAGCGCAGTCTTACCCGCGCTGAGGACCATGCTGACGGGAACGACGCTCGAAATCACGTTCATGACCGCCTTCGATTTGCCCGCATCCGTGATAGCACCGTGGATCACGAGCACCCCGGGACCGGCCTGACCTACGAGCGTGAAATCTTTGCCCAGCGTATTCGCCAGCGAGGTGTGCAGGTAGCTCACGAGCATCTGCTGATCTTCCAGCGCCAACGAACCGAGGTTGGATGCCGGATCGGCGGACTGCCAGAGCTCGATGGGCTTGATGTAAATTTTGGTGTAGTTTTTCCAGTCGGCGGATTTGTCGACGTAGAGGAAATTGGCCTGTCCCTCCGCGCCCGGCTTCAACTGCGAATAGTCGCCGAGAAAGCCCGAGAAATCCTTGTCGCTCTCCCGGACTTGATGGGTCGTGTTGCAAGCAGTCAGACCGGCGAGCAGCAAGCCGACGGTTAAAAATGCGGCCAGTGAACGGCGGCGGCCGGTGGTTGATGCGGTCAAAGCGGAGGTCAGGGCAACGAAGGGTGTTTTTGTTATCATATGCTAAGTCCCGTTATCCTAATCGTCGGATTTCGTGGAGTAAAGCGCCACGAGACGGGCGATGAGCACGGCCATGAAGAGCGTGCCGGTCATGCCTTCCGCCATCGCCAGCATGCGCGACGCGCCCGTCACGGGCACGATGTCGCCGTAGCCGACCGTGCAGATCGTGACGCAGCTGAAGTAAAGCGCCGTGAACCCCTTCATCACCTGGCTGGCGGTGGGCCCGACGGAAAAAACAAAGGCGTGCGGGTCCAGCTGCCCCACGAAGTCGTAGGCCATGGCCCACATCAGCGCCAGCATCAGGTAGCCGGCGATGCCCGCGCAGACCACCTCGGAATTCACCCGGGGCGACCGGAAAATAAACTGGAAAAGATGCAGCACGACAAAGCCGGCGAACAGGAGCGCCAACACGGGGAAAATCCACCCCGGCACCACGTCCAGCCACAGGTGATTCATCCATTTGACCGCCAGCGCGACGGACACAAAGCCGATGCCCCAAAACAAGGGCCGACGGCGATCACTCAGCGCCAGCAAACCGGCAAGCAACACCAGCGTCATCCTGCCGACTTCCAGGATGGCACCGTCTTTCATCTGCTCCTCGAAGGGCGAGACCACGAACGAGAACGCCAGCGCGGCAAGAAACGTCGCCACGGGATAACGCCGGACCACGGCGTGCGAGCGCCGCTTCAGCGTCAGGTCGGATGCGGCTGGTCGAGTTGATGAGGGCATCGTTCGAGGAATCGGTTACGCCGGTTCAGGACGTCGGTTTCTCGTCCGCCTTCGCGCGGATCGCGGCGGCGATGTCGGCGCTGACCTTCGCCAGCGCGCGGCTGTGAGCCGCGGTGAGGGCTTCGAACGATGCGGCCGTCACCGTCTCGCTGGCGATCGTGCGACCCGAAACTGCGGTGGCGGCGCCCTGCTTGCGAACCACCCACAGCGCCTCGACCAAAGCCGATTTGCCGGGGACGGAATCAAAACGCTGGATGCTGATGGCCACGCGGTAGTCGGGATTGAAGTTGGCCAGTTGCGCCGACGCCACGCGCGTTGTCCCGAGTTGCACCGACAGGTCGCCGGCAATGGCGCGGGCGATGGCCTCGTTCAAGGGGGCGGCCCAGCGGTTGAATTCATTGACCTCCACCTGATTTGGCCCGACCTGGACCGTGAATTGCGACCGGTCCACTTCCGCCGGGATGGAAACCGGATCGATGGCGACGACACAGGACAAGGCGGGTGAGCCGTCCGCCGTGGCGGTGGAGTTGAGCGTGTAGAACCGCGACGGTGCCGAGGTGCAACCGGCGGCGGCCAGCGCGACGAACGCGGCGGCGATGAGATGATGGATGGATGTTTTCATGGTTGTGCCTCCCCTGTCTTCCCGTGGATGAGCGCTTCGGGATGACGCTCCAGATAATCGGCCAGCGCACGCAACGACCGCGCCGCCCCGCCGCTTTGCTCCAGCATGTTGACCAAGCCGGCATTCAACGGGGAATCCGGCGCGATGAGCGAACTGGCGTTGTTGATGAGCGCATCGGCATTCGTAAGCGTGCCACGCGTCGTGGTCACCGTCTTGTCCAGATTCTGCACGAGGCTATCCACGTCGGTAAGCGTGCCGCGCGTCGTGGTGACGGTCTTGTCGAGGTTCTTGAGCAGGCTGGCGACGCTGTCTTCAAGCGCATCGATCTTGCTGGAGACAGTCGGGAGTTGCACCGGACTCTGCGCCCAATCGAGGGTGGCCGGCGGGGCATCAGGAACGATGTCGATCGCGATGAACAGCGCCCCGCTGAGAAGGTTGCCCGTCTTCAGCTGCGCTCGCAGTCCACGCGCCACCAGGCTGTTCATGATCAATTTGTGGGGAGGCACGCCGTTTTCGCCGACTGCCGTGTCCAAAAACTTGACGCCGTATCGCGCCGGATCGAGGGAGATGATCACCGGCACGGTGAAATCCATGCTCTTCAAGTCGAATTGCGGATTGATCTGCGTCACCTCGCCGATGGTGATGCCCCCGACCGTAACCGGAGCCCCCACCGTCAAACCGCGGACCGACTGCTTGAAGACAAGCCGATAGGTCTGCGGATCGATGGCGTTCGGCTTGAAGGCGTCGGCGCGACCGTCGAACAGGGTGAACACCGCTCCCGCCTCGGCGGGAGACAGCGAGGATTCGGAGGCGATCGTCTCGAACGCGATTCCGCCCGCGAGAATGGACATCACGGACTCGGTCTGGACGTGAAGTCCGCTCGCGGTGAGCGAGAGATCCACCCCGCTCGCCTGCCAGAACCGCGTGTCGGTTTTGACGTATTGGTCATACGGTGACTGCACGAAAATCTTCACGTCCAGTGATTCGCCGGCCTTGTCCAACTCATAGGACAGCACCTCGCCGGCCGGCAGCTGTCGGAAATAAATGGGCGTGCCCGCGCCGAGCGAGCCCAGCTCCCGGGTCTTCAGCGTGAAGACGCGCCCGGCGATGTTGGCCGCCCGCGGCGGGGTTTCCAGCGCGGTGTAGGCGTGTTCTTTCTCCTTTGATTTGCCGAGCTGCACGCCGATGTAGTGGCCCGACAGCAGGGTGCCCAGCCCGGTTACGTTCAGTCCGGAGACCCGAGGCTTCACGACCCAGAACAGGGTGTCCTTGACCAAAAATTCCTCCGTCTTGGGGTTCATCGCCGCCTTGGCGATCACGCGCTGGTGATCCGGCATCAGCTGCAACGAGGTGAGCGTGCCGACGGTCAGCCCGTTGTATTCGATCCTGGTCTTGTTGGCCTCAAGCCCCTCCGCCGACTGGAAAATAATCGTGATCTCGGGCCCCTTGTTCAGGATGGCCGTGACGGCGATCCAGACGCCGGCAGCGGCCGCGACGATCGGAACGATCCAGACAAACGAGAGCTTTGTGCGTTTTTTGGGGACGGCCCTGGCCTCGGGCACGTTCGGGAGGGAGGGTTCGGTGTCAGGCATGTTGGACTTTTTTAGATTTCTTAGCGCTCGCAGAATCCCAGATCAAACGCGGATCAAACGACTCCACCGCCATCATGGTCAGCACCACGACCGCCGCGAAGAACAGCAGACCCGGACCCGGCACCACGGACATGAGCGGTTGCAGTTGGATGAGCGCGACGGTGAACGTGTCTACAAATACATCAACCATGGACCACCGGCCGATGATCTCGACCATCCGGTAAAGGCGCACGCGTTGGCCGTTGTTCTGGATCGAGCCGCGCTTGACGGTGATGACGAGATAAAGGAGCGCCAGAATCTTGGCGCTCGGAATCATGACGCTCGCGAACAGCACGATGAGTGAGAGCGGCCAACCCGTGGGCGACCACAGCAGCACGACACCCTGCATGATGGTGTCCGACTCGCTGCCCTTGGCCGTGATTGTCTGCATCACCGGCAGCAGGTTGGCGGGAATGTAGCAGACCGCCGCACCGATCAGGTAGGCCATCGTGCGCTGCAGGCTGTCGGGCTTGCGGTAAACGAGTTCCTCGTCGCAACGCGGGCAACGACCCTCCTTCGCGCCGGGTGCGGGCTGCGAGAGCAGGCCGCACCCGTGGCAACTTTGCAGGCCGTGCTCCATCGCGGTCGGGAGCGGCTCGTTCACGGGACCACCTCCGGGCGCGTGCTTTTAACGACTTTTCGGCGGACCTCCGACTCCGCCCACTCGATGCGTTTCCACACCTCGCGCGGATCGAAACTCGATTGAATGGCGGCAAGCAGGACCACCAGGCCGAACAGCGAGAACAATGCCGTTCCCAGGATCACATGCGCATAGTCCGCGATCTTCGTCAGCGCCACGAGCACGCCGAGCAGCATGACTTCGATCATGCTCCAGGTGCGGGTGAAGTGGAGGTTGCGCAGAAACAACCCGACCCAGAACGGCGGACGCTCGCGGCTGCAACCGGCCAGAATCAGCAGCAGGAAACCTATCTGAAGCGCCGGGGCGACGACCGCCGCGAAAAACACCAGCCCCGCGACGAGCTTTTGCCCGTCGTGCCAGAGTTGTTGCGCGCCGCCGACCACGGTCGTGAACGCCTGGTGCCCCACTGCGGTGAGGCCGAGCATCGGCACGGAATTCGCGATGATATAAAGCACTAGGGCCGCCAGCGTCAGCGCCAGCGTGCGGTTCAGCGTGTCCGGCTTGTGCCGCCACAGTTCCATGTCGCAACGCAGACAGCGCACCGATGCCCCGGGCGGGACCTCGGGGATGCGCTGCAACAGGTCGCATTCGAGGCAGGCGACGAGCGTGTCGTCCGCCAGCGGCCGGTTGCAGTCAGGATGGTGATTGGGAGTTGGCACAACGCCTTGTGATTACGTTTTAGGCCGCGGCGGCGATCAGGGGTTTGATACGCGCGGTTTTCATGACTTGCTAACTATTTTCCCGAGGCAACTTTCCCTCGAAGGCTCGTCAGGCGCCAGATGATCATCGCCCCATGGGCAATGACCGCCGGCTACAGTCCGATGCCGTCCATTTTCAAGTCGCGACCAGTTCACTGCGCGTGCAATAAACGAACAGCAGCACCATCAGCCAGAGCCGTATCGCTCCAAAGCGGGTCCAGATGCCAACGATGTTAGTCTTCTTATCCGCCGCGAGGGCGGTCCCGAGAGCCAGCGAGAGTAACGGGGGGTTCAAATTCATATGAGTTGGTTGATTTAGCTAGCGGCAACTAACCGGACGCCCCCCGGCATGACCGGTGCGGCGAAATTGATTTAAGGGGAAGGGGATTGGCGCCACGGAGCCGTCACGGTGGGAGGAACCGGCAGGATACAGCGAAAGCCCACGTGGTTGCTGGCGGTGTCGACGTCGCCCTTGCCGCGCGTGCCCACCATGTAGCGGGTGCAATACTGGTCCGTGCACAGGAACGATCCGCCGCGGTGCACGCGCTGGGGCTGGTCTTCGCCGGGGTTGTAGCTTGCCTCCGGGCCGCGCGGATTGCGCACCACGGCGGTGCCGCTGGCCAGCTTGAGGCGCGCGTAGGTATCCGGCCGATACCAGTCGCTGCACCATTGCCAGACGTTGCCCGCCATGTCGTAGAGCCCGTAGCCGTTGGCCGGAAATTGCGCGACGGGCGCAAGGCCCGCAAAGCCGTCCTCGCCGGTGTCCTTCACGGGAAAACGACCTTCGTAGATATTGGCCATCCACTTGCCATCGGGGCGCAGCTCGTCGCCCCAAGCGTAGGACTTGCCGGCGAGGCCACCGCGCGCGGCGAACTCCCATTCCGACTCGGTCGGCAGGCGTTTGCCCGCCCATTTCGCGTAGGCCTCCGCATCGGCGTAAGCCACCTGCACGACAGGGTAGTTTCCCTTGCCCTTCAGGTCGCTGGCCGGACCGGTGGGATGACGCCAGTTCGCACCCGACACGTAGCTCCACCATTGGAAATAATCGTTCAGCTTCACCGGCGCATCCGTGGGCGTGAACACCGTCGAGCCGGCCACGAGATTCTCGGGCGGCGCGGCCGGGAACTGCTCCTTCGTCGGCGCGATCTCCGCGACCGTCTTGTAGCCGGTCGCCTCGACGAACTTCGCAAACTGATCGTTGGTCACGACCGTCGCATCCATCCAGAATCCGTCCACGTAGACGCGGTGGACGGGTTGCGCGTCGTTGATGGCGTTCATCGTCGCCGGCGTGCATACGCCCTCGTTCGGCGCCTCGCCGCCCATCGAAAATTCACCGCCGGGAATCCACACCATACCTTCGGGCGCAGGCGTGGGCGCGGGCGCGCGATTGGGCGTCGTGGGGCCGAAAAGCTGCGCCTGGCTCGCCGGCGCGAACAACGCACCCAGCCCAAGACAAAGCACAGCTCGTATAAAATTGGTTTTCATCAGTTGGGGTATCCCGTTTTTCTCAAACTGGAGAAGAGAAGCCTGGTGCGACGTCCGTCGCACCGGCCACTCTGAGACTGTCTGACTAGCCTATTCGGAGGAGAGTTAACAGAATGGAAGCATGAGGTGGCCAAAACGGCCACGATATGCTGCCATCGACAACAGCGACTGATTTTTCGTCGCTTGAAAATTGGTGGGCCCACTCGGATTTGAACCGAGAACCAAGGGATTATGAGTCCCCTGCTCTAACCATTGAGCTATAGGCCCAAAATTGAATCTGGGAAAAACTGCGCACCCGCCAAAACGAGGGCAACTGCAAAGCCGTCCCGCCCGCCACGGACACTCGGCCTGCCGTTTCGCCATCCTACATTACTGTCATATCCGGACCGGCTCGCCACGTCCCTCCACTTTTGCATAACGACATCATGCCCCCCGCCCCGCTGCTTCGTTTTCTTGGCCTTGCCGTCTTCGCCTCCCTTCTTTTCGCCGGCCCCGCCCGCGCCGCCACGACCGCCACGTCCCCCCGCGAACGCCTGCTCTTCTCCGCCGGCTGGCGCTTCATCAAGGGCGACCCCGCCGACACCGGCGACAGCCTGAGCTACACCAAGCTAAAGCCCTGGCTCCTCCCCACCGCCAACACCTTTGTCGCCGCCCCCTCCGCCCTTCCCGCCGGCCCCGCGCCCGGCGATACCGTCTCCTACGCCCGCCCCGCGCCCGCCTTCGACGACTCTGCTTGGCGCACGCTCGACCTCCCGCACGACTGGGGCATCGAGGGTCTTTTCGATCAGGCCCTCCCCGGCGATACCGGAAAGCTCCCGTGGTTCGGCATCGCCTGGTATCGGAAAACCTTCGATCTGCCCGCGCCCGACCAAGGCCGCCGCATCACCCTCGAAATCGAGGGCGCGATGGCCTACTCCGCCGTCTGGTGCAACGGCCGCTTCGTCGGCGGCTGGCCCTACGGCTACGCCTCCTACCAGCTCGACCTCACTCCGTTCCTGAAACCCGGTGCGTCCAACACCCTCGCCATCCGCCTCGACAACCCGAAGGACTCCTCCCGCTGGTATCCCGGCGGCGGCATTTATCGTGATGTCTGGCTCACCAAAACCTCTGCCGTCCACGTCGCCCAATGGGGCACGCACGTCACCACGCCCGAGGTCTCCGCCGAGTCCGCCACCATTAACATCGAAGCCGACATCGCCAACCACTCCACGACCTCCGCCACCGTCCGCGTCGCCACACAGCTCTTCAAAGCCGACTCTTTCGGCCGGCCGGCCGGCTCCGCCCTCGTCACTTCGCCTGCCCAAGCCCTCACGCTTGCGCCCAACGAAACCAAATCCGCCGCCGCCCGCCTCACCCTCCCAAAGCCCACCCTCTGGGACACCATCCACCCCGAACGCTACGTCGCGGTCACCCTCGTCCAGCAGGACGGCAAACTCGCCGACCGCACCGAAACGCCCTTCGGCATCCGCACCATCCAGTTCACCGCCGACAACGGCTTCCTCCTGAACGGCCGCCGCGTCCCTCTTCAGGGCGTCTGCGATCACCACGATCTCGGCGCCCTCGGCGCCGCCTTCAACATTCGCGCCGCCGAGCGCCAAATCGAGATCCTCAAGGAAATGGGCGTGAACGCCCTCCGCACCTCCCACAACCCGCCCGCCCCAGAGCTCCTCGAACTCTGCGACCGCATGGGCATCCTCGTCATGGACGAGTTTGTCGACTGCTGGAAACGCGGCAAAAAGCCCAACGGCTACAACCTCCTCTTCGCCGACTGGTCCGAGGCCGACGTCCGCGCCTACGTCCGCCGCGACCGCAACCACCCCTGCGTCATCCTCTGGAGCATCGGCAACGAGATCATCGAGCAGGGCTACCCCGAGGGCCCCGCCATGGCCAAGGAACTTTCCCGCATCGTGAAACTCGAAGACGCCACCCGCCCCACCACCATCGGCGTGAGCGATACCCGCGGCGGCTACAACGGCTTCCAGACCGGCGTCGACGTCTTCGGCTACAACTACAAGCCGTTTGAATACGACAAGTTCCGCGCCGCCAACCCCGCCCAGCCGCTCTTCGGAAGCGAGACCGCCTCCTGCATCAGCTCCCGCGGCGAGTATGTCTTCCCCGTCAGTCCCAAGAAAGGCGGCGGCAAGTCCGACTTCCAGGTGAGCTCATACGATCTCTACGCCCCGAGCTGGGCCACGCCTCCGGACGACGAATTCAAGGGCCAGGACCAGAATCCCTTCGTCGCCGGCGAGTTCGTCTGGACCGGCTTCGACTACCTCGGCGAACCCACGCCCTACGGCAACGACGCCACCAACATCCTCAACTACCACAACGCCGAGGACCGCGCCAAGGCCGAGGCCGAGCTCAAGGCCCTCGGCAAGATTCTCGTGCCTTCCCGCAGCTCCTACTTCGGCATCGTCGATCTCGCCGGCTTCAAGAAAGACCGCTTCTACCTCTACCAGGCCCGCTGGCGCGCCGACCTGCCCATGGCCCACATCCTCCCGCATTGGAATTGGGCCGGCCGCGAAGGCGAGATCACGCCCGTCCACGTCTACACTAGCGGCGACGAGGCCGAGCTCTTCCTCAACGGCCAGTCCATCGGACGCAAAACGAAGGGGAAGTTTGAATACCGCCTCCGCTGGGACGACGTAAAATACGCCCCCGGCGAACTCAAGGTCGTCGCCTACAAAGACGGCAAGCCCTGGGCCACCGAGATCGTCAAGACCACCGGCCCCGCCGCCAAGCTCCTCGCCACCGCCGACCGCGCCGCCATCGCCGCCGACGGACGCGACCTGTCGTTCATCACCATCACCGTGGCCGACGCCGCCGGCCTCATGATCCCCCGCACGAAAAACGCCCTCACCTTCGCCGTGACCGGCCCCGGCGAACTCGTCGCGACCGACAACGGCGACGCCACCGACCACACCGCGTTCTCTTCGTCCGAGCGCAAAGCCTACAACGGCCTCGCCCTCGCCATCGTCCGCCTAAACCCCGGCGCCACCGGCCCGGTTACCGTCCGCATCACCTCCAGCGGACTCGCTCCCGCCGAGGCAATAATCAACCCCGCCAAATAACGCCCTCGCCAAATAATCGCGTGGCGCACCGCGCTTTTACGCGATCCGCCGAAGTCACCGTAACCCCCGCCAAGTAACGAAGCCCGCCCCCGCTTTCCGAACGCCCCAAAAGTAGACGCGGCGTCCTGCCGCGTTTCATCTCCCGCGCTCTTGCCAAGACGACGGACCGCGCCACAGTTTTTGGCATGAGCACGCTTACCAAGCCCAAGTCCGCTCCGCGCAAAAAACCTGCGCCCCGTGCGGTGCCCCGCACTTTTCGTCTCGGCTACGCCGCAGGCAAAATAAACGTCGCGCCGGGCGTTGACCTCACGAAGCCCACGCTGCCTCCGGGAAAATACCTGTGAAGCCCCGCTACCTGCTCGACACCCATGCACTGGTGTTTGCCGCCCAAAACGAGGGCGCATTAGGAGCAAAGTCCCGGCACTTGTTAAAGACCGCCGCCCACGGAGAGATTGTTACGCCCTCCCATGCGATTGTAGAACTGGGCCGCTTGATCGAAGAAGGGCGGGTGATCACTCCCGGTCGCCCCGCCGATTGGTTTGCGCCAGCCTTGGCGCGTTTTCCGGTCATCCCCGCAAGCCTGGAGGCTGCGATCGCCGCACCAGTGCTGGGTTTGCCCCACTCCGATCCCTACGACCGCCTCATTGTGGCCGAAGCCATTCATCGCGGACTCACCCTCATCACCAAAGACGGAAACATCACCGATTCCGGCGTAGTCCGCGTGATCTGGTAGCCTCTCAAGCGGGCTCCCCCTATTCCCCTGCCATGCGCTACAACATCAAGGAGAAGTTCTGGGGCTGGGGTGACGACTTTCACATCCTCGACGGCGAAGGCCGCCCCGCGTTCTTCGTCGACGGACAGGCTTTTTCCTGGGGCAGCAAACTCTCGTTCCAAGACATGCAGGGCAAGGAACTGGCGTTCATCAGCCAGAAACTCCTCACGTTTAAACCGAAGTATGAAATCTACCGCGACGGAGATCTCTTCGCCGAGATCGTGAAGGAGTTTTCGTGGTTCGGGAAAGAGTTCACCATGGATGTGCCCGGCCCCAACGACTACTTTATCAAGGGCAGTTTCTGGGACTACCAATACCAGTTCATCCGCGAGGACCGCGTGGTCGCCCAAGTATCCCGCGCGGCATGGTCATGGACGCATTGCTATGGCGTGGAGATCGAGGACGGCGAGGACGACGTCTCGATCCTGTGCGCCGCCATCGTCATCGACCAGGTGCTCCACGACGAAAAAAAGAACTGAATCGTCATTCAGTTCGACCGGTTGGTCGCAGGCTCAATTCAAGAAATTGAAGACGCCGTCTTGAGCTATCCCTTAACCACGCGCCGCGCATGAATGCGGCGCGTGGTCATTGAGCCGGATCACACCGCCTTGTCGTGATTCTTTTCCTTCACCAGCAAGGCGAGCATGGAATCCAACAATCCTTGTCCGCCCGTCGATCCAGTCACGGACACATCAGGCACGATGCGCACGCCGCGTTCGCCCACGGTCTGCATGAGCTGCATCATCGTGTAGCTTTGCGCGCCGAGCGACTCGACACCCGCGCGGTAGGCTTCCGCCTTGGCGTTACCGGTGGCGCGGATCGCCTCGGCCTCGCCCACCGCCCGCAGCTTCGTGGACTCGGCTTCACCGGAAGCCTTCTTGATCGCGGACTGCGCGTGCAGTTCGGCAATGCGCACGCCTTGGTCGGCGTCCACCATCTGTTGCTGGATGTTGGCCAGCGCGGTGGCGCGAACGAGTTCCTGGCGCTGGCACTGGGCCGCCTCCTGCGTTTCGTAGGTCTTTTTTTCTTCCTCCGCGATTTTGCGGTCGGTCTGGGTTTTCATCAGCTCGGCCGGCGGCGTGATGTCACCGATGAGCGTGTCGATGGCCTGCACGTCGTAGGCGGCGAGCGCCACGCGGATGTGATCGGCCGCCTCGACCTGGCGGTCGCTGCGCGCGTTCAGGAAATCCAGCACCGTGTGGTGCTGCGCCGAATTGCGGAAGTAATTGCCGACAATCGGCTGAAGCGCGTGGTCCACGAGATTCTGCATGGAGCCGATGCGCGAGATGACCTTGGGGGCGTCGAGCGCGCCGACGTGGATGATCTGAGACACGTCGAGGTTGAACGCGAAACCGTCCTTCGAGCGGACGGTGATCGAGTTGAGCTTGTCGTCGTAGTGGTGCGCCTCGGTGCGGTTGGCCCAGTTGAGCACGATGTTGGTCGTGGGCACGAGTTCCACGCGCATGATGCGCGTGTTGATCGGGTGCTTGCCGGGATTGAGCGGCGTCACCCAGACACCCTTGTGGCCGACATTGACCAGATCACCATGTTTGAACGCCAGACCGCTTACGTCCTCGTGGGCGAGGCCCACGAAGGAAATGACCACACCGACGCTGCCGATGGGGATGCTGAGCATCGGCACCTGCTCGACCTGCACGAACCACGGGTTGAGGTTCCACGAGCCGGAGAGCAGGACCTGCTCCTGCAAACCGCGGCGACCGCCACTGGCCAGAAACGCCTGGGTGTTTTGGAAGTTGTCGTGGCCATCGACGACGGGGCCGGCGATTTCGCCGGCCTCGATGGGACGTCCGTCGAGAGCCATGACGATGCCGACCATGTCGGACCTCACCTGATAAACGCGCAGTTCATCAGACTCCATGCCGTGATGCTCGGCGTTGCGCGCAGTGATGACCTGAAACAACGCCGGGTTGATCCGGTAGGCGCCGGCCGTGAGCAGACCGAGCTGGCGGCCTTTTTCGCCGCCGCTCGTAAGGAATTTGCGCGCGTCCTGGAAATTATCGCACGCGACGATCTGCCCCAGGATTCGTTCCGAGGGAATAGGCGCGCCCGCCGCCGTCACAACGAGGGCGATCTCGCTCGGCGGCACCACGATCATCGACGACTTGGCGATGGTGTATTGCCAGAAACCGTAGCCGAAATGCACGCCAGGAGGCAGCGTGTCCGCCTGATAACCTGCCTCGCCATTGAGGGCGATGATGTCCCCGGCAGGGAGACTGCGGCTGGCAAATTTTTTGATCACGACGCCCACTTGGTCCTCACGAATGATGACCAGGCCGAGAAGGAGCGGCGCAAACAGGAGCATGCCCACGCCGAGCCCGACTTGCTCGACCCATGTTTCGGCGAGCAGGAACGGCATGACGAGCAGGATGGCGGCGGCCACCCCGCAAATGACACGGGCCGTGAAGCGGGCCTTGAACGCGAGACCCGCGAGCACGAGGCCCGCGCCGATAAAGAACAGATGCGCAAGCAAGCTCGCGACACCGAGGGGAGAAACCATTAACGAGTTCATATAACCGTCTCCAAACATGCACCCTCCTCGACGCCGGTATTCCCGGACGCCATGGCAAGCGCGGTTAGATTAGGGAGACCGTGGAGACACCGCACCTGCGGGCCCTAGGGGATCACCCTTCCATTTGCCGACGAGGTTAGCTGACGGGCTTGGTGCTGGAAGGTCACCTTGACCATGGTTACCCATGGTCGTTCGCCCCGTCCGCCGCGAGAGAGCGCGACGGATATTTGGGTCCCCCGTGCCAGCACCGAGGAAGCGGCGCCGGCTTAGGCTGAGATGCCGAAAAGAACGGTGCCGATTATAACCCTGAAAATGGGCGTAATCCCAAGATCAACCTATAACCATTTCAAAGAATGAGTTATAAATATATTAAATTATAGAACGGCTTTTACGCGGCGTCCGAATTGGCGAACTTGGCGAGGTCTTCCCGTCTTTGCGTTAAAACCCCGCCCGACTCCGATCTCTCAACTCTCAACGTTCAACCTGCCGCCCGCGCTTCTGCGCGGTCCGTCACTTCTCCGACTCCTGGTCGAGCTGCTGCGGGCGTCCCGGGAGCAGCGCGTCCACGTTGAGCCGGATGGAGCGCAGGTTCTCGCGCACGAGCTCGCCCATCGATTCGCAGAGCAGGTAGTCGTCCCGCTGGTAATACTCGGCGAGCGAGGTCCGCAGCTCGCGCACGTGCTCCATCGGCGCAAGCTCATCCACCGACATCGCGTCCAGCAGCATCTTGAGGCGGTCCTCGATGATCGCCGCGCGCTGGAGGATGAGCACCTGCTCCTCGCGCTGGTATTGCTGCGCCGTCTCGATCCGCAGGTGCTGCGTGCAGAAGAGCGCGAGCTTCTGGTTGTCCTTGAAGAACTGCGGACGATAAAGGTTCATGCGCCCCTCGTAGGACTGCTGGTCAAAGTCCATCGAGCGAAGCCGCACCTGCGCGCCCTCGAAGTCGGGCGTCACCACCACCACGAAGTTGTAGCTGCGCATGTCGCCGAGCAGGCGCACGAAACAGCGCTCGTTGAACTTCACCAGCTCCTTCGCAACGCGGATGGGGCGGAGCTCGGGGTTGTCGAGCCAACGGTCGATGAAGACGTTCCCCGGGATGCCCGCGATGTGCTCCTCCACGAGCGTGTTCCCGCAGGTGAGGTAGTTGAGGCGGTTCGGCGAGAGGAGATGCTCCAGCTCAAGCCCGTAGACGCGCGAGGCGTCGCCGCGCTTGATGTAGAAGTGATCGGGGTTCTCGTTGTAGGCATTGACGATCCGGATACGGAACGGCGCGGAGTTGCCGAAGGCGCAGAAGTCGATGCGGTCGATGTAGAGGTGCTTCATCACCGACAGGTCGCCGTCCACGCGGATGAGGGCGTAGACGTGCTTCAGGTCCTCGTGCAGCGCCTCCATGTCGAGACGGTTGTAGAAGACGCTTTCCCAGAGGGTCGCCTTGCCGGCGGCGTCGCTCAGCGGCACCGACTCGGCGAAGCTGCGCAGCCGCTCGTAGGTCACCGGCAGCGCCCGCTCGCGGCGGTAGCGGCGCAGGTAGGTGCGCAACCCCTCGCTGATCGGGTAGCTGGGTTTTTTCTGCTGCCGGTGCAAAGTCGGCTTGGCGTCCATGGTGGTGCGACCGTGGCCCGCAACCCGCGGCGTGGCAACGGCGGATGCCGCATCAAAGACGCCAACCGCAAAAAAACGTCAAATGCCCGAATCGGCGGGTTTCATCTCGTCACGGCCCCGCCCCCGAATCAGCCTGCGGGCATGTTCCTCTTCGCGGTAAGCGCCCTCGAAAAAGTCGCCCAGGTCCCGGGGAAAATCTGGATCAACCTTATCATCGGCATCGTGATTTTTTTCGCCGCGGTCTACTTCATCAAGCAGGCCGCCCAAGTGAACAAGATCTGGCTCGCGATCATCGTCTTCGTGGTGTTCGCCCTCATCGCCGGAAACTGGATCTACTCCCGCAACGAACCCAAGTTTCTCACGCCGCTCGTGGACAAGATCGCCCCCTTCTTCCCCAGCGCGAGCAGCTACAAGGCCAAGCAGCAGTTGCCCCCTCCCTGATCCCGCATGAGGGGCGGCCTCCCCTCATGAAACCGGCTCGCGGTTCGCATGAGCATAACTCGTTGAAATTGGGATTGGTTTTGTGCCGATGACCGCCTAGCTCTTTCTTCTCTTTATGGCAAAAACGCACTCTGACATCGGACTCATCGGTCTCGCCGTGATGGGTCAGAATCTCGCCCTCAACATCGCCGATCACGGCTTTCAAATCTCGGTCTACAACCGCACGGTCGAAAAAACCGACAAGTTCGTCGCAGAAAACCTGAACACCCCCGGCGGTGTCGTCGGCACCAAAACCCTCGAGGAATTCGTCCAGTCCCTCGCCAAGCCCCGCAAGGCCATCATCCTCGTCCAGGCCGGCAAGGCCACCGACGCGGTGATCGACGGTCTCGCTGCCCTCTTCGAGCAGGGCGACATCATCATCGACGGCGGCAACGCCCTATGGACCGATACCATCCGCCGCGAAAAAGCCCTCAAGGAAAAGGGCCTCCGCTTCATCGGGTCCGGCGTATCCGGCGGTGAAGAAGGCGCCCGTTTCGGCCCCTCCCTCATGCCCGGCGGCGACAAGGAAGCCTTCAAGGAAATCGAACCGATCTGGAAGGCCATCGCCGCCAAGGTCGACAAGAAGACCGGCAAGCCCATCGACGGCGCCAAGCCCGGCAAGCCCGTCAAGGGCGGCGTCCCCTGCACCGTTTACATCGGCGAAAACGGCGCGGGCCACTACGTCAAAATGGTCCACAACGGCATCGAGTATGGCGACATGCAGATGATCTGTGAGGCCTACTCCCTCATGCAGGGTCTCCTCGGCCTCAAGCCCGCCGAGATGGGCGAGATTTTCACCACTTGGAACAAAGGCGCCCTCGACAGCTTCCTCATCGAAATCACCGCCGACATCCTCAAGCAAAAGGATCCCGTCACGAAGAAGCCTTTCGTCGACATCGTCCTCGACACCGCCGGCCAGAAAGGCACGGGCAAATGGACCTCCGTCAACGCCCTCGACATGGGCGTGCCGGCCCCGACCGTCGCCGAGTCCGTCTTCGCCCGCTGCCTCTCCGCCATCAAGGAAGAGCGCGTCGCCGCCTCCAAAGTTCTCAAGGGCCCGAAGGTCAAGAAGGTCTCCCCCGCCAAGAAGAAGGAACTCATCGCCGCCATCCACGACGCCCTTTACTGCTCGAAGATCTGCTCCTACGCACAGGGCTTCCAGCTCATGCGCACCGCGCAGGGCGAATACGGTTGGAAACTCAACTTCGGCCAGATCGCCCAGATCTTCCGCGGTGGTTGCATCATCCGCGCCGCCTTCCTCCAGAAGATCACCGAGGCCTACGCGCGCAACCCGAAGCTCGCGAATCTCCTCCTCGACCAATACTTCAACCAGACGATCCAGAAGGCCCAGACCAACTGGCGCAAGGTGATCAGCCTCGCGGTCGAAAGCGGCATCAGCATCCCGACCTTCTCGTCGGCCCTGAGCTACTACGACGGCTACCGCTCGGCCCGTTTGCCGGCCAACCTGCTCCAGGCCCAGCGCGACTACTTCGGCGCCCACACCTACGAGCGCACCGACAAACCCCGCGGCAAGTTCTTCCACATTGATTGGCCGGAAGCCAATCGCCCCCAATTGGAAGCCTGAGCCTCCGAACGTAGCGGGGAGCACCAGTGCCCCGACTCCGATTCTCCCTAGGCGCGCCCCTCACCGGTCGCGCCTTTTTCGTGCCCAAAACCTTACTTTAAGGAATCCGTGCTGAATGTGCGCGATTTGCCGAAGCGACTCTCAAAATCGATTGATGAACTACTATCTCTATCAGGAAGCGTAGACTTTAATTCATTCAAACGAGCTATGAGCTTACTTATCAGATTCATCGCCCGCCAAACCTTCGAGTTCCTCATTTTGGAGTAGGCACTCAATCTCAGTGAGCAGCCCTCTTGCACGCGGAGTATCTCTACGACACAGCTCATCTTTAATTTCTCCGAGAATTACGGGATTCTGCAAAGAGCATCTGAATGCCTGTTCAAGCTCGTCGATAGAACTGCGGAAATATGGCCGCTGGCTGTGAGACATGACTAGTTGCTATCTGTTACGCAAAGTTATGGGGGATGAAGATTAGCAGCTTGGCCCTGCTACATCGTCAGATTGCTGCAGGGTCGTTTTCGGGCAAGCCTTCTAAAATCCATGACGATCTTCACCGATCGCGCTTTTTGTGCCGCGATTCGAGCCCTGCTAGTTGAACAACACCGCGTAGCCCGTTCCATTAAGGAGTGCCCGCCACCCGCAAGCAAACCGCCGCCCGCTGGGTGCTCGCGCTCTTCTTTATCGTTGCCGGCGTTAATCACTTTCTCGCGCCCGCGATCTACCTCGGAATAATGCCCGCGTGGCTGCCCGCCAAGGAAGCCGCCAACTGGATCTCCGGCGCGGCCGAGATCGCCGGCGGACTCGGCCTGCTGATCGGCCCCCTGCGACGCGTCGCCTCGTGGGGACTCATCTCCCTCCTCGTCGCGGTGTTTCCCGCCAATGTCCACGTCGCCCTCGAAGGCCACATGGCCGGCCTAAACGCGCCCGCATGGGTCCTGTGGCTGCGCCTGCCCTTCCAGGCCGTCTTCATCGCGTGGGTTTGGTGGGTCGGCCTCGCCCGAGATAAGCCCTCTGCCTCGAATCAATAGCTCGGCCTCCGCAGATTCCTGAAAATAATTCTTGTAGTTTACTAATTAGTAAACTATCTCTGTGGGCATGGGACGCAAAAGTAACGCCAAAGAGCAATTGCTCGAAGCCGCTCTGGATCTGATCTGGGAGCGCAGCTACGGCGTGGTCACCATCGACGCGATCTGCGAAAAGGCCGGCGTCAAAAAAGGCAGCTTCTACTACTTCTTCGAATCCAAGTCCGCCTTGGCGGTCGCCGCCCTCGACACAAGCTGGGCCACCTGCGGCAAACAAAAGTGGGACGGCCTGTTCTCCGCTTCCACCCCCCCACTGGAGCGCATCCGCGGGTTCTTTCAGTCCAGCTACGAATCTCAGGTTAAGATCCAGCAAGAACACGGACAAGTCCTTGGTTGCCCATGTTTTTCAGTGGGTTCCGAGACCAGCACGCAGGACGAAACCATCCGCGCCAAGGTCCAGGAAATCCTTCAGCTCCAGATCCGCTACTTCGAGTCCGCCATCCGTGACGCCCAAGCCGAGGGCTCCATCCCGGCCGGCGACGCCACCGCCAAGTCCAAGTGCCTCTTCGCGCTCTTCGAAGGCACACTGAGCCAAGCCCGCATCCAAAACGATCCCGAGGTCCTTCGCCCGTTGGTCGATGCCTCCATGGATCTGCTCGGCGCCAAGCACGCTCAAGCGGTCGCCTAAAGCCCCCTTTTTTTGCCTCTATTTATTACTATTTAGTCAACTACTTATCCACTCACTCTTCTCTCCTTCAACATGAACACGCCATCCTCGTCCTTCACCGCCAGTCCCCGGATCAAGCCGGTTTCCCGCCATCCTCTTCAGTTCACCCTGCTCGCCTTGGTTGTTGCCGGCGCAGGCGCGGGCCTGCTGCTCATGCCTCAAGCCTATGCAGCCGACGCCAAGGCCGCAGCGCCCATCGCCCCGAGCGTCACCGTCGCTTCGGTTGAACAGCGCAGCATCATCGACCAGCGCGAGCTGCTCGGTCACGTCGACGCCATCGAAACCGTCGAGCTCCGCCCGCGCGTTTCCGGCCACATCGACGAGGTCCGCTTCCAGTCCGGCCAGCTCGTCAACAAGGGCGACGTGCTCTTCGTGATCGATCCCCGCTGGTATCGCGCCCAGTTCGACCTCGCCACCGCGCAAGTCGAACGCGCCCGCGTCCAGGCCGCGAACGCCCAGCGTGAGGCCCGCCGTTCCGACTCGTTGCTCGCCGAACGCGCCATCTCCGCCGAGGAGGCCGACACCCGCACCTCCCGCCTCGCCGAGGCCAACGCCTCTCTGCTCGCCGCCCAGGCCAACCTCGATACCGCCCGCCTCGACCTCGAATACACCGAGGTTCGCGCGCCCATCAACGGCCGCGTCAGCCGCGCCTACGTCACCACCGGCAATCTCGTCTCCGGCACGCCGAGCGGCGCGACACTGCTCACCTCGATCGTCTCGGTGGGCGATGCCTACGTCTATGCCGACGTCGACGAAGCCACCGTCCTCACCTTCAACCGCCTCAGCCACGAAGGCCGCCTCGTCACCGAAAACGGCCGCATCCCCGTGCAGATGCAGTTGGGCGACGAGACCTCCTTCCCCCACCACGGATACGTCGAGTCCGCCGACAACCACATTGATCCCGCCACCGGCAGCCTCGTCCTGCGTCTGATCTTCCCGAATCCCGAGGGCAAACTCGTCCCCGGCCTGTTCGCTCGTGTTCACCTGCCCGTGAGCGCCCCGCAGCCGGTCCTGCTTATCAGCGACCGCGCGATCGGCACCGACCAGAGCCAGAAGTTCGTCCTCACCGTCGGTGCCGACAACACCGTGGCCTACCGCCCCGTGATCCTCGGCTCCATCGTGGACGGCAAGCGCGTCATCCGGGACGGCCTGCACGCCGGTGATCGCGTCATCGTCAACGGTCTCCAGCGCGTCCGCCCCGGCATGACCGTGGTCGCCGAGATCACTCCGCCCGCCACCGGCACCACCGTCGCCCTGAAGTAATCCGGCGTCCACTCCGCACCTCGTAAACAAACCGCGCGCATCGCGGTTCCAGCCACCGCTTTGTCCTCCCTTCGCCTCTCGCCCTTAGCCTTTAGCCCAGCTTCGCCATGAACTTCTCTGACTTCTTCATCAAGCGCCCGATCTTCGCCGGCGTGCTGTCCATGATCATCTTCCTCGTGGGCTTCATCGCCCTCTTCAAGCTGCCCATCAGCGAATACCCCGAGGTCGTTCCGCCCACTGTGATCGTCCGCGCCTCCTATCCCGGCGCGAATCCCAAGACTATCGCCGAGACCGTCGCCTCGCCGCTTGAGCAGCAGATCACCGGCGTCGAGAACTCGCTCTACATGTTCTCGCAGGCGACGAGCGACGGCGTGATGACGCTCACCATCACCTTCAAGCTCGGCACCAACCTCGACACCGCCCAAGTGCAGGTGCAGAACCGCGTCGCCCAGGCCGAGACCAAGCTTCCCGAGGAAGTCCGCCGTATCGGCGTCACGGTGACGAAGGCTTCGCCCGATCTCCTGATGGTCGTCCACCTTTTCTCCCCGGACAACCGCTACAACGACATCTACGTGCGCAACTACGCCACGCTCCAGGTGAAGGATGTGCTCGCCCGTCTCGACGGCGTCGGCCAGGTCCGCATCTACGGCTCCGGCGACTACGCGATGCGCGTCTGGCTCGACCCCAACAAAGTCGCCGCCCGCGGCCTCACCGCCTCCGACATCGTCGCCGCCATCCGCGAGCAAAACGTCCAGGTCGCCGCCGGCGCCGTCGGCCAGCAGCCCAACTCCCGCCCCGCCGACACCGAGCTGCTCATCAACACCAAAGGCCGTCTCACCACCGCCGAGGAGTTCGGCGACATCATTGTGAAGACCGGCCCGCGCGGTGAACGCGTGGAGCTGCGCGACGTCGCCCGCATCGAGCTCGGCGCCTCCGAATACGCGCTCCGCTCGCTGCTCAACAACAAGCCCGCCGTCGCCATTCCCATCGCCCAGCTCCCCGGCTCGAACGCCATCGCGACCTCCGACGCCGTGCGCGCCACCATGAAAGAGCTGAAGAAGAATTTCCCCGAGGGCCTCGACTACAGCATCGTTTACGACCCCACCATCTTCGTCCGCCACTCGATCACCGCCGTCGTGCACACGCTCATCGAGGCGCTCATTCTCGTCGTGATCGTGGTGATCCTGTTTCTCCAGACTTGGCGCGCCTCGATCATCCCGCTCGCCGCCGTCCCCGTCTCGCTTGTCGGCACGTTCGCCGCGATGCACTTCCTCGGATTCTCCATCAATGCGCTTTCTCTCTTCGGCCTCGTGCTCGCCATCGGCATCGTGGTGGACGACGCCATCGTCGTGGTCGAAAACGTCGAGCGTAACATCGCCCTCGGCCTCACGCCTTTCGACGCCACCAAGCGTGCCATGCGCGAAGTCACCGGCCCCATCGTCGCCACCGCACTCGTGCTCTCCGCCGTGTTCATCCCCACCGCGTTCATCAGCGGATTGACCGGCCAGTTCTACAAGCAGTTCGCGATGACCATCGCCATCTCGACGATCATCTCCGCCTTCAACTCCCTCACGCTCTCCCCCGCGCTCAGCGCCCTCCTCCTCAAGGGCCACCACGAGCCCAAGGACGCCCTCAGCCGCGGCATGGATGTCGCCTTCGGCTGGTTCTTCCGTCCGTTCAACCGCTTCTTCCACTGGGCCTCTGAAAAATATTCCAACGGCGTCGCCCGCCTGCTCCGTCTCGCGGTGATCGCCCTCGTGGTTTACGCCGGCCTCCTCGCTGCCACCGCCTGGTTCTTCAAGACCACGCCCGCCGGCTTCGTGCCCACGCAGGACAAGCAATACCTCGTCGCCTTCACCCAGTTGCCCGCCGCCGCCTCGCTTGAACGCACCGACGCGGTCATCCGCCGCATGTCCGAGATCGCCCTCAAGCATCCCGGCGTCGAAGGCGCGGTCGAGTTCCCCGGTCTCTCGATCAACGGCTTCACCAACTCTTCCAACAGCGGCATCGTCTTTGTGAAGCTCAAGGATTTCGAGGACCGCAAATCCAAGGACCTCTCCGGCGCGGCCATCGCCGCCCAGCTCCAGAAGGAGTTCGCGCAGATCCAGGATGCGTTCATCGCCATCTTCCCGCCTCCTCCCGTGCAAGGTCTCGGCACCATCGGCGGCTTCAAACTCTACGTCGAAGACCGCGGCGACAACGGCCTCGACGCCCTCTACGGCGCGACCCAGGACCTCATGGGCAAGGCCCGCGCCACGCCAGGCCTCACCGGCATCTTCTCCAGCTTCACCATTAACACGCCGCAGCTCGACGTGGACATTGATCGCGCCAAGGCGAAGCAGCAGGGCGTCCCCCTCGCGAATCTCTTCGAGACGATGCAGATCAACCTCGGCTCGCTTTATATTAACGACTTCAACCGCTTCGGCCGCACCTATCAGGTCGTTGCCCAGGCCGACGCCCCGTTCCGCACCAACCCGGATGACATCCTCAACCTCAAGACGCGCAACGCCGCCGGCCAGATGGTCCCGCTTGGCTCGCTCGTAAGCGTGAAGGAAACCTACGGACCCGACCGCGTCATGCACTACAACGGCTACCCCGCCGCCGAGGTAAACGGCGCCGCCGCCCCCGGCTTCAGCTCCGGCCAGGCCGAGGCGCTCATGGACAAACTCGGCACCGAAAATCTCCCCAAAGGCATGGTGATCGATTGGACCGACCTCACCTATCAAAAGATCATCGCGGGCAACGCCGGCCTGATGGTTTTCCCGATCAGCCTGCTCCTCGTGTTCCTCGTGCTCGCCGCCCAATACGAAAGCTTCCGCCTGCCCTTCGCCGTCATCCTCATCGTCCCGATGGCGCTGCTCTCCGCGCTGGTCGGCGTGTGGCTCACGAAAGGTGACAACAACATCTTCACCCAGATCGGCCTGATCGTCCTGATCGGCCTCGCCGCCAAGAACGCCATCCTGATCGTCGAGTTCGCCCTCAAGCTCCGTGACGAAGGCAAGAGCGCCGTCGAAGCCGCGCTCGAAGCCGCCCGCCTCCGTCTGCGCCCGATCCTCATGACGAGCATCGCCTTCATCGCCGGCGTATCGCCCCTCGTCTTCTCGTCCGGCGCCGGCTCCGAGATGCGCCACGCCATGGGTGTCGCCGTGTTCTCCGGCATGATCGGCGTCACGATCTTCGGCCTGTTCCTCACGCCCGTCTTCTACGTCACCCTCGAAAAAATCGGCTTCAAAAAACCCGCCTCGATCACAGTCGCTCCCTCAGCCACCGCGACCGATTCCACCCACGCCTAACCTTTCCTTCCTTCACCACCATGAAGACTTCACTTTCCTCCTTTGCCCTCGCCGCGCTCATCGCGCCGGCCGCATGGGCTTCCGTTCTCACCGTCGGCCCCGACTACAAACGCCCCGACGCACCCGATGCGCCCATCTACCGCGACACCTCTCCGAACGTAGCGGGGAGCGCCAGCGACCCGACTCCTCAGCTCTCCCCCGACTGGTGGCGCACCTTCAACGACCCCGCGCTGAACGAACTCGAAACCCGCGCACTCGCCGCCAATCAGGATCTCCGCGCCGCCCTCGCCCGCGTCCAGCAAGCCCGAGCCGTGGCCGGAGTAGCCCGCGCCGACTACCTGCCCTCGCTCTCACTTGATCCATCCGTGAGCCGTGACCGCACGTCGCGCACCTTGGACAATCCCCTGCCCGTCAC
>Ga0209512_1001618_pt1 | contig 26949 bp, 19 predicted proteins | sample frozenSSSSmetaG_FD_184142 | JGI IMG/M metagenome (GOLD analysis project Ga0209512, IMG submission 184142) | Glacier valley bacterial and archeal communities from Borup Fiord, Nunavut, Canada, to study Microbial Dark Matter (Phase II) -... | ecosystem: Environmental > Aquatic > Freshwater > Ice >...
GGGGGTTTCCGGATTTCGGGTTCCGGGTTTTCCCATTGATAGCCGGGAAAGCTCTGCAACCCCTTATTTATAAGAGTTCTGTCGTGGTTAAGTTCCGGACGGGAGGGTTGTTTGTGTGAAGTCCGGCGGGGTTTTTTCCGGGGTGCAGGGGGTTTCTCTAAAACGAAACCCTCGCCCGGACCCGGGCGGGGGTGATGCTGGGGTTCGAACAAACCGGACGTGACGGACAGGTGGTAGCTGTCCCCGGCCGTCCGCGCCCGTGGCGGCTTCTTGACGACGCTGTCGGCCCAGCGCCCATCCCGTGGCCGCCCCGCCCCACCAACCTTGTTGTAAGCACATAATGGCTGTTCTTGCTTCGTGACGGTATTGCCGGAAGTCCGCCTTCGGCGGGACAGCTGGATTGGGTCGGTTGGTTCAGCGGCAAGCCGCTCCGTTCAGGTTTCGGGCTTTCTCCCCGCGTAAGCGGTTCTCCATAGTGGGGCGATAGCCTGGCCCGCCGGAGCGGTAGCGACTGGCGGGTGTGTGTCGGCGGGGGCAAACCCGGCAGGCCATCCAAGCCGGCAGGGGCTTGCGCCCCGCCTAGATATTATTTATTTGATATAAATTATATAGGGCGGAACGGGGGCGCTGCAATCCTTATGGGAGTAGGGATCTTGCCGCTCCCCTGTCCGCGAAACTACTGCTCGCGTCCGCCATTCTACGGGTCACGTGCGCGTAGCTACGGGTCGTCCGCGTAACTACGGGTCGCCGTTGCTGCAAGGTCAGGCTGCCGGGCAGTGTGCCGCGTTGGTGAGTTGGAGGAAATGTTCCGCCTTTGGCGGTGCCGGACGGGCAACGTCGAGGTAGGTCGCGTCCCTTCTTCTCAGTTGCCATCCGTATTCCGTGAGTTTTTCCTCAACCTTTTCCAGCGAGTGACGGAACCGCGCCTTTTGTTGCCGGTTGATGTGCTGGAGTTCCTTTCCGGCAAAGGTCCCGGTGAGAAGCTTCTCCAACCGGACCGGGGAGGGCATATTCGGGGTCACCCGTCGGCAAAGTTGGCTTCGGAGCATGCGGTTGATTTTCAGCCGGTTCTCCTCGGTGTTTGCCAGTCCCTGTGAGCGGCAGCACGGCTCCCATTGCAAGTCGTCGTAAATGGGGAACCACAGACGGACATCCGTGAGCTGGTCGAACTTATTTTCAAGGGTCCCGGCCAGTCCGGTTTCCGGGTCAGGGTCCGGGTAGGTGTCGTGCAGTCCGAACACATGAGGCGGAGCGCCTTCGAGGATGGCATGGAAAAGCTTGCCCTCTGCTTCGGTGAGATCCCGATCCACGGTGATAGCCAGTGGAAAGAGGCCGGGTTTGGCGCTGTGGGTGCGTTTCATGAAGATCGTTGGATCAGGCGCTTTGACGCCCGTTGAGGTTGTTGTGGTTGTTGTGGTTGTTGTGGTTGTTGTGGTTGTTGTGGTTGTTGTGGTTGTTGTGGTTGTTGTGGTTGTTGCTGACGCCACCGGTGTTGCGCGGAACCAGGCGTTCCTGGCTGCGTGCCGGGCTGATGGGTTCCTGAATCGGATCCGGGACGCCCTCCGCGACCTTACGGAACCACTGCGCGGCGTGCGGCATACCGTAGTTGACCTTGGTTTGCTTCAGAGTGGCGAATTGCCACCGGTCGCTGTCGGGGATGCCGCGTTGTTCGGCGGTCTTCTTTGAAGGACAGGAAAGTGACCAGGCTGCCCGGGCGTTGAATGTGATCACCGAACTTCCCCGCTCCCCGCCGGCGGGGTCCTCGTCGCGCTGCTGGGCACCCATGCCGGCCTTGGAAATGTGGTGGAGGATGAGTGCCGCGGCGTTGTAGGTTTTGAGGTGGAATTCGACCGCTTTGAAAACCGCGGTCATGTCGGTGGATGAGTTCTCATCGGTTTCCTCGCCGAGGAACCGGCTGAGGGTGTCGGTGACGATGAGCACGGGATTGACGGTGGCACCCTCGATGTCGTTGGGCATCACCATCCCCGTCTTGAGGTCCGGGTGTGTGGCGTCAGGTATTTGGCGTCGCAGATGACGAGGTTGCGTTCCAGCAGGGCCAGCGTTCCGTGGTCGCGGATTCCGAGCTGTTCGCAAGCGTCGTAAACCCGAATGCTGAGGTCCTCGTGATCTTCTTCGAGCAAGATGTAAACGACGGGTTTCCCGCCCGGGTGCAGGTCTCCCCAGATGCCTCCGAGAATTGCGACGCCCGCGGCCATCGCGATGCAGCTCCTCAAGGCGAGGAATGATTTCCCCACCCCCCCGGCGCTGGTGAGCATGCCGATCGGCTTGGCGCGAAGTCCCGGCAAAACACAGGGGCGTGTAATCGGACGTTCGCCGGCGACAGAGGCAAAATGGATCCGGCGTGTTTCGCTGAAGTTGATAGAATTGGAATCAATGGGCATGACAGTCCGCGAGGACCGCCGCAATCCCCCCGCCTGCAAAGGCGGGGGGGCGAGGGGGAGTGACGGAAAGAAGGAACAAAAAAACCCGCTCTCCGGGTAGAGGGCGGGTGGGGCTTTCATCCATGCTGTGTCGGCCGCCGACCGCCCAGAAAGGAGTCGGTCGGTGGATGGTGAGATGAAGCTGAAGAAAAAGGGGCGTTTTGGATGCCTATCCTTCCAAATCCGGGTTGGGGATGTGCGTGAAGCTAATCCGCATCGGGGCGGTATCACGGGCGTTGTGGACGTTGCCAAAATAAACTACATTTCTGCCGTATCTGGACCGGAGTTTGTCGAGGGTCGCGTCGAGCCTCTGGTGTCTCTCGTCGTCACCGGAGGCCATTGCGTCGGCGACCTGGGTTTGAAAAAGCTCCGGGGTGTAGTTTCCCCGATCACACAGCCGGGCGAGGACTACTCCAACTTGGAGGATGGGAGACCGGGGCTCCGGCCGGTCCTTCCAAAGTTTGTTGAGGGCCATCATTAGGGCGAGGGTCGAGTCTGTTTCCGGAAACCTAATTTCCGGTCCCCAGGCGACGCCGCGAAGGTAGGCGATTTGCATGTTAAGGCTACCGGTGAGGCGTCCGTCCGCCCGGAGCCGTTCGCTGGCTTTATGCAGAAGCTTGGCGATCACCTGCCACGCGTCGTCCGGTTTTCGAAGATGGGGCGGCAGAACGTGGCTGTGGCCGATGGACTTTTGAGCCGACACTAGGTCCGGGATTTCGTCTCCCCGAAGCAGGTGCCAAAGGCGGTCGCCTAGGACGCCAGCCCAAACACCGCGGAGAACCTGTTTTTCCGCCCGGCAGAGTGCGGCCGTGGTGTGGATTCCGGAGGCATGGAGCCGCATCTCCATTTTACTTCCGACGCCGGTGAAGTCCCGGAGTTTGTTTTCGTGGAGGACATCTGGGAGCTGGTGACCCTCCAAGATGAAAAGCCCATCCGGCTTCCGCATTTTCGAGGCCATTTTCGCCAAGTATTTGTTCGGTGCCGCACCGATGCTGACTTTAATGACAGGAGAAATGTCGCGGGCAACGGTGGCTTTAATTTTGCGGCCGATCCCTTGGACGAACCCCGGATCCCGCCAGTTGTACGGAAGCCATGCCCACATTTCGTCGATGGAAAGGACGGCCTCGACGTGGATGCAGTCTTCCACGGCCTCAATGATCCGGTGGTGGATCTTGATGTATTCCGGGGGCTTGGATTCGACGATCACGATGCCGGGGCACATGATCTTGGCGTCGCTGATCCGGGTGCCGGTTTTCACTCCAAATGCCTTGGCCTCGTAAGAGGCGGCGATGCAGCACGAGCTTTCCGCCATAACCGGCGCCACCCCCACCGGCCGGCCGCGAAGGGCAGGGTCCAAGTGTTGCTCGACGCTCGCGAAGAACGAATCGCAGTCGATGAAGAGTGCTGTCAGCGGGCGGTCCACGGTCCGGCGATGCTGGATCCGGGTGCCGGGGGCTGTCAATCCATCAAGTGTTCTTTAGAACACTTTAAAACAGGAATCCTTGTTCGGGGAGTGGTGGTTTCTGAATCACCGGATTACCCCCGCAACCTGCACGCCTCAGCATACTCGGCGGAGATGTCGAAGCCGATGTCCACTGAAGGATCGATGATCTTGAACCCGACGTATTCGAGGCACAGCAAGCGCAGGCCTGAAAAGTCCCCGGTCAGTGACCGTAGCTGGTATTTTGTGGAAGGGTCGTTCACGGAAACCCCCTTGGCGCCCAGCATGGCGATTTCAAGAGTGATGCGCTGGACTTCCTCCTTGGGCATGGCCGCGAACATGTGGAGGGCATCGCCGCAGTAGGTCAGGACATCCGGCCGGAGTTCGCCACCGAGCTTGCGGAACTTAACCTGAGTGATCCGGTTGCGTCCGGCTTCGGCTTTTTCGGCGAGGTGGCCGCCGGGGTCGAGGGTGATGACGCGTTGGTAGGCGGTCTCCGCCTCCGCGGTCACCCCTGACTGCTCCAAGTTCATGGCGAGGTTGAGCCATGCCTGGGCATCGGAGGGCAGGAGCACAACGGCAGCTTTGAGGTGGTCGCGTGCCTCATCGAGTTGTCCCGATTGGGAAAGCGCGGCCCCGAGATTCTTGTGGGCAAACGGATCCTGCGGGTGTCGGGCCAAAGCTTCGCGGAACGATTGGATGGCCACATCAATTTCACCGAAGCTGCCTTGTGCCACGCCTAGCGCGACCCAGGCACTGGGAAAATCAGGAGCGATTGCGACAAGCCGCTCCAGCAATTCCAGCGCCTCACCAACGTGTCTCGACTCGACGAGACTCATCCCCAGATTGAACAGCGCGGCAGCGTCGGCAGGGTCGCGTTCCAAAGCGACGCGCAGGGTGGCGATGCCCTTTTCGGTGTTACCCTGCTTCAGGTGGTTCGCCCCTTGGTCCGCCAGAGACTCGGCCTTGTCGGACTCTTTCCAACGAATGATCACCCGGTCGTGGGTCACCGCCACTTCCGCCGCGCCGCCCTGGCCGACGAACTGCCCTATCAGGTGCTCGCGGATCGCTTGGAGATAGGCGTCGCCCAGAAGCTCGCGCTGATCTTCGGGCAGTTGGTTGCGGTCGAAGTCGGCGAGAGGAAACTGAATGTCATGAGGAGCGTCCGGCATCAGTCGGTCGTGTAAGGTTTGAAATGGAAGGAACCTGATAGCCCGACCACCGAGGCCCAGTCTTCGATCAGTACCCGGTCGCTTGCCGGGTCGTCGGGAGTTTCATCGAGCACAGCGCGCAGCTCGGCGACCTTGCCTCGATAGCCCATGGCCACGAACGGGATGACAAACCGGGTTTCGTGCAACCTCTCGCCCCAAAGCGTGGCATACAGAGCGTTCATTGACGAGTTGGCATCCACGAGCGGCTTGGGAAATTTCTGCCGGGTCTCCGGTTTCAGCGCCCGCTCGTTCTCGGCAAGCTGCGAGTGAATCTCCGTTTCTTGCTGCTCCCGCAGGCAGGGCAGGTTTTTCCAGATCCAATCATCCACCCGGAAACCGATGGAGTAGGTGCGGAGTTGGGTGATGATGCTGCTGATCATCATCCGGGCGAGCGGTTCCTCAAATTCCCCGAGCCCCATGGCTGTGATGCCGAGATCCCGCTCTGTGTCGGTCGACACGATGTCCCAACGCTCGGCTACCGGACATGTGAATGTGCGGATGAGAAATTGCAGCTGACTTGCCACCAAATAGTCCAGAGACGGAGATCCCGGCCTGAAACGGACGATGTGGCCAGGTGCTCCACGACGTGCCGGAGTCACCGTGGCCCTTGCCTTCAAGTCCGTCTCCTCCATCACATGAACCGGGCGATTCGAAAGCTGCTCCACCTGCTGGATCAGTTGCTGGACTTCGGGAGCGAGAGGCATGAGTGCGGAATGATGGGTCGCGTGGATTCCACCTGAAATCCGGTGCCGGAGTTTGACACCGCGCCCGATGCCAGGCAAGCGCTCCGTGCCACCCCCCACCATCCAACCGAGCTGGCAGATTATCTGGCCATCCGAGGCCTCCATGCTTAGCTCTCCCCCGTGAAAAGAAACCGCAGGCAGGAAAATCCTCAGGGTCTGGAGCCGCTCGCCCGGCAGGCCCAGAACTACGCCCTGCACATGATGCGGACCACCGGCTCCGTCCCACCAACCGTGATCGCCGACACCGACGAGGGCTTCGTTTTCTGCATGCCCACCGCATTGACGGATGACGCTGCCAAGGATCGTTTCGCTGAAGTCACCCGCCTGTTTGCGATCGCGCATAGCGCGAGGTCCATTGTCATGATCGCGGAGGCATGGGCGCGACTTCCGGACGCCAGAGGCCACCTGGATACCAAAACGCCTCCGTCCCTGGCACCCGACCGCAAAGAAGTGGTCGTGCTGATGCTCGAAGACCATTCCCGCAACGCCACCCGCATGCTCCCTATCTTGCGGGACGATGCCGGCGGGTTCACAAGCTTCGGCGACCCGGGGCCGCTTCAGTTCGGAGAATCACAGGGGCGCTTCTCTGGCCTCATGCCACGCAACAAACCCAGTGTGCGCGAGGCGGCACAGGCCAGAACCACCTTGATCTCGCTTGGCATGAACATCATCAACCGCGGCTTCGATCCCACCATGAACTGACCATGATCGACGAACACGACGCCGTCATGGTCATCTTCAGCGAGCCGCAGGTCCGCCACTGCAAGACCGCGCACTTCCTGAAGACCTTCGGCCCGGACGCGCTGCCCGAGGGGCCGGAACTCGCGGCGATGATGGGCAAATTTCAGTTTCTCGTCGAAGGCTGGGACGACGACCCGCAGGAACTCTACTCGATTCCGGAGGTCCGCAAGTTCTACCAGCACTTTCACCGGGTCTGGCCTTTCTGGTTTTTCTTCTGCGACCTTCGCACCGAGACCCTGACCATGATGACCCTCTGCCTGCTGCCCAACTTGAGCGGCTACAAACGCCTCGGCGAACCCAACGCCGCCGTCGAATACGACCCGATGGACCTCATCAACTTCATCAAGAAAAACTTCGTGCCGCTCAACCAGATGATGGAGCGCGCCGGCATGTCGGAAATGGACATCTACAACCGGACTCGCGACGTCTTCCACCACTACAAGCTGCCTTACGACTCGGAACCCCCCGAGGAATTCGGGGACCAAGCGCTGCCATGTCAGGATTGAAATTTAAGCGTAGAATTAGATAGAAACATCCGCCTCCGCTACCACAACGTCCGTTTGCAAAATTGGAGATCGAACGGGCAGTTGCGCTATCCACTCAGAAATCGAAAGTCCTTTCTCCCAGATCGCTGCCGGAACGCCATAGCGCAGTGCATTGTCATTCCGAATCCCCACGGAGCATTGCCTTGCTTCATCTACCAAGCCACTTGGTTGCTGCGTCAGCATTCCAATATTACGGAAAATCTTCGCCCGAGAATCAACATCCTCAACATTCCAATCAGCCCCCATTCGTTCTGGGGTAATTCCCCGCAAATCCACAACGCACAGAATGAACTGAGCGTTGGATTCCGACGCAGTTCGGGCTTGGGCCGGTGTCAATCGAACATCCCCGGTGGTTGTCGCCTTCACTTCCAAGAGGTAATCCGCCATTTGCAGGTGGTGTGTTCCGGCTTCAACCGACTCCGCGCCCTCTAAATAGACATCGTAGTCGTAGCCGCAATCAATTAGAACCAAATCAAGTCCGTTGGCAGCGAGGCACCTACTGATTGCATCTTGAACCGCCAACCCGAATTTCCGGTTGCGCTCCTTCTCCTGATCCCGCCGCTTCTTTGCTTCGACTGTAGCGGCAAGCTCGCCGTACGCAGATGCATCCGACCCCAGCGTCTGAACGATTCTCGCCAGTCCGCTTTCCAGTTCGATCCTTAGTTCATCCGTGGGCGCATTGACGAGCAACTGCAAATCGAGCTGCTTGAATCCGAAGAACTGACATAAGAGCCGGATTCCCGGTCCGTTGTTCTCAAGCCATACTGGATCAAGTAGCTGGATCAAATTACCGGCGTCGGCGAAAACTGGTGCAAGGCCCTGTTCTCCATTAACGGGCACCCATGCCCTGGACCTCAAATCGGCCACCCACATCGCCGACCTAATGAGTAACGAAACTTCCTCCTCGCCGCTTCGGCCGATTACAGCTTTCGTTTCCTCCCAGTGGCGGTCATGCCGCGCCGCAAAGCAGACTACAAGGCCGAGAAGAGACCTCGCCACTTCCTGATCAGCATGACACCGCTGGATAAGCTCTGAATTCAAGAATGCGATCCGCGTTACTTTGACATCCTTCACCACGACATTCGAGCTAGTTTTTCCTAAGGAAAGGATTTCCAGTTTTCTTTCACGAAGTTCTTTTACCGTATCCTCGAAAAGCGGGCCGGCATAAGCAATTTCCCAAATGCATAGAGCATCGACCAAGCCGAATCCATCGTCGGACTGAGTCAGGTAATCCTCAGCAAGAACCCTATCCGCCTTATATACATTTGCGAAAGGTTGGGCGTCCTGATGCCAATACAAGGCGGGTGCCATAACCCGCCTCTGACTAGTCCAGCGAATTGAAGTGCCTTCGGAAGAAATCAAAGGACATTGTCGTGCCAACTCCGCAGCGCCAGTTCCTTGCTTTCTCCATAAAAGCCAAAGCAGGTCAATAGAAGCCCGACGAGGGACAAGGCTGTCAGGTGTGATTTCCTTCAAGTCGGGCAGTTGCTTGGAAAGTTCGCTTATGCATTCTCCCAAAACCATTTCGGTGGTCAGAGATCGTGGTATTTCGGCCTCCAACAAGATCTTCAGGTAATTGAAGGCAGGAAGGTTCGCCTGTGAAGCGACGTCATTTGACAGCAATCTGTCACGAATCCCAAGGCCAAGTGAATCCCCGATGTCTTTTAGTTGCTCGTCAATTCCGTCGTCCCTCCAGAGACAGGATGGTGATTTGAGGATTTCGTTCTGATTGGGAAGCAACTCTTTGAGTGTTGATGTGTAGTTGTGATGTTTGTCGAGCTTGCCGACCATGTTTAGAAATCGAACCAGCCAGTCCAGCGGTTGAGTTTTGGTCTGCAAATCAGCGAGTTTCCCGGATGGACTCCGTGCGAGCTCCGCAATGCCAGCAAGCCCCAATCGCTCGCTCACGACGCCAAGATCCAACCATTCGGCAGTGATCTCGGTCCATCTCCGCGCAATATCGAGGGCAGGAGGCAGCGCGCTCTTGGTATCGCTTGCGGATTGCCAGACTTCCTCAAAATCCAGCGCCGTGTCATCCAGCGGGTCGGTGCGGTTCAGACGCTGCGTAATAAAGTCGGCGTAAGATTCTTCGATGTGAACTTTGTGGAACGCCCCGTCATTCGTTTGAACAAGAGGCATCATTGAGAGCCTATTCGCCACCGATTTCAGGGTGTTATTCCACCAAACTTTATCAGACTCACCCAAGGGGTCGCCGAATTGCTGAGTCGGCATGCCGACTCGTGCGAGAGTGAATCCCCTTTCCCATTTTTCCTCCAATGAAGCCGTGAGTAGTTCCGGCAAGAGTTCGAGAGCTTCAGATATCTGAGCCCTGTCGGCCACTTCCATTAGTACCGAGTCGCGCTCTTGAGAGAGATCCAGTCTTCCATCAATGACTACGTTGACGGGGAGAAATTCGGAAGACCGGATGGGAAACCGAACAAAAATCCTAGGAAGCTCAGGTGGAATCTCTACTACCGCCCAACTCTCATGGATGCGCTCCAGAACAACAACTAGCCCGGATGGGGAATCCCGTTGCTTCCGGACAAGCATTGATCTGATAGTCCTCGGCTCCAATTCGTCTTCGCTGATTAAGACATCCCGCTCCGTAAACTGAATACCGCCCAATCCGCGTTCAACCGCCGCACCTGGGGAATTAAACGCAAGAGTTTTCCCCTCCGAGATAATCGTTACACTTCCAAGGTGAGGGCAAGTCGCATAGAGGAACGGCAGGGTGGCAATAAACGCCTTCACGCCTAAGTCTGCCGCATCAATAGAATCCAGACGATAGGTGAATCGGGCGGTCTCTTCGCTACCAATATCGCCCAAAATTTCGGCATTCTCGATGGATTCGTTACACTTGGTAATGTTCTTGAAAATATCGTCCTCGTCTCCGCTTCGGTCGAGGTATATGGAAAACCTCTCGTAACTTCCATCCAAATCCAGCACACCTTGAACCTCAACTTCGCGGGACAAGACATGCGTCAGCAGAAACCCGGTTCCGAACCGACCGGTCGTTTCCTGTGAATCAAAGTCTTTGCTCGATCCACCTGAGAGCAGCGCCGCCAAATCGCCCGTTGAAAATGGCTTGCCATCATGTCCGAACACGACCTGTTGCTGATCGTGAACAAGGGTAATGTTAATTTGCCCACCTTCTGAGCGAGGGCCCGGATCGTGTGCATTCTGGGTCAACTCGAAGGGCCAACGACTGCCGGATCGCTGGATGTTTCCCCGTGCTTGCTTGATGAGAGCTCGCATCTTCCGGGCTTCATTGGTCTGCAATTGCGTAGTGCGGGCGTCTGCGTATTTCTCCAGAGCTTTCTTCGACATGGGCTTACCTTTGGTTCGTATTCACGTAGTTAGGAGCTAGATTTTACGAATTACTCGGCGGTATCTTCAAGCAATTCCGGAACGTAGATGCGCCTGAGCGGAAGAACGCTTTTGTACCGGGAGTCGAATTTTTCGTAGTGGTGGAAGATCAAGTCCACCAGTTCTTCGCCATCGATGAGGCGTAGGTTAGCTTTGCCTTGCTCGAAATTACGGCACTGGGGCGAGTAGGTGCCGAGAGTAATGAACAGGCCGTATTCACCGGAGGAGAGTTTGCCGAAGAGCGCGGAAACGTCCTTGTCGGCGATGGTGCCATCACCACTTTTGACCTGGACCTTGATGATCGGCGGTTCGATGCCCAGATGGTCCTTGTGAGCAATGACATCGACGCTGGGCTCGTTCTTGCGGGCAAGCCGGGCCTGATAACCCATGCACTCCAGGAGATGTTTGATGAATTCCTCAAGCGGCAGACCCTTTAATTCCTGTGAAAGTCGTTTCAAAACGAAGTCGCGAGTGGTCTCTTCCATGTCTTCAGCAACGACTGTTACCGAATCGTCTTCAGTTACCGGAGGGGTATTTTGCTTTCCTTCCAATGCGGCCCTGAATTCGTCCGCATAGTTCTTGATCTGAAAAAGGCTCATTGCACTGCCGACTTCATACAGAGCGCCTTGGGTGAATCGCGTCCGCTCAAAAGTCTTGAGCCATTTCACCTTGCGGATTTGAGGATAGCTGGCTTCTAGCTTAGGGCGATATTCGTAGTCCCCCGTCACCGTGGCGATGTTGATCTTTCTGTCGTTTTTGTTGGGAAAGACGACTAAGTCCCCCTTTTTCATCTCGTGAACAAATCGGAACAACTGGCCCGCGTTATTCGGGATCGCGCCCGGCTTCTTACTCGGATACGCGAGTTTGACAGCCTCTTTGAAGGCATCGCGATCGGGAGCAAGTTTGGACAGGTCACCAATTGTCTGCCAGCCAAGAGCAACGCAGTCTTGTTTTAAAAAGAGAGAAGCCGCGTCGCCAGACTTTCCAGCGTGAATGCCCCAAATAATTGTGTTTTGTCCGTTTGCCATGTTTTTGAATCTTACTACTTCACCAGCTCCATCAGCTTCGCGTAGCTGTCCGCCACGTCGTATTTCACCTGGTCCGTGGTGATCTTCGCGAAAAACTTGCGGGCGCATTCAATTTTGGATTCTTCGATTTTCCGAAGGTCCATGCTGGAGAGTGACCCCTTCGTTTCGGCGATGAAGTAGACATGCTTCACCTTGTCCTGTTTGAAGGCAATGGCCCAGTCCGGGTTGTAGTTGCCGACGGGCGTGGGGATGAAAAACGTCTTTGGCAGCTTGGCGTAAACGACCACCTCGGCGCTGGCGTCGAGATTTCCGACGAAGGTCCTCTCGGTGGTGGAGTCGGTGAAGACGTAATCGTAGATGTGGTGATTGGCTTTGAAGCCCTTGGTAAGGTCTTCTTTCTTCTGCCGGGTGAAAATGTCGGAACTGTGGACTTCGTCGGTGGGGTTGTAGCTCAGGTGCTCGACGATGACGGTGGCCTTCTGCTCATTGATGAGGCGGCCGGCTTTGAGGAGGAAGTCCTCCGGGTTGCGCTTGTATTGGCCGAAGACGGCGACGTTGATGCTCGATAGAATCCCGGCGATGGTCCGGCGGGTGAGCTGGGTGGACTCGGCGATTTTCCCGATGAGATCGTATTTCACCGCAGACCTGGCGGAAGTGGTGAGAGTCTCGGTAGAGTTTTCGCGGACGATGAACCCATCTCCCTGCCGAATCCCCTCGTAGGTGGCCTCATCCCGCTGCTCGCCGCTGATGACGTTGTAGTGGAGCGGCGTGATCTTGAGTTCCTTGTCGAGCGTCTTGATGCTCTTGGCGATCAATTCGTCGGTTTCGAAATGGACGGTGTAGGCGGCTTTGCGGTTGATCTTCTTCCACAATTCCTGGAACTCCTTCTTTTCGAAATTGGCGTTGAGCGGGTTGTCCTTGCCCTTCCGGTCGTCATCAATCTCCGGCAACTGGTCGGCGCTGAAGACACTGTTGATGAGTTCGAAGACCTGGTCCTTGTAGGGTGCAAGTTCCGGAGGAAGGGGCGCGAGAACATCGTCCTTTTTCGCGATGTGATAGGCCTCGGTGATGTGATCCGCGGTATCGGTGTAGTCGTTCTTGACCAGATAGCGCTCGATCAATTTCGCGAGCTGGGGTGTGATGGCCAGTTCGCCATCCGCCGTTTTGAGAATCTTGCCTTTGAAGTATTCCTCGTTCGCCAGTTTCGGACGAGAGGAAAGCGTGGCGCTGATGTCCTTCTGCAAGCCCGTGACGAAGTCTTTGTAACTCTCATTGGCCACCACGGTCAGCACATTGATCTGATGGACTATGGCGGGGTCATCCATGCGGTCGCCGTTCGCATTCACGGACAGGCGCATGCCGCGACCGACTTCCTGGCGGCGCGAGACGGTGTTGTCGGTGTGCTTGAGGGCGCAAATGACGAAGACGTTGGGATTGTCCCAACCTTCGCGGAGTGCGGAGTGGGAGAAGATGAAGCGCACGGGTTCTTCGAGTGAAAGCAGGCGCTCCTTGTCTTTCAGAATCAGGTCGTAGGCGTCCACGTCATCGGCCTCGCCGGCACTCTCGCCGCGGGCTTTGACGGACGGGTCCACCATACGTTTCGACTTCTTGTCCTGGGAGAAATATCCGTTGTGCGTCTTGGTCGCCGGAATGCCCTTGAGGTAGCGGTTGTAGGGTGTGTCTTCGAGGGTCAGCACTTCGTTGAGCCGCAGGTCGTATTCCTCTTCGAAAATGCGGGCGTATTCGCCTGCTTCTTCCGCTTCGGCGGAGTATTGCCGGTATTTGGCGACCGCATCGATGAAGAACAGGCTGAGCACCTTGATGCCTTGGGAAAACAAAAGCTGCTCTTTCTCGAAGTGGGCCTTGATGGCTTCACGGATCTGGATGCGGCGGAGCGCGGCTTCGTTCACATCGCCGGTGGCTTCGCCCGATTGGAGGGTCACTCCATTGAGGAAGCTGATGGTGTTGTCGTTCGCGTTGATGTCGGAAACGACAAAGCCCCGGTATTGTTCCAGGCCGTCGGAAAGATCGTGGAGATCGTCGCCTTTTTTCAGGAGGCGGTGGACGCGCTTGATCCCGTTTGCCTGCTGGATTTCCAACTCGGCCCGGGCCTCGGGCGGCTTGGCGGTGGAGATCCGGATGGATTCCAGATAAAGGTAGGCATTGGTCCCGGCGATGCCCTTCACCGTGATGCCGCGCACGGCGATTTTCTTCACCAACTTCTGGTTGTAGGCGTCGAGCGCGTCGAGGCGGAAAACGCGGTTGTGCTCCGTCTTGTGGGTGGCTGAGTAGCGGAGGATCATCAAGGGTTCGAACTCCGCGAGTTTCTCGACTGTGGCCTTGCCTTCCATCTTCTGCGGCTCGTCGAGAATGACGATGGGCCGGTTTTTCTTGATCACGTCGATGGGGCGGCGGGACTGGAAATCGTCCAGCTCCATATAGATCCGGCGCGCATCCTCGCCGCGGGTGGCGAACGCCTGGACGTTGATGATCATCACATTGATCCCGGCGTCCGAAGAGTAACTCTCCAGATTGTGAAGCTGCTTGGAGTTGTAAATGAATGAGCGGACTTTTTTTCCATATTGCTCCAGGAAATGCTCAGCCATCACCTCGAAGGACTTCGCCACGCCCTCTCGGATGGCGATGCTGGGAACAACAACGATGAACTTGCTCCAGCCGTACTGCTTGTGCAGCTCGAACATCGTCTTGATGTAGCAGTAGGTCTTGCCCGTGCCGGTTTCCATCTCGATGTCGAGGTTGAGCTTGCTCACCGAAGTCACGACGAGCGACGGCGATATCGGCAGGAGTTGGCGGCGTTGAACCTCTTGGAGATTCACCAGAACCGCCGAGGCGGGAATCGCCAGACTGGCATTCGCGAATCCCTCCGTTTCCGTGCCGGGAAGCGCGATGAATCCACTCGCCGCCTCGCGACCGGGATCAACGGAATACTTGAGCCCACTGACCTTCGGCTGACCCTGAAAGCAGTCCACAACCGCCTGCACCGAGTCCGCCTGATAGGGCTGATGTTTGAACTTCAGCTTCATGGCTTAGAGGGATCTGAGTTCGGTGCCCGGGCTGAGGAGTTTGAAGATCTGCTCGATGTTGATCTTCATGCTGTCGTCGCCAAAGCCGCTGTCCCGGAAGACGGCGCGGAGCGGCTTGCGCTTGGCTAGTGCCTTGACCAAATCTTCGCTGATCTGCGGATCGAAACAGGCGGCGAGCGCGTCACCATCGACGAAGAAGACTTTTTTCTTGGCGATGGTCTCCTCGGCGATGGGCAGAGTGAGGTCGACACCCCAGTCCACCAGCACTTGAAAGAGTAGGTCTTCCGGCGTGCGGTCGTCCTTGATGTTGTCGGTGTGAAGTTCGAGCTGGTCCTGCTTCACCTCGTCCGGCGCGTAATATACGTCCTTCATGTTGGACGTGTCTATCTTGAGAACGCGGAAACCGGTGTCGAGCTTCGATAGCCGGGCGGTGACATCCTGGTGCTTATCGGACGCGGCCAATTCGCCTTCGAGGTGGGCTTCCAGCTCAGCACGAATCTTGGCTCCTGCGCGGCGGATCCGCTCCTTACCGATTTCGGCGACTGTAGAGTATCCTGCCTTGGCAGCATCGCTTCCTTCGGCGCACGTTTCTGCGAGTTGCACCATAATGTAGCGACAGTCTATGCCATCGTCAGCGCTGAATTGAACCGCGGCGTGAGCAGTGGATGCAGACCCTGAGAAGAAATCTAGAATGACATCGCCATCTTTAACCGCTGCGAGCCGTATAATATAACTTAGTAGTTTTATGGGTTTTGGGGTTTCAAACAAATCTTCCGGAAGTATCTTCAACAGTTCATATTTAGCCTGTCGATTATGGCCGGTTTTTTCCAAGTCAGTCCACAGCGTTGACGGGGGCAGCCCTTGCGCATCGCATAGATAGGTTCTTCTGTTGATTCCCGTGCCCGCCTTATTGAATCGGATCTCCCCTGATTCGATTTTGCTTTTCATTACCTCGGGCGACCATCGCCATCCATTTTTAGGTGCGGGTATCTTGATGCCTTCGGGCGATTTAATCTCGTAGATGAGATTTTCCCGGTAATTTGGTGAATTCAACGGATTTCCATCAAAGTAGGCACCTTTAGGATCATTGTCAGGATTTTTGAAATGACTTTGTTTCGATGTGTCTTGCAATGTAGCCGGCTGCCAATCTTCGTTTCGCGAATAGACGAGAATATGATTGTGGTCGTAAGAGAAGCGTTTCGCGTCATTATTGCTATTGTCCTTTGAACGCCACACCGCATTCGCTATAAAGTTCGCTTCACCAAATATTTCATCACAGATCTTCTTGAGATTGTGTCCCTCACCGTCATCAATTGCTATGAATATAGCGCCGTCATCACTCAATAGATTCCTTGCGAGTTTGAGTCGCGAATACATCATTGTTAGCCAGTCCGAGTGAAAACGACCATTGGATTCTGTATTGGAAACAAGCCTCGACCCATCTTCGTCACGTTGATTTGACCGCTCAAAGTAATCGATGGAACTCTCTCTAAAATCATCGGCATACACAAAATCTTTACCGGTATTATACGGAGGATCAATGAATATTACCTTGATTTTGTTGAGGTAGATCTCCTGAAGGAGCTTCAAGGCATCGAGATTGTCGCCCTCGATGAAGAGATTCTTTGTTGTTTCAAAATCGACGGATTCTTGACGGCTTGGACGCAGTGTTTTGGCGATTGGGGAATTGGCAATGACGAGCGCTTCGCGCTTCCCTGGCCAGTCGAGACGGTAACGCTCTCTATCGCCTTCTATTAGATTGGTTGAGAGTTCTTGCCGAAGGAGATCGAAGTCGATTGCCTGCTTGAGATGTCCCTTTTCATCCCTCGCCTCAGTGACGCAGTTCGGGAACAAAGCAGCAAGTTTCTCGATGTTCGTGGCTGTGAGATCCGGGGTGTGGAGTTTGAGTTTGTCCATGGCAAGAAGTGGGAAATTCAGGTGTCGATATCGACGGATGCGGTCGCTTCAATGCTGGTGATGGCTTGGGCGACTTCGGTGTAAATCGGGAGATTGGCGGTGGTTTCCAGACTCACGATCAGGGAATAGTTGACCCGATTGAGATGGCAGCCGTGAAGTTCGTGACCGGCGCGGAAATGGCGATAGGCCCACCAGCCCTTCGCGGGATAGATCCCGATGTGGCCCATTTCGGCGAGCTGGCCGGTGGTGCCTTGCCAGAGGTCCTGCACCAGCGAGCCGGATTTGCCCCGGCGTGTACCGCCCACCGCCCAGCCGGGGTCCTGATAGGAGTCGCGGGACGAATCGCTGTCGGCATCCAACCGGGACCGGAACTCTTCAAGCGGCATGTCCCGGTGCTTCGGCCGGAAGCGCAGGAGGCAACTGGCGTAGTGGTATTTCTGACTCTTTTCCCAAGTCCGGGAACCGGGATTGGGCTGGATGAAATAGGAGAGTGTGACGCGAAGGATGGCGGGATGGTCGGGATTTTCTTCCAAGGCCGCACGCGGCCAAGGGAGAGGCGCGAGATGGCATTCGTTGAGCTTCGGGTCATTCCATTCTCCCTTGTAGGGTTGCAGGGAGCGCTCGGCCACGACGGTGGTTTGGTTCTGGAGGCTGGCAAGGGCGCGGTGCTCGTCAACGATCCCGTAGCCGTAGCCGCGCATCAGCGCGTCCACGCGGTCGGTGTTTCCGGACCTGTGAGGATCGAGTCCTTCCCGGCCCAGCAGCTCGGCGGGCCAACGGGCCGAGTGGACGAGGAGTCCCCGGATGGTTTCGGGCCGATAATCCGGGTAGCGCTGCGCGATGCGGGCGGCGACCCGAGCTGCCTGGGCGGTTGCCGCGCTGGTCGCATTGAAGGGGCCGAACGGGCGGAGGCGGAAATCCGCAGCCGTGCTCAAAGGTTGCAGCGAGTCGAAATGAAGACAGGACTGATCCTGGGCTTTTCCGAGATTGCCACCCTCCATGACGATATCCGGACCAATCGGCCAGTCCGGCCGCCATCCATGCGCGGTTCTCGTGAAGGGGCTCAGTCCATGGCGCGGGGCGATGGCGACGGAACGGCGGGCCTCGTCGTCGTCTTCCTCGATATTGGTGCGACTGGTGACGGCACCGACGGTCACCGCGTTCCACGCCTGCGCCGGATCTTCGATGGGCGATTCGTGGAGTGCCCCCGGATAGTCGAAGTCGGAAATGTGGTCGCGAACGTTTCCCGCGGAGAGAAGGATGACGCGGGCGATGCCGTCCTCGCTCTCGCAACCGGCGGCGGCCATGTCGATGGCGCTCGACCATGCGGAAGGGTTGCCCATCGTGTTCGGACCGGGAGCGGTGATCGCCATGCAGTAGATGCGGGAGCGCAATGGCGCTGAGATTTCAGCCAAGGCAATGGCCTGAAGCGTGACCGCGCCGTAGTTTTCCGGATCGTGTGAAGTGCTTCCCCGGACCAGTTTGACGGATTCGAGCCGATGGAGCTGTTCCCAGATCCCCGTGGAAAGCATCAGATCGCGGAGATCGCCAAAAGCCGCGAGGCCCGCCATGGGCGTGCCATGTTTGAGGTCGTCGGAACGGTCTCCATCCGAGAAGACCGTCTCGCTGTCGCGATCCGTTAGCAGCGGCTCAATCAGAGGGTGGGCGCGATTCACCCCGGAATCTATCAGGCAAACCGCGGGAGCTTCATCGGAAGGCCAGTGAATGCGATCCAGTGCTTCATCGAGCCACTCTTCCTGCTCCATGCCTGACAGGTCGGTGAGACCGACGCTGCACGGGCGGGCGATGCGGATCTCGGAAAGGGCGTTGAGAAGATCCAGCGAGGATTCCACCTGGGCGCGGGTGGCTTGTACGATGACCACGATGTGTTCTGGCAGGACGAGTTTTTGATCGGGGATTTCCAGCCCCAGCGCGGCGCACTCCGCCCGGAGCTGAGACTCCCAGTCATCACCGTCCCGGCGAATCCAGAGTTCGAACCAAGTCAAAGCATCGGCGGCGGGCAAGCTTTCCGGGTCTGTCCACAGCGCCTCGAACGCGGCGACCGAAATGGAAGCGATATTCGCGAGCAGCGCGGCATTTGCAGGTCCGGTGATTCTGCCCAGCTTGTCATGGCTGTCTTTTGCGGGGTCCGCGTATGCCTCGATTTTCCTGACGAGAACCTTGAGCTGCCCGTGCGGAACGAAGATGGCGGCTTTGGTCACCCGACCCTGTTCAGTGTCGTCGTGCCGGACATTCAGCAGAACTATCGCCGGGGTATTGCCCTGAGGATGGCTCTCAAGGCTGGTGAACGCCAGCGGGTAGTTGGGTTCGGAGACGACGTTGAGAATGAGGCCGAATTCGGCGGAAAGACCTTCATCCGTCCGCTCTTCGGCGACTTTTTCAAACGTCGCATCCACCCGGCCTAGCAGTGAAGCCAGCCGGCGGGCATGCGCGTCGCGGTCGCGTGGGTATGGAGGACTTCCCCCACCGCCTCCCCTTCCCGAGAAATTCAGTTTTTCAAACGGAGCATTGAACCTGAGGTGTCTCAACGGGGCGGAGAAATCTTCAGGCATGGGAGGCGGTTACGAGGGGATGGGTTTACGAAGGTTGTTCTCAGTGGTTGAGATAGACCCGCCGCTCGGTCAGCGCGGTGACGAGCGCCTGATTGGTAACCCGCGAAAGATCGTGGATCAGCATGTCCTTGATGGACTCTTCGCAGGCCCGGGTGATTTCCGAGTAGCTGAGTCCTTTGGCGGCGAGTTCGATCCGGTCCCAGGAAAGGCGCTCCTTGTCGATATTCCGGAGAAGCTTCTTGATGGTTTCACGGCCTTGCTCGGGTGACGGCAGCCCGAACTCAACGAGATCGTCAAAGCGGCGGAACAAGGCTTTATCGAGCCGCTCCCCGTAGTTGGTCGCCGCGATGACAAGGCTGTTGCTCCGCATTTTCTCGATGAAGACGAGGAACGCATTCAACACCCGGCGCATTTCTCCGACATCGTTCGGCGCGTCCCGGGTGAAGCCGATGCTGTCGAACTCATCGAACAGATAGACGGCGCGGGTGGTTTCCGCCGCTTCGAAAACGAGGCGTAGCTTGGAGAGGGATTCGCCGAGGTAACGGCTGAGCAGCGAGTCGAGCCGGACCACGAAAAGCGAGAGGCCGAGTTCGGTCGCGAGGGCCGAGGCGGTGATGGTTTTCCCGCAACCCGGTGGACCGGTAAACAACAGGCGTTGTCGGGGGCGGAGATTGTTTTCCTTGATGCGACTGAGGTTTTGCTGCTCGCAGAGGATGCGCTGGATTCTCTCTTGAAGGCTCTTTTCGAGCACCAAATCGGAGACCTTTATGTGAGTGGTGACCTGTTCGAGGAGGTCTCTGGCTTCGCCGGTGGGAGTCGAGAGACTGACCACATTCTGCCGCATCCTGGTTTCGTCGGCCTTCTTGCGGGAAGTCCGAACAAGATCCCGCAACTCGTCGGCAAGTTTCTGGTGTCCGCGCCTCGCTTCGGCAGCGGCAACCTGAAGCGCCACGGTGTAGAAACGCTCGTCATCACCGGTGGTGTGACTCTGAAGAAGCGATTTAATCTGTGTAGCGGTGGCCATTGCTTAAAAGATAACGCGGAAGGGTATCGCTGAAAAGAAGGTTAAGGAATCCTGAATTTTCGGAGGGCTGGATTTAAATTCGTCGGGAATGCGGATCAGGACTCGCGAGGACTGGACAGTATCAGGCGATCCAAATGGGGTGCGAGGCCCAATTCTCCGGAAGCCCCATGTCCGCTTTAGGGATTTCCGGATTCTCGGAGATCAACACCTCCACCCGCTGGTGCCAATTGCTGGAAGGCGAGATGAGGCGGAGCCAGTGGCGGCAGATGAAGAGGATGATGCCGCAGCGGTTGGTGGCAAGTTTGTGCTCACCGTGCCACAGAGGGAACTTGTTCGGCTGGGGAAGGAGCGGCGGGTAACCCAGTTCCCGATTCCAAAACCGGGCGTGATGGGCGCAGAGATTCCGGGCGGCGTTAAGGCTGGTCAGCCAGGAGAGCAGGAGGGCATCCGGGATTCCCCACGGTGCTCCGACCGCCTGCTTGATCTGGGGCTCCACTCCCTTGAAGAAGGTCAGGAGACTGCCCATGCTCATCAGCTCGCAAAGCATCCAGAGCGGGAGCTCCTTGTGGCAATCGCCATATTTTTCAAAGAAGGCTTTCTTGAAGGTCTCCTTGCTGCGGGAGGTTTCTTCCTCAAGCTTCAGACGCCATTCGAGATAGGCGTCGATCTTGAGCTTCGGCAATTTCCGGTCATCCTGATAGCCGAAGCCTCCATGGGCATGGGTGAAGTGGTAAACGAGCTGAGTGCGGACGGCGACTTCGATGCGCTCGATGGCATCGAGGACAAGACCCCGAAGACGGCGGTCAAAGCAGTAGCGTTTCCAGACGATGTCGAGTGTGGTCCCGGAAACCAATTGATCCGATTGGCGCTGGCGAAACGGGAAAAGGTAGCCGCTCAAGCGGTAATAGTTCACCGCTTGAAGCCGATGGATCAAGGCGGCGCGATCCGCAATGAGACCCCGGTCCAGAAGTTGATCCGCCTGTTCTTCAAGCGAGTAGGGCCGTTTGCTGTATTCCATGCGCAACTCTTTCTGGTTGGTCAAAGAGGCCGCGGCAAGCGTACAAGAAAAACCCGCCGGAATTAAGCGTCAGGTTTCCGAGGAAACCGAGAGGCTCGGCGGGCATGCTGGGGGGAACAAAGCCGGGAACCGGCGCTCCGGCAAGGAAGTTCTTGTGAAAAATTTCACAAGCCCCACGCAAATTCCGGGGCGATTGCCCAAGGATCAGGGGAGCAGGAGAGCTTCCAGTTGGCCTCTCAAGGCCCGCAGGTCGGCGTTGAGTTCGACCTTTCGGTTGAATTGCTTTTCCCGTGATATCCGGATTTCCAACTGCCGCGCTTCCCGCTGTTTCGCTTCGATGGAGAGAACCCGGGCGACGTGGTCGCGGAGGGTTTCGAGGGGGCGAGCCGGGAGCGGGATGTGGCAGCGGACGATTTGCTCATAGAGCGCGGCGAGGTCGAGGGCCACCGGGAGCGTTGGAAGTTCCTTGGTTGTGGGTTGCCAGGGCAGAAGGAAAGACGCCTCGATCACCCACTTGGAGGAATCTGCATCGCTGGGGCGCTTGTAGGAGGCGGCAAAGCAGATGTTCCCGGCATGGGTGAGCTGGAAGAGAATGGGAAACGGGATGGCCTTGTCGATGGTCTGCAACAGGACGGGACTGAACTCTTCCGACTTGAGGGCAATCTCGAAGACCTGGATTTCCGCGATGCCGTGGCGGGCCGGGAGATTAATCGTTTCCGGAGAGAGTTTGTATTTCCAGACGATCTCGCCGATCTGCGAGACGAAACAATTTCTTATGGCGCGTCCCGGTTTGGCATGCGCGTAGATTTTGCTCTTCGGAACCACGCGGTTGAATTCAGCCTGTTTCGGGTAAGCGAACATGCTTCAACTCGGTTTTGCGACGCGCTCGCCGTGTTCGAGAATGAATCCACCGATGCCGTAGCCTGGATTACATACAAAGGTAAACGTGCCGGTGAATGGCAGCTCCTGGATTTTGATCTTTGCAGCTTCCTCTTCCGTTGAAGGGAAAAATGCGCCGCCAGGCTCGCTGAAGAGGTAGTGATCGCCAAAGTGAGCACCACACTGGCAGGTGTTCGCAAAATACGAGTTTCGCCATTGATACTGGGGGTGTAGTCGCTGGATCTCTGCAAGAAATTCGTCCGGCATTGTTTCAATCTCGTGAAGCAGGAATGGTTCGGAATCCTCACCGCAGTCTTCGCTCCGGGCTGCCAGACCCACGACGGTCTGAGGAAGCTTGCATTTCCAACAGGGCTCGGAGCCGGTCAGCAGGTAGAACGGCGAGCAAAACTCCTCGCGCTCTTCGGATTCCTCAAGGTCGTCGTCTTCCATGGATGTGTCGGGATTTTAGGGCTGAACTACAAGGAACGCGATGAGCTCGAAATCATCGAGACCGGTGATGGTGTTCAACAAGGCGCTGGTCTTGCCACCGGAGAAGAGGCTGTCGATGTCCTTTTCATCTTTCAGCTCGATCATCGAGCGGATGGCGGTATTGAGCAGGCCGGAGTAGGTTTCCATGCGTCGGCCGTCTTTGGTGATTTTGTTGAAGGGCTGGAAGGCTTCCGGAATGGGTTCGCCGCGCTCCTTGCAGGCGGCGCGGACGAGATCGAGCAAGCGCTTCGGTTCGGCATGATTGACGAGGATCTCCCCGTCTTGGGCGACATAAACAAGGTAGTAGGGATGAAGCCGGTTCTGCTGGTTGATGTTCACCCCGTCATTCCGATTGCGAAGGGCGAAGATGGCTCCGGGCGGCAGGCCACGTTCCGGAGCGGCGGGAACCACGGCGTGCATGCCATTGGGCAGGCTGGTGAGATCGTCATGTGCCTTGACGTAGTTGAGCAGATCCATGCGGAAATCGTTCAGCCCGAGATCGGTGATCGAGATGCCGGTTTTTACATCCTCAAGGTCGATGACCTCCTCCTGAAGGCGGCGGAGCTGCTCGCGACGGTAAGAGGCGTCATTCGCCTTGGAGTCGAGCGGGTTGTCATCGCCGGTGGCGGTGACGTCCGCGATAATCATGCGGTTTTCGACGCGTTCCTTGAGATTGATGTATTCGTCCAGCGTGATATCCGGCCAATAATTGACGAGCTGGATGGCCTTGTTCTGTGAGCCGATACGGTCAATTCGCCCGAAGCGCTGGATGATGCGGACGGGGTTCCAGTGGATGTCGTAGTTGATCAGGTAATCGCAGTCCTGAAGGTTCTGGCCTTCGGAAATGCAGTCGGTGCCGATGAGAAGATCGATCTCGCCGGTTTCCTTGGGTAGGATGGCCGCCTTTTCCTTGGAGCGAGGTGAGAAGAGGGTGAGCAGGGTTTGGAAATCGTAGTGCTTCGGTAACGTGCTCTTAGGACTGTCCGATCCGGTTACTTTACCGGTGTGGAGTTCCTGATTTTCCAGGAAGTAAGGCGAGAGGTGCTCGTAAAGGTAATCCGCGGTGTCCGCGAAAGCGGTGAAGATCAGGGCCTTTTTGTTTCCCGGGTTGATCGGGGAAGCCAGCTTGCTGAGGATGGTGGTTTTGAGGTGCTGGAGCTTGGCGTCGTCGGACGGCGTGACTTTCCGCATTTCCTCCAACAGGTCTTCGATGATGGCAAGGTCGGCCTGGAGTTCGTGTTCCCAGCGTGGGAGGTCCATATCGGAGAGGCTGATTTGCACCTTCGCACCGATGGAGTCGCTGTCCGGCACCGGATATTCCTCGTCGTCGGGTTCATAGTCGGCGAAAGCCGGCGAGACATCGGCGAAGGTGGCGTCGCGGCCGGTCTTCTGGAAGGAGGCGATTTTTGCCAGGGTGTGGCGATGGTTGCTGGCCAGACTTTGCAGGGTGAGCCGGAACGAGTGGACGGAGCTTTCGAGACGTTTCAGCAGATTGACCGTCATCAGTGCCTGGATGCCCTTTTCGCGACCGCTTTGGTTGAGGTTTCGAGTGCTTCCATCGCCGTCCGGGTCGTAGAGATCCTGATACTTCGACAGGCGACTTGGCTGGACGTAGGCGATGGGCGCGTAAACGGCCAAGGTGAGGGCGCTGAGCTGGGCGAAGATTTCATTGAAGCCAATGACATCCTTCCGATGGGTGAGCTGGCAGTGGAAGGAAAGCGGTTTCAGGCGTTCCGGGAACTCTCCAATGTCCTTGGTGTCGTAGAATGTGCGGATGTGTCGGCGGGAGCGGGCAATGGTCACGCTGTCGAGCAGCTCGAAGAAATCGAAGTCGAGTGCGCTCAGAATGGCGGCGGCGGTGCGCTCTTCAGGGGGAAGCGATGACCAGGCATTGAAGACGGTCTGGGCGCGGCGGAAGATCTCATCGATGTTCTTCTCTGAACGGAGCTTTGACTGGAGTTGGTCAGGGTCGCCTTCATAGGCCAGGGCGAGCTGGTTCCTAAGATCGGTGAAGCGGTTGTTCACCGGGGTGGCGGAAAGCATCAGGACTTTCGTTTTCACGCCGGCCCGGACGACTTGGTTCATGAGCTTCGCGTAGCGGGATTCGCGCTCTTCCTCGCCGGGAGCGTTGTTGCGGAAGTTGTGGGACTCGTCGATGACGATGAGGTCGTAATTCCCCCAGTTCACGCGGTTGAGCGGCATTCCGTACGATTCGCCACGGGTGCGGAGCAGGTCGGTGTGACAGAGCACGTCGTAGTTGAAGCGGTCCTTGGCGAAGAGGTTGGTGACGAGGTTGCGGTTGTAGTTGAGCCAGTTGTCCGCGAGTTTCTTCGGGCAGAGGACAAGAACGGAACGGTTCCGCAGCTCGTAGTACTTGACGACGGCGAGGGCGGTGAAGGTTTTGCCGAGACCCACGCTGTCGGCGAGGATGCAGCCGTTGTAGGTTTCCAGCTTGTTGATGATGCCGGTGGCGGCATCCCGCTGGAAGTTGAAGAGCTTGTTCCAAATGAGGCTGTCTTGGTAGCCGGTGAGGTCATTGGGAAGAACGTCCTCGGAAATGTCTTCCAGGAACTCGCTGAAGACGTTGTAGAGCATCAGGAAATAGATGCGCTGGGGAGAATTCTCCTGGTAGATCGAGGCGATGTGATCGCACAGGCGGTCGGTGACGTCCTCCAGCTTGTCAGCGTCGTTCCAAATCTGGTCGAAAAGCGCGAGGTACGTGCCCGTCATGGGCTGCTCGTCGATCTTGTTGACGAAGTTCGAGACGGCGTTGCCCGTTTCGTAACCGAGGTCGACGGCGGTGAATCCATGGAGCGGCATGTAAACCGCTTCGCTTTCCGCCGCCTTGACGCAGGCGAACTGCTGCATGGGAGCGCGGCCCTTGTTCGAGCGGAAAGTCGATTTCCGGCGCATCCATTCCGCGCATTCCTTGGCAATGGCCTTTTGAGTTAGCTCATTGCGAAGCCTGACCTCGAACTCGCTGCCGTAGAGGCTGCGCTCGCGCTCCATTTTGGGGATGTGGAACTCGCGGTGCTCCTTCTTGAGTTTGTCGGAAACATCGTTGGGAACGAATGTGGGCGAGGTGAAAATGAATTCCAACGAGTCGATCTGCTCCAGCTCCTTCTTCAGCGCCTCGAACGCATAAATCGAGAAGCACGAGGCGGCGATCTTGAGTTTCGCGCCGGGAGTGACCGATTTCTTGAGATTGTCCCCGAGCAGGTGGGTGATGTTGTCGATGATTTCCATCAAAAGGCGCTTGCGGGTTGCTTTTTGGCTGCAAGCCCATTCAAAACATTGGGGATAAACGTGGAAAGCTCCAACTTCTGGAGAAGGATTCGAGCCGCGCTGCGGGGAGCTGGGGGAAAGCGTCTCCGGTTCAGTTGGGTGGTCCGTTCAAAGGGAGGAGGAGATCGGCGATCCAGGCGGGCGCACGATTCAGGTCCTTTCGTATGGCCGGTCGGTCGGCGTCGGTGATTAGCGACGCCATGCTCCAGCTCAAATATCGATTGTCAGGCGGATTGCTCCTCAGTCCAGAATAAGCGCTGGATGGGAAACATACTGATTTCCGGCCTTGAAACGGAATACCGAAATCTTGCATGGAACAATCCCTTTGGATCGCTTCTGAAAAGAATCCAAGTCATTGGTCAATCGCGTCAGGGCCAACCGCGGGTTGGAAGATACTTCCGCCATAAAACTCCTCAGCGCTTTTTTTCCATCGACCGTCGTCGAGATTTGAATGGATAGCCCGCTTTCCAGTGTCAGATCCTTGTCGGGCAGTGGATTGCCATAAAACACCGGCAGGTATCCACCTTCCCACGCAATTACCATCGTGTTCAAAGTGGCTTCCGTATTTTCCCCTCCGCGTGGCAGGACATACACACGGCTTGCGATCAAATCATTAACCGTTGGGGCAAGCAGGATGTGTTGAACATCTTTGGAGAAACGAAGTTTCGGACCAACAACACTGATACCTACATCAGATGAGCCATCAATCGGGTCATTGGACCGCGCCGCGCAGTATAGCGGAACTTTATTGGACATATTTCCTTGTACCTCCATCCAAGCCTCATCCTGCTCTTCTGTGGTTGCCGCCGTTTCGATTTCCGAAGGATCGACTTCTTCCCAGACAATGAAAATCTTTAAAGATGATGGACACAACAATTCATCGTTCCAAGGAATTATATCCATTCCCTCCTCACTTTGAACACACATTAGGGGCCTGAAAATAAAGAGATCACCGCAATTTTTCCACTCTCGTGCAAAAGATTCAAATTTTTCTCTATTGGTGGATTGAATCAAAAACTGCCTCTTCCGCCAAAACTGTGGGTGGAAACGGGATCTAATCGCCGCTACGCGGCGATTAGATCCTCTTGAAAGTTGTCCACAACAGGCCGATTCGAGAATGGGACTGAAACTCGTCGGAGAAGCGGACTGTTGTGGGCAACTTTCTCTTCCTGGCGCTGGTGGCTTGGCGGCATGAGAGCTTGAT